>Ga0316190_10004531_pt1 | contig 10141 bp, 8 predicted proteins | sample Eddworburrow2_MG_FD_204929 | JGI IMG/M metagenome (GOLD analysis project Ga0316190, IMG submission 204929) | Coastal sediment microbial communities from Maine, United States - Eddy worm burrow 2 | ecosystem: Environmental > Aquatic > Marine > Coastal > Sediment | place: USA: Maine | collected... | reverse complement strand
TTACCAAACTTCCCTCTTCTTCAAGAATTCCTGTTTCAACTTTAATTCCTGCAGCTTTCATCCTTTGTATCCCCTTTCCACTTACAAGAGGATTTGGATCCAATGTTGAAATATAAACCCGTTTTACCTTATTACTTATAAGAAGATCGGCGCAGGGAGGTGTTTTGCCATGATGTGAACAGGGTTCAAGCGAAACATATACTTCAGCATTTTTCAGAAGAGTAACATCCTGTACGGAATTTATTGCATTCACTTCAGCATGGGGCCCTCCGTAAACCTCATGAAGACCTTCTCCAATGATCCTTCCTTCATGAACAATTACGCAACCAACCATTGGATTGGGGCTTACCTTTCCCAAACCTAGTTTTGCAAGTTCTATTGCCCGATGCATAAATTGCTTTTCCAAAGGAAAATGTCTTTACTTTGTTATTAATTGAAGAATGCTAATTTAGTTAAAAACTATCACGATAATTCCATAGAATGAAATATTACGTAACATTATAACTATTGGATTCTCCAAACTTAAATACAACCAAAGACCTATACAATTTCATAAGAAAGAATATTGAGTTGACCTGGCAAGAAGAGTCAGAACCTATTGCAAGAATAATATTATTGGACTTATTTGATTTACATTTTCCTGAAATTATAGCCGATAGAGAATTCACCATTAATGAAATTGATTTGAATAGGATAAAGGAAATAATTGTAAGACTACATAATAAGGAACCTATTCAATATATCCTGGGTAAAACCTATTTTTTAGGTAGGAAATTCAAAGTTAGCCCGGAAGTTTTAATTCCCCGACCTGAAACTGAGGAATTGGTTTTACATATCCTAAAAAATATTACTATGTCCAAACCAACGATACTGGATATTGGAGTTGGATCAGGATGTATAGGAGTTTCACTTGCCATAGGTTATTCTGTGGATGGATTTACCGGAATGGATAAAAGTAAGAAGGCGCTGGATATTGCTTCATCAAACGCTGACATGTATGGTGTTGCTATGGAATCATGGTGTCTGGATGTTCTTATTGACAAGGTTCCGGAGCAGAAATTCGATATCGTTGTTAGTAATCCACCCTATGTACTGGAGTCAGAAAAAGAGTATATTAAGGCTCAAGTTCTGAATTTTGAACCCCCCGAGGCTTTATTTGTGATGGATATGAAACCATTAATCTTTTATGAAAGGATTACAGAAATTTCAAATGCTATTTTAAAGTCGCAGGGATATTTATTTTTTGAAATAAATGAAAATTATGGAAAGGAAGTATCCCTGCTTTTAAAATCTAATAATTTCAACGAAGTCAGGATTCTTAAGGATATCCATGGTAAAGATCGATTTGTAGAAGGATATAAAAGCTAATGACCACTTAACTTTCTTCTTTAAAATATATTTGATAATAATAAAGATCCCTCTCTTCATCGTATCCTTTTACAATATTTTGGCGGTTACCGTGAACATATACGTGAAAGTTTTTATCTAACTTGATCACATTGCGAACATAGCGGGTGTTGTTTTTTACAGCATTCTTTGAAATGATAAAGTCATCAGATAACTCTATATCATGTTCATCAGAGAAGTTTTGTCGAAATTCCTTAAAAGAATCAATTGTTTCAGGATCTTTAATCACCTCTTCCTCAAAATCTGAAATTTGAAAATTATCATGTTGATTCAAAAATTGCATTGAATCATTTATCTTATTAAACTTTTCTATTTTACTATCCAGGTTCAACTCATTCTCAACAAATGATTTATATATATTGATCTGTCCTTGAGTTTGATGGTATTCGTTTATTACCGGAACTACACTTAAGTATTGATCCATAAAGAAATTGTTTTTAAATTCTAAGCTAGGATTTTTAAAGAATACCTGATCAGTTTTTGTTTTTTCTTCCCGAACGATCAGACAATTTATTTCAAGATTTTTAAGTGAAATACCTTGTAAAACGTCGATATCAATAAATTGATTCAGCTGTTTTGGGCTGATAAATTCTTCGGCCTCATGCGATCTTAAAATTCCCAGGCCAGAACAAGAAACTTCATTAATCATAATGTTTGTAAGATCCAGCAAAATCAGGTAGCCGGATTTCATATTCTCTGTTTCATATGAATCCAAATACAGGCTAGCCAGTTCAATGGATATCTGCTGAAATGATACCTGGCTGTTAAACTTTTGCTGAATTAAATATGATGCTCTATTGCTGTCTTCAGTTGTTAAATTAGAAAACTCAAAAGGAACTTCAAGAGAAAATCTATGGTATAACCCTTTAACTAGTTTCTTCACCATATCATTATCGGAAGGCGTAACTGGTTGTTCACTGATTACTACCTTTTCTACCTCTTTATTAAGATAATGAATGCCAATTTGCTGGATATTAATCTCACTCAGGTTAATCATTTTTAGCTTTTTTAATAATTTTAATTAAAAAAATAGAAATAAAACAATATTTTTTATAACATTTCTCCTATTTACGCGTTAGATCAAATACAAAGGAAATATTGAAAACTAAATTTAATCTACTTAGTTTTTGGTTGGTTAGTTGGAAGCTGCTCTTTGAGCAGCTTTTATTTTTTCTAACAAAAGTCAATTTCCCATTCTATAGAATATTTAGCCTTATCGGTTTCATTAGAATTTACAAGCATGTCAGTTAGAAAAGGACCTCCCGGCTCATCAACAAATATTGAAAAAACACCCAGTTTATCATCGGAACTGATCATATCATAGTCCCAAATTTCAATATTTAATTGTGAGCCAAAACGTATTTCTTTTATTTCTATATCAAGGGCTGTTCTACCTGGTTTTACTGACTGCTGGCGTTTGTCAATGGGCCAAATCTTTTCATTATTTATTACCAGGAATATATCGTCAAATCCAAGTTCATCAGTAATAAAGCAGTTTAAAAACAAAATCTTAACCTGAAGTGTTTTTTTTGAGGCCATGATTAATCAAATTTGTATCAAAAAAAAATCAAACTAATATAAAAATCTTAAAAATCTACTAAAATGAAAAGTACAGTTATATTATTCTTATTAATGTTTATGATAATTCCGGTATATGCACAAGATGAATCAGAAAATGCGAGTGATACCACAGAAGGTTGGAAAGTTAAAGGAACCTTTGGTATTGGATTCTCACAAGTGAGTCTTACCAACTGGGTTGCCGGAGGTGAAAATTCAGTAAGTGGTAATATCAGTCTTAGAGTTGGGGCTGATTACAAAATGGGAAAACATAGCTGGACCAATTTTTTATTAACCTCCTATGGCTTGCAAAAGTTGGGGAAAAGTGATTTCCAAAAGAATGAAGATATCATTGAGCTGAACTCGAAATATGGATATCAAATAGGCAAGAAATGGCATTATGCTGTAAATATGAATTTGAGAACCCAGCTAAGTCCTGGATATAGAACTCCTGAAGACTCGATCAAAGGATCTGATTTCTTCGCTCCTGCCTATATCGTTTTATCAACAGGATTTGATTATAAGCCTAATGACAATTTTTCGATTTTACTAGCACCGGTAGCTGGAAAATTTACTATCGTCGCAGATGATTTTCTTTCGTCAATAGGGGCGTATGGAGTAGATCCGGGAAGTACGAGCAGATCAGAATTTGGAGGATTCATACAATTGATTTATACAAAAGAAAATCTCATAAAGAATGTGAATTTCATTAATAACCTCAATCTCTTTTCCAACTACTTTGAGAACCCGGAAAAAATTGATGTGAACTGGCAGATGATATTCGATCTTAAAGTGAATAAGTTTTTAACAGCCTCATTGACCACCCATCTGATATACGATTACGATATTAAATTTGCTGAAATGGTAGATGGCCAGGAAGTGTTAACGGACAAGGTTCAATTTATGGAAGCCTTTAGCCTGGGCCTAACCGTATCTTTCTAAATAGATTTATGTTGGATAGATTCCCGCTTTTTATCAGGAGGCAGTAGATGTTTCAAATCTTATAAATAGCTGTTTGGAACATGAAATTCATCTCTAAAAGAGGATTAGGGGCATGTAATATTTATTTTATGATTTATGTTCGAGAGGAATTTCTTTCTGGCTCGATTAAGGTTTTTGAATGATAATTTCATATCCACTATATTTCCGAAGATTTATCACTCGCTGATCTTCAAAGTATAGGTACTGGCCTCTAATACCAATTAGTCGCGAATCTATTACATGTTCTTTCTCCAGGTTATGGCTTTTAACCATAGCCGGATAATTTGATACAGGATATCGAAATTCGAATACGTTTTTGTTTTCTGTTAAAAAGTATTCCTGAAATTCATCAGGTAAGAAATTGGGTATTGATGTTTTTTCAGAAAGTAGATCTATCGACTCATTCATTTCATTTTTAAGCATTCTTTGCCAAAGCGTTTTATCGGTAAAATGTTTTTTTAAATTTACTTCTATCATTCCGGCAAGGTACCTGTTGGGCGTTGAAGCTATTTCAATAGCTTTCCATGCTCCCTGATCAATCCACCTGGTCGGCACCTGGTCCAGCCTGGTTACACCAACTTTTACCCCGCTTGTTAGGGCGAGATATACAACATGGGGTTGATCATGATTTTTACGTTCCCATTCAGGATCCCTGCCAATTCCTTCATGGCCCTGGCATAACTCAGGGCGAATAATGCATTCAGAATTCATAGGCGAATTTTGAAAACAAGGAAAGCAAAATCCCTGTCCGAATGCTTTTTTAATTGTTCTGCCACATGCAATACAATGAATGATCCCGGTGTATTCAATATGAATAGAATGGGTTATCAAGTCATTCATGTAGATTTCATCATTCCCAAGATCCAGAAAATAAGATACTGGATTATCGTATACTACCCTCATTTTTGATAGATCACCTTTTGCTGTCATTTACCAAATATTTATAATTTTCAAATTATTAATCACCTTCAAATTAACCGAAATTAATTTAACTGGAAGATATGGTTGAAATGTTTTCTATACTTTATTTTTAAAATTCGCTTTAGTGCAAGAGTTCTGCGTTGTGGTTGAATAAAAAAATCAAATATTATTGGATGTTTGTTTCTTGCATTTCATGGATTAAAAACCCAATTTTAATTTTGCTAAATGAAAACTTTTTGAATCATGAAAATAGGAGTATTACTTTCCGGAAATGGGGTATTTGACGGTTCTGAAATTCAGGAAGCTGTCTTTACCCTGTTAGCTATTGACGAAAAAAATGCTGAAGCAATATGCATGGCCCCTGATATTGATCAGCATCATGTTTTAAACCACATGAATGGAGAAGAGATGCCTGAAAAACGAAACGTGTTAATTGAATCTGCAAGAATCGCCAGAGGCAATATTAGAGATCTCGCCAAAGTCTCTGCAGACGATCTTGATGCTTTGGTTATTCCTGGAGGTTTTGGCGCTGCTAAAAACCTTACAAAATGGGCGTTCCAGGGTCCTGATGGAGATATTAATCCGGATGTAAAAAGAATTATTAATGAAATGGTCTTAAACAACAAACCAGTTTGTGGGTTGTGTATGGGGCCTACCGTTATTGCAAAGGCTTTGGAGGAGTCCGGCATTAAACCTGGCCTTACCGTTGGTAACACTTCCCAACCTTCTCCTTATGAAATAGATGCGATAAGTTCTGGAATGGAAAAAACAGGGGCAACAGCCCATATGAAAAGCATTGATGAGATCATGGTAGATGAAAAAAATAAAATCGTTACGGCACCATGTTATATGATGGAAGCCTCTATTAGACAGGTCCGGGACAACATAAAAATGGCAGTAAGTCAAACTATTTCTATGGTCTGAATTTTATTTAACCTAAACCCAGGTAAATCTTTAACTTTTTTTAATGATCAATAAATATCCATTGGATATTGTCTATGAAGACAATCATCTATTAGTTGTTAATAAACCTTCAGGAATACTCGTCCAAGGCGATCGAACTGGTGATGCCAGCCTGGTGGATGAATGCAAGAACTATATTAAACATAAATATAATAAACCGGGTGATGCCTATTTAGGTTTGGTACACCGGTTGGATCGTCCGGTTAGTGGAATTGTAATTCTCACTAAAACTTCCAAAGCCCTCGATCGCATGAATGAACAGTTCAGGAAGAGAATGGTAGAGAAATATTATTGGGCTATGACAGATTCAGCTCCTGGAGATTTGGAGGGTACCCTTACACATTGGTTGGTTAAAGACCAAAAAAAGAATATCGTCACCGCTTTTAAAAAAATGAAAAAGGATGCGGTGAAAGCAGAATTGGATTATAAGGTAATTGGTCGTATTGGCAGTAATTATTTAATCGAAATTAAATTAATAACCGGAAGATTTCATCAGATACGAGTTCAGCTTAAATCCATCGGTTGTTCGATAATAGGTGATATTAAGTATGGATATGCTAAGCCCAATCAAGATGGTTCCATTTGTCTCCATGCCCGTAAGGTCGAATTCATTCATCCCGTAAAAAAAGAACCAATAATTCTGGAAGCTGCCTTACCTGATTCCAATCAATGGAGAGATTTTGCTTCTTTTTGATTGGTTCGGGTATTGGAAATCAAAAAATCAACAAATAAAATTTCTTAATTATTTTCAAGAATTTTGCGTTTTAATCATTCAAAAAAATAAGTGATTTGGTAAAAGTTACTAATACATCTTATTTTAGCGGATCAATGAAAATAAGAAATAGAATGATAGTGTTATTAAAGAAGGTTGCTTTCGTCTTTTTTTTGACAGGTAGTATCCTTTTTTCTGGATGTCAATATTTTACCGGATCGAATAAACTTTTCAGATTATTAAGTTCAAATAAAACAGGAATCCATTTTAATAATGAGATCGAGGAAACCCATGTGATGAATATTATTTCCTATCCCGATTTCTTTAGTGGGGGAGGTGTAGCGATTGGTGATATTGATAATGACGGTCTTCCCGATATCTTTTTTACCGGAAACCAGGTACCTTCAAAATTATATAAAAATAAAGGGGAAATGGTTTTTGAAGATATTACCGCTACCTCGAATCTGAATAGAAAGAGTAGAAGTTGGTATACCGGAACTTCAATGGTTGATCTCAATGCTGATGGATTTCTGGATATCTATATATGCAGGTCTGGAATGTCAGCAGCGGAAGATAGAGCAAACCTTCTTTATATAAACAATCAGGATGGTACGTTTACTGAGAAGGCTAAGGAGTATGGCCTGGATAACCAGGGGTATGGGGTAAATGCTTACTTTTTTGATTATGATAAAGATGGAGATATTGATGTATATGTCGCCAACCAGGTGGCGGCCAGGTTGAATAGCAGTGCTGCGAAAGAACTGAGACCCGTATTTGATGAGTTTGCAGGTGATAAATTGTATGAAAACATCGGAAATGTATTTATTGATGTGTCGAAAGAGAGCGGTATCTATAGTTCAATGGTTGGTTTTGCCCATGGTGTTGCGATTGGCGATGTGAATGACGACGGGTGGGAGGATCTTTTTGTAAGTAATGATTTTTTTGAATATGACTATTTATACCTTAACAATGGTGATAAAACCTTTACTGAGAGTTTACAAAAGGCTACCCGACATATTTCCCACTTTTCAATGGGTAATGATGTAGCTGATTATAATAATGATGGTCTTCTGGATATTGTCGTATTGGATATGGTAGCTGAAGACAATCGAAGATTGTATATGAATACGGGAGGTAACGACCAACAACGATTCGATAGAGTTGTCCAGCATGGATTACACCATCAGTATATGTTTAATGTTTTACATTTAAACAACGGTAATGAAACCTTCAGTGAAATTGGAATGCTTGCCGGTATTTCAAGAACCGATTGGAGTTGGGCCCCATTATTTGCTGATTTTGACAATGATGGATTTAAAGATCTGTATGTAACTAATGGTATCAGGAAAGATATTCGTAATATAGACTGGGCATTCAGTTATTTGAATATTCTTCAATTTGTTGGTGATTTTACTGAGTTTGAAGCCTCACAATGGGATTTGCTTTTAAACTCTTTACCGTATGAGCCTATTCCAAATTATATGTTTCGCAATAATGGTGATTTAACATTTTCTAAAGTTATGAGCGAGTGGGGCCTGGGGCAAAAATCATATTCTAACGGTGTAGCATATGGGGACCTGGATAGAGATGGTGACCTTGATCTGGTAGTGAATAATGTGGATGCAGAAGCCTTTGTTTATGAAAACATAAATAAAAAATCCAATTACCTTCAATTTAAATTCAATGGACCTCCTGATAACCCAATGGGATTGGGTACAAAAGTCAGGATTCATCAAAAGGATAAAATTCAATACCAGCAGCAATACGTTAGCAGAGGTTATCGATCAAGCATGGAACCCATTATGCACTTTGGAGTTGGGAATGATCCTTTGGTTTTTAAGGTTGAAGTTATCTGGCCAGATGGAAGGATCTCAATTTATAATGAAATAAAATCCAACCAGGTTGTAGTATTAGATTATGCTGAATCTATGGCCCCGGAAATAATTGAAGATAATCCACCTGAGTATTTGTTTAATGATATTACTGAAGATTTAGAAATTTCTATCCGGCATAGAGAAAAAAAAATGAATGATTTCGCAATGGAACCTATGTTGCCTTATAAATTATCTACCTCTGGGCCGCCATTGGCTGTAGGAGATGTTAATAATGATGGTCTTGATGATTTTTATTTTGGTGGAGCATTACCATACGAAGGACAACTATTCATTCAGACTCAGGAAGGTAAATTCAAGTCATCTCAAATCGAGTTCTGGAAACAGGAAAAAATGCATGAAGATGTTGGGGCAACATTCCTGGATATTGATTCAGATGGAGATCAGGACTTATACGTGGTTAGTGGAGGAATTGAAGAGTTAAGAGATATGAATCTCATGCGAGACAGATTGTATTTAAATGATGGCGAAGGCAATTTTACAAGCAGTTCAGAATTGATTCCGGAAATGAGCCATATCGGATCTTGCGTTGTCCCGGCAGATTTTGATAATGATGGAGATGTGGACCTCTTTCTTGGAGGAAGAAGGATTCATGAAAACTATGCTTTACCAGCTGATAGTTACCTGCTGAGAAATTCCAATGGGAGGCTCGAAAATGTTACAAATGAGGAGGCTCCAGAATTTTCGGGATTGGGATTGGTGACTGATGCAGTATGGTCGGACTATGACGGAGATAATGACCTGGATCTTATCGTAGTTGGAGAATGGATGTCAGTAACACTATTTAATAATGATTCCGGGAAATTAAAAAAAGTTGAAAACAGAAATAATGGATTAGATAATTTATCCGGATGGTGGTGGAGTATTGAGGCTTCTGATATAGATAATGATGGGGATGATGACTATATTCTTGGAAATATGGGACTCAATTATAAGTTCCGGGCATCACAAAAGGAACCTCTTGAATTATACATATACGATTTTGATGGGAATGACCGGTTAGATTTTATAATGGGATATCATCAGGAAGGACATGTTTACCCTACCGTAACCCGTGCAAAGGCTATGATAAAAAATCGAGAACTGAAAATGAAAATGCTTTCTAATAATACATACGCTTTTGCTACATTAAGTGAAATATATGGAAAAGACAAGATAAAAAAAGCAACGAATAAAAAGATACAAACCCTTGCTTCAGGCTTTCTGGAAAATATTGGAAATGGAAAATTTGAATTCACTCCTTTCGATAATTATGCTCAGTTTTCTAATGTAAACTCGATTGTAATAGAAGATATTGATAAGGATGGAAACAAAGATCTTATACTTGCCGGGAATCTGTATTCGATGGAAGCGGAGACCATTCGAAATGATGCGAGTATTGGTATATGGATGAAAGGCGATGGGGCAGGTCATTTTAAAAGCATACCTTTTACAGAAAGCGGCTTGTATTTAAATGGAGATGTTCGGGCTCTTAAGCAGATCAATACGGTCTATGGATCTATTCTTCTCTCCGCAAATAATAGCGACTACGTTCAGGTAATTAAAGTAGGTAAATGATAGCGTAAAGGAGATGAGGAGATGCCGATTTTATTTGGAACACTGTATTTTAAATCACCAAATCAAAAATCACTCAATCACTAAATCACTCAATCACTAAATAATCAATACCCACCCCTACACCCCTCCGGGGAGGGGAATAATGTCATTT
>Ga0316190_10004530_pt1 | contig 10141 bp, 8 predicted proteins | sample Eddworburrow2_MG_FD_204929 | JGI IMG/M metagenome (GOLD analysis project Ga0316190, IMG submission 204929) | Coastal sediment microbial communities from Maine, United States - Eddy worm burrow 2 | ecosystem: Environmental > Aquatic > Marine > Coastal > Sediment | place: USA: Maine | collected... | reverse complement strand
TCTTGAGAAAAAGGATAAAATGATGCCCACAGACCGAAACGTTCAGACAAAGAAATCTTTTCCTCCACACTTTCTGCGGGGTGAATCTCATCACCAACGTATTCCGTGGCAAGATTATCTTTCATGGATTCCGGCATCAGGTGACGACGGTTGGAGGTTGCGTAGATCAGCAGGTTATCAGAAAAAGCCACCAGCGAACCATCTAGTGCAGCCTTAAGCGCTTGATAACCTGGCTCTTCGGCGTTGAATGAGAGGTCGTCGCAATACAGGATGAAACGCTCTGACCTACCTGAAACCAGCGTGATGATGTACGGCAAATCCGCAAGTGCCAGTTTACCGACCTCAATCAGTCGCAAGCCATCCGCAGCATATTTGTTAAGCAGCGCCTTTACCAAAGATGATTTTCCGGTGCCGCGTGACCCAGTGAGCAGCACGTTGTTAGCTGGACGACCTTGCACAAACTGAAGGGTGTTCTGCTCAATTAAGCGCTTTTGCTCTTCAATGCCTAGCAGGTCGACAAGGTGGATACGATGAAATCGTGACACGGGAACAAGGCTACCCTGCTCCCAACGAAAAGCATGAGCCGCATCCCAGTCCGGCGCGCTCCCTATAGCAGATTGCGGCAGAATACGTTCCAGCCTTTCCAGCAGCCGTTCGGCGCGATCAAGGAAGTGGTCTAGCTTGTCCATATTGTTGTTATCTGTTTTGCAGGAAGCTTATTGCCCCCCTTAAACCGGAATTTTACTTCTTATGCTTCTCCAGCCATTCCTTCGCCAAGGCATTTGCCTCAGCAATAGTTTCAGGTTGCATGTGAACCTCAACTGTTTTTTTGTTATTGATCGCAGTTTCTTTTCCGGATGCCGCTGCAATACTGAACCATTTATCTGCTTGCACCCAATCTCGCGTCACTCCTTGACCTTTTGCATAGGTTAATCCCAGATTCTCCTGGGCACCTGTATGCCCCTGTTCTGCTGCCTTGTTCCACCAAGCACCAGCCGCACCGTGATCTTGTTCTACACCATCACCCTTGCTATACATCAAGCCAAGGTAAAACTGTGCCTGCGGGTTGCCACGCTCTGCTACTGGCTGCAACTTTTTCAGCGCAACAGAAAATTCACCTTTGGCATAAGCATCAGCACCTTCTTTGTAACTGACGGTATCGTCCTGTGTACGTTCACCACAGCCAATGACTGAGAAAGTAATTACAAGCAAAATCAACTTAAAGAAATTATTCTTAATGATGTTATCCACATTACCTCCAATCAAAACTAAAATTAACTACGATAACCAGCGTTGATTTTTACATAATCATAGGAAAAATCGCAGGTCCATAATATTGCCTCAGCGTTGCCACGATTCAATACAACACGTATTGTAATGTCACTTTGCTGCATGACACGCTGACCATCTTCCTCTCGGTAACTATCTGCACGCCCACCGTTCTCGGCTACTAGCACATCGTCCAAATACAGTTTTAATGCTGCAACCTCCAGATCATCAATCCCAGCGTAACCGATCGCTGCAAGTATACGGCCTAGATTAGGGTCAGAGGCAAAGAATGCTGTTTTGACCAATGGCGAGCGAGCAATTGCATAACCAATTTGCTTGCACTCCTCATAGCTCTTACCACCCTCTACACTCACCGCAATGAACTTGGTCGCCCCTTCGCCATCACGGACAATGGCTTGTGCCAGATAAACTGCCACCTCTGTGATCGCGGCTTGCAGTTGCTTGGCTGCGTTGCTGTCAACCACCTTTATTTCCGGCAGAGCACTTTTACCCGTAGCGATCAGCATCAGTGCGTCGTTGGTGGAGGTGTCGCCATCCACTGTGATGCAATTAAATGATCGGTCACTGGCCTCGCTTACCATTGCTTGAAGTAAGGGTTGCGCTATTGCCGCATCAGTAGCGATATAACCCAGCATGGTCGCCATGTTCGGGTGAATCATACCGGAACCTTTGGAAATTCCAGTAACGGTTATGGCTACACCATCAATTACCACTTGTTTGGAAATGGCTTTAGCGACAATGTCTGTAGTCAGAATGGCATTGGCAGCAGCTAGCCAGTTATCTGCACGCATGTTGGCAACAGCCGCTGGCAAGCCTGCGGCAATCTTCGCTACCGGCAATGGTTCCATGATCACACCGGTGGAAAATGGCAATATCTGGTTGGCCTTGCAGCCTAGTAACCCGGCCAGCGCTGCACAGGTGGTACGCGCATCCCTTATACCCTGTTCACCGCAACCCGCATTGGCATTACCCGTATTGACCAACAATGCGAGTATGCCATCAGCACTGGCGAGATGTTCGCGTGCGACTATCACCGGTGCAGCGCAGAAACGGTTTTTTGTGAATACACCAGCAACACGCGCACCTGCACATAATTGCATCACCAATAGATCTTTACGATTGGGTTGTTTGATATTCGCTTCCGCGACACCCAAAGAGATTCCCGAAACGGGTAGCAGTTGTGCCGCTACAGGCGGCGTCAAATTGACTGGCATAAGAATTTATTTACTGAGAGGTTGCCGAATAATTCTACGGAAATCGTTGCACATTTTCCGTCATAAGCCACCACCAAACTTATGACTATTGGTTTAGGCAATGAATAGCAATTTAATCAGTAACGGCCGCGTGCTCGATATATATAGTTGCTCAATTCAGCCGTTTCGCTATTAACCCGCCGAACAATACCATGTACATTACGCACCACACCGCGCATCACTTTGTAGACCAGCATAGGATGAGAGTTGATCAGTGTCTCGAACTTCTCACGCTCCAGAACTATGACCTTAGTGTCCCCCACCGCGCAAAGTGTCGCGCTGCTTTGCAGGCCGCCTACGAAATTAATAATCCCCGCCAAGTCTCCAGGCTTGAGGATATGGAGACTGGACTCCTCCTTACCACTCTTGATTTTTACCTCGATATCACCGTATGCAAGAATATATAGGTTGTCCGGGTGGTCATCCCCCTGCTTGATAATTACCGTGCCCGCTTTGTAGTCTTTGATTTCGAAGAGGGTGGCGAGGATTTCCATCTCCGCATCGTTTAATTCCTGGGTAATCGTCGAGGTTCTCAGCGTATCAATGATTAATGTCATCACCTTACTCCCTATCAATTAGCTCAATTTACCATGGCACTGCTTGTATTTCTTTCCTGACCCACATGGGCATGGGTCATTGCGTCCCACCTTGCGCCCATCGCGCACAAATGGTTTACGTTCTTCTTCGGGCTGCTCTCCATCTGACTGCGCCAACGCCTGATCGTAATCAGAATGATGATACTGCACATTTTGAAGTTCATGTGGCGCTTCTGCCATTTCGACATCCTCTTCATTTCGCACTTCCACGGTCATTAGCACCTGCGTCACCTCACGCTTGATTGCATCCAACATCATGGAAAACAATTCAAATGCTTCACGCTTATATTCCTGTTTCGGATTTTTTTGCGCATAGCCACGCAAATGAATGCCTTGACGCAAATGATCCAAGGCAGATAAATGTTCACGCCAATGTACATCAACACTTTGCAGCATAATGGCACTCTCATAATGGTGCATGGACTCCGCTCCCACCAGCTCTACTTTTGCCTGATATTGAACTCGCGCCTGCTCCTTTATTCGCGCACGCAAGCCCTCTTCGTCCAAGTCATTGTCCTCTTCAAGCCACTTCACTAGTGGCAATTGCAAGCGGAATTCAGCAACCAATGTCTTCTCGAGAGCAGGCACATCCCATAGTTCTTCCATGGCGTGGGGAGGAATAGATAAACTAATCGTATCTTCCAGCACGTTGTCTCTCATCGCACTGATGGTTTCTGATATATCCTTACTTTCCAGCAACTCGGTACGCTGCATATAAATGACCTTACGCTGATCGCTTGCAACATCATCATATTCTAGAATCTGCTTGCGCATATCGAAGTTGCGAGCCTCTACTTTACGCTGGGCATTCTCAATGGCACGGGTTACCCAGTTATGCTCAATCGCTTCACCCTCAGGCAATTTGAATTTATTCATAATCGCCGCAACTCGGTCAGAGGCAAAGATACGCAGCAACTGGTCATCCAATGCCAAATAAAAACGACTGGAACCCGGATCACCTTGCCGCCCGGATCGCCCACGCAACTGGTTATCTACCCGACGCGATTCGTGTCGTTCAGTTCCAATCATATGTAAACCACCACTGTCCAGCACCTGCTGATGCAATTGCTGCCATCCCGCCTCCAGCTCGGCACAACGCTGCTCTTTGGTAGCTTCGTCTAAACTGTTGTCTTCACGAATCAACTCGACCTGCTTCTCGACATTACCGCCAAGCACGATATCTGTGCCACGTCCCGCCATATTAGTGGCAATAGTTACCATCTTGGGCTGCCCCGCCTGCGCAATAATCTGGGCTTCACGAGCATGTTGTTTGGCATTCAACACTTGATGCGGCATGTTTTCCTTATCAAGGTATTGCGAGAGCAACTCGGAATTTTCGATCGAGGTAGTGCCTACCAATACTGGCTGGCCACGCTCATAACAATCCTTGATGTCATTGCTTACGGCACGATACTTTTCTTTGGCAGTGAGGAAGACTTTGTCCATCATGTCGTTACGGATAGTCGGACGATGCGGTGGGATAATCACAGTTTCCAGATTGTATATTTGCTGGAATTCATAAGCCTCGGTATCCGCAGTTCCCGTCATACCAGACAGATTGTTATATAGGCGGAAATAATTCTGAAAAGTGATCGATGCCAGCGTCTGATTCTCTTTCTGGATAGGAACACCCTCTTTAGCTTCCACAGCCTGATGCAAACCATCCGACCAACGACGCCCGGTCATCAACCGACCGGTAAACTCATCAACTATTACCACCTCACCATCCTGCAGCACATAATGCTGATCAAGGAAGAACAGGTTATGTGCTCGCAATGCTGCATACAAATGATGTATCAGGGTGATATTTGCCGAATCGTACAAACTTCCTCCTTCCGGCAGCAGACCAGCTTGGGTGAGTATATTCTCGGCATGTTCATGACCAGATTCAGTCAGCAATATCTGCTGGTTCTTCTCATCAACACTGAAATCGCCCGGCCCTTCTTCCTCGGCTTGGCGCTCCAACTGTGGCACCAGCTTGTCGACGCGAACATAAATATCCACATTATCTTCGGCCTGCCCTGAAATAATTAGCGGAGTCCGTGCTTCATCAATCAGAATAGAGTCGACTTCATCTACGATTGCGAAGTTGAGTGGTCTCTGAAAGCGTTCATCAGCCTGTGTCGCCATGTTGTCACGCAAATAGTCGAAGCCAAATTCGTTATTGGTGCCATAGGTAATATCAGCGGCATAAGCGGCTTGCTTGTCGCTGGACGGCATCTGCGAGAGAATTACACCAACAGACAAACCAAGAAATCGATAAATCTTGCCCATCCATTCCGCATCACGACTAGCCAAATAATCGTTCACAGTAACAACATGCACGCCCTTTCCTGAAATTGCATTCAGATAAGCTGGCAATGTTGCCATCAGCGTTTTGCCTTCACCGGTGCGCATCTCTGCTATGTTGCCATGATGCAAAACCATCCCACCTATCAGCTGCACATCGAAATGCCGCATCCCGAGCACACGCGAACTTGCTTCGCGCACTACGGCAAATGCCTCTGGAAGCAGAGCATCCAGCGGTTCCCCTGCTGCGAAGCGTTGCCTGAAATTGTCGGCTTTCCCCTGCAATTCCGTATCGCTCATCTTGGCAATATCGGGTTCCAGCTTATTGATTAATTGGATGGTGGCGCGATACTGCTTTAGCAGGCGATCATTGCGGCTACCAAAGATACTTTTCAACATATTGGAAATCATATTTTCCCAAACTACAAAATATTCAAGTTTTCAAATACAAAAATAAAGGGCGAGGTAATTTTTCACCTCACCCCAACCCAACCCAGACGACATCTCTCTTAACTGGAAGTTTTTTTCAGGAAGCGCACAGGATTCTGTGCGACACCATGATAACGAACTTCAAAGTGCAAGTGATTACCTGTAGAGCGTCCAGTGCTTCCCACCTCAGCAATCTTGTCTCCACGACGTACTACTTGGCCAGGCTTCACCAGTAATTTTGAGGCATGCGCGTAACGCGTAACAATTTCGTTACCATGATCAATCTCAACCATATTACCATATTGTGATTGATAGGCCGCATAGGCCACTACACCTCCAGCGGAGGCATGGATTGGTGTCCCCGCATCAACCATAAAATCGACTCCCTCGTGCATCGCATTGGCATTGGTAAACGGATCTATACGCCAACCAAAATTTGAGGAATACCAACCCACGTTTACAGGTGGAATTGAAGGCAGCAGTTTACGACTCAGTTGATTCTGCAACAACATAGTTTCAAGTGCCATCAATTTGTCACTACGATCGCTAATTACCTGCGTTAACCTATCCAGTTGCTGATCCAAGACGTTTAATGACATTTTCTGGGTTGGCAAAATCACCAACGGACCACCTTGGGCGGGAAGCTTGTCAAACTGAAATTCACCCGGTTTCATTCCGGTCAGTTTGGCTAAACGGACACCGAGTGAATCCAGACGTTGCACCTGCGATTGCATTTGCCCGATTCGACTAGCCATGGCATCCAGACTGCTGAACAGGTTGGATTGTTGCTTTTGGCGCTCTTCTATATAGGCTTTAGAAAGCATTTCGCGCATGCCTTCACCTAATACACCCGGAGCAAAACGCACCATTGTATGTTGCAATGCAAATGCTGCTCCCAGCATTAATCCAGACATCAACAGCATCAACACCAGAATCTGCCATCCCCTGAGGGTAATGCGGCGTGTCTTTGCCAGATGATTGGAAACTAGAATAATATTCATCTTTATTCCTTTAGAGTGTAAGCTAAACCTGTGATACAGCAACTCAGTTCAATTTTCAGCAGCGACCAAGAGCTTCTGCCATTACTGGCTAAAGCGCAGGCTCTGTCAGCTTTAAAAAGCCAACTCATTGATGTCGCACCAAAAAACATGCTGCCATCCGATCAAGTGCAAGTTCTAAGCCTGCAAATGGGTACGCTCAGCATCGCAGTCATAAATGCCACTATCGCCGCCAAATTACGCCAGCTTGCTCCTGAAATGGTCGCAAAGCTACAAAATAAGGGCTGCGAGGTTAGCGGAATCCTAGTAAAGGTGCAAGTTTCTTTCAACCGCGGCAATCACACTCCACCGCCGCGCAAGCTCAGTAAAACTACACAAAATATACTTAGCGACTTCAGTCAGCGCCTAGATACATCTCCACTTAAAACTGCTCTTACCAAGTTGGCACAAAGCAAGCGTTAAAGAAGCATTCGCCAGCCTACCAACACATATCGTTCAAGCACATATAGCAAAGCAACAATTAGCAACAGAAACACCGTGAAGCGCAGCGTCTGCCATGCAAAGCGAAGATAACGGTTATCACGCGTAAACAAGTACATACCACCACTAAGTACCAGCAGTAAAGAAACGATTATGATTAACAGCCGTATGACTAGCATAATCTACTAAGTCCGTTACTTGAGTATCCGGAACAGATTACTGAAATCATCGGTCCAGATTTTCATACCTTCAATCGACTCAATAGCGATGCTCTTTTTCACCACTTCCTGCGCAGTCAGGAAACTCTGATTTCGAGTAACGATCACCCAGTCACTATGTGAAGCATAGGGATTATCATCAGAACGATCAGCAATCATCACCACCCCATATCCCGCCTCATCTGCCAATTTTTTAATTACTGGTGCCAAATTCAAATACCGACTAGTCACATGAAAAGCTACAGCGCCGTCAGGCTTAATGTGCTGTAGATACACTGCCAGCGCCTCTCTTGTGACAAGGTGTACTGGCACAGCATCTCCAGAAAAGGCATCTACAGTTAACACGTCAAATTGCTGTGGTCGTTCGCGCTCCAATACCAGTCGGCCGTCACCCAGTGCGATTTGTATCTGCGCAGGGCTTTCATTTAGGTAATAGAAATAGTTGCTGGCGATGTCAATCACTTTGGGGTTGATTTCGTAGAATTTAAAGAGGTCGCCCTGCTTCCCATATGCAGCTATCGTACCCACACCCATACCTACTCCACCAACACGTTGTACACCCTGACGGAAATGCGCTAGCGCCATACCAACGCCAGAACCCTCCGTATAATAACTGGTAGTGATGTGACGGTAAGGTTCATAAATGTATTGTTTACCGTGCACTATGGTTCCATGCAGGAACATACGATGAGTATTCGGATTGGTGTCACTACGACCCAATTGCTTGACACTCAAGCGCCCATAAAAATTACGGTCTGAATGGATCGTGCCGCCTTCTTTCAAAAGCCAGTTATAGTCATATCCGTAATAAACTACCGCAACCAAGCTCACCAAAGCGGCCAGCGGTGCAGCAGCAAAAATCTTGCGCGGCCCAAAGTTAGTAAGATAACGAATAGTCAGCAGCATAGCCATTAGTGCTACGGCACCCAATCCCAAAGGCAATTCCCAATAGGCGTTAAAAAGTTTGGGTGCAAGAAGCCCGACAAACATCCCGCCGACGGCCCCCCCTAATGAGATTGTCAAATAAAAGCGTGTCAAATAGCGTGGAGTTGGCTTGGCCGCTGCCATCTCACCATGACAGAACATACATACAAAAAACAATCCTGCGCAATACAGGGGAATCGCAATATTGATCGCTAAAAAACCATATTTAGCGGTAATGCCCCATGACATCAAACAAACGATGATTAACGTTGGCAGCAACCAGAATTTTCGTTCGTAGAAACCGCGGCCACCGCGACCTTCAAAACACAACACAAAGGTTATTAAATAAAGCGTTAATGGCACCACCCACATGAAGGGGATCGATGCCACATTTTGCGTAATGTGGTTAGTTATTGCCAGAAGCAACATCGAAGCAAGTGCTGCCGGAACGAACCACATCACATAATCTGTTCCCTGCGGCGCATCACTGGAACTCGTTTCTTGTAGATCTACCTGGCCCGGCAAGGCATCAAACAGTGGTTTAGCCACTTCCACCTCAGGCTCTTTGCTATCCGTCAAACGTCGTGCGCGCCATGCACTACCGATACAGAGCAGCGCAAAAAGTGCGTAACCAACGCTCCATCCAATAGCCTGACTATGCGTTGTTACCCACATCTCAATAGCGAACGGATAAGCGAGCAAACCTATAATTGCACCCAAATTTGACAATGCAAAAAATCGATAGACACGCTCGGCAGTTTTGGGATTGGCATGTTCCCGTGCAAACCATGATTGAATCAACGGTGCAGTGGTGGACAACATGAAGTATGGCAAGCCTATAGTGGCCACCAACAGGCCCAATATTCGCCACATAGGATCCTCATTTCCTATAGGTTTCCATCCGGATGCTGCCACAATTGGCAGCACAGCCAAGCTCATAAGCAACAACACTATATGTATAGTGCTTTGCATTTTATGCTTCATCGCCCGATTGGAATAATCTGAATAAGCGTATCCAGCCAACAATGCTACCTGAAAAAATACTAGACAAGTCGTCCAAACTGCTGCGCTACCGCCAAACCATGGCAGTATTTGCTTGGCGATGATGGGCTGCACCAGGAATAATAAAAAACTGGAGACAAGAATCGTTGCGGCGTAAAGAATCATGGTGTGAAAGTTATATAGAGATTTTCAGGAAGCAAGTAGTCACAAAGTCCTACAGTTTTATAAGCTGCAAAGAAACAACCCATTCCAGCGCCTCAAGCGTCAAAATTAGCCTTGAAAAGCAATTGCATCTTCTTCATTGGATCAAGCCGACTGCAATTGAAGCCGCAGGAAGTCAGGTGCGTCTTCAACATTATCGAATGTGGCAAACTCCCATGCCTGCTCATCTGCAAGTAACTCACGCAGCAAGGCATTATTCAAGGCATGTCCTGATTTATAGCCGGAAAATGCTCCAATCAAAGGGTATCCTAATAAATAGAGATCGCCGATCGCATCGAGCACCTTGTGTTTGACGAACTCGTCCTCAAAACGCAAACCATCGGCATTCAGCACACGGTATTCATCCATCACAATGGCATTGTCCAAGCTGCCCCCCAAGGCCAGGCCCTGTGCTCGCATATTTTCCACATCCTGCATAAATCCGAAAGTGCGTGCACGGC
>Ga0316190_10004529_pt1 | contig 10142 bp, 10 predicted proteins | sample Eddworburrow2_MG_FD_204929 | JGI IMG/M metagenome (GOLD analysis project Ga0316190, IMG submission 204929) | Coastal sediment microbial communities from Maine, United States - Eddy worm burrow 2 | ecosystem: Environmental > Aquatic > Marine > Coastal > Sediment | place: USA: Maine | collected... | reverse complement strand
TAGATCCAGATATTCAGCGTTTACAGGATGAGCTTTCAGAGCGACTGGGTGCCAAGGTACATTTTCAGCATAGCGCCAGTGGTAAGGGCAAGATTCAGTTGCACTATAATAGTCTTGAGGAGCTGGAGGGGATTCTGGCTCATATCAAGTAAGCAAAAATCGATTGGCCGTTAAAAAATCTACTCGAGTCTTGCGATCAGGTGCTGCGGCAGGCTATACTCACGCGCCTGTTTTCCGAGGATTTCGATGGTGAGCGAACCAAAGGGACCGGGGCTCCTGATGATCGGGGCAGGAACCATGCTGTCATCGATGGTGGTATCCGGTTTTTTGTTAGGTTATTTGACCGATCGATGGCTGGATTCGCAGCCATTGTTCATGTTACTATTCGGCGGCCTTGGTTTGGTGGGGGGGTTTCTTAAGGTGTACAAGCTGTTGAGTCGGCAAGAATGAATGACGTTGCTGCTCAGGAGTTAAGAATAAAAACCCGCAAGGTTATCGGTCTGCAATTTCTGGTAGGAATGCTATTGGCGATTGGTTTTTGGCTGGCGTACACTCCATGGCAGGGTTTTTCGGCGCTGTATGGCACGATGATCAGTATGTTGTCATCCTGGTGGTTGAGTCGCGGTGTTTCCAGGGCCAGTGCAAGCGCTGGCCAGGGGCGTAGCGGAGAAATAATTTTATATGTCGGCGCTGCACTGCGCTTCATCATGGTGCTGGCAATGTTTGCTGTTGGGCTAGCGGCTATTAAATTAGCGGCGGTTGCGACAGTGGTAGGGTTTGTAATAGCACAGTTGGCCTTTGTTGTAGCTGGCAACTGGCGCGAAAAACGAGAGTAGGCGTTCGGTTTGTCCGAACACGAGACTGGAGAGTGATAAGTTGAGTCAAGCAGCACATTCATCTGAAGACGGTATGACGTCGGTCGAATATATCCAGCATCATTTAACGAATTTGTGTTCGGGTGCCTGTGACCCTGTGACGCATCAGGCCAGTGGGTTTTGGGCCTGGCATCTGGACACTATATTTATAAGTTATGCCCTGGCCGGGTTAATCATCCTTGTTAGCTGGCGCCTGGGGAAGAGTTTGACCAGTGATGCCCCCAGTGGTTTCCAGAACATTGTAGAGTCTATCGTTGATTTCGTTGCGGGACAGGTCAAAGATACCTTTCCTGGTCACAATCCCTTAATTGCTCCTCTGGCCTTGACCATATTTATATGGGTTTGGTTAATGAATTTCATGGATATGATTCCGGTAGATTTATTGCCAGTAATGGCAAGCTGGATTGGTATAGACTATCTGAAGGCCGTGCCGACAACCGATCTTAGTACAACGATGGCCATGTCATTAACGGTATTCGCCCTGATTGTATTTTATAGCATCAAGGTCAAGGGGCCGCTGGGTTATTTGAAGATGTTTTTGTTTCACCCGTTCGGTAAGTTTTTTGTGCCGGTGAATATTGTAATGTCATTGATCGAAGAGCTGGCCAAGCCATTAAGCCTGGGTCTGCGACTGTTTGGTAACCTGTTTGCCGGTGAGTTGGTATTCTTATTGATAGCCCTGATTGGCGGCATGATGGCAGTCGGAGCTGCAGCACTATTCTGGTTGCCGTTACAGGTAATACTTGATCTGGGATGGTTGATTTTTCACTTGTTAGTGATCACCTTGCAGGCATTTATATTCATGGTCTTATCGATTGTTTATTTGGGTATGGCACATACCGAAGATCATTAAGATTAGGCGCTGGAATTAACACAGATTTTACTATTACAACTTTTTATTTAAACTTGAAGCTACGGAGAAAGAGTCAATGAACGCAGAAATTCTTGCACAAATTTACGCCTACACAGCAGTTGGCGTTGGGGTTATTCTGGCAGCAGCCGGTCTGGGTTCAGCCATTGGTTGGGGTCTGATCTGTGCCAAGACACTGGAAGGTATTGCCCGTCAGCCGGAAATGCGCCCAGCCCTGATGACCAACATGTTTATCTTTGCTGGTCTGATGGAGTCATTCCCATTTATCATTCTGGCCTTTGCTATGTGGTTCCTGTTTGCCAACCCTTTCGTAGGTGCTCTGAGCAGCGCAATCGGCGCACTTTAAAGTACGTATTGATTGTTTGAGCCGGGAGGACGACGTAAATGAATATTACAGCAACACTGTTAGCCCAGATGGTCGCGTTTGCCTTGTTGATTTGGTTTGTCAACAAGATGCTGTGGGGGCCGATGAACGATCTGCTTACTGCACGCCAAAAACGTATTGCCGATGGCCTCGCCGCTGGTGAAAAAGGCAAGCATGAATTAGAGCTTGCTGAAAAGGGCGCTAAGGACAAGTTGCATGCGGCCAAGGGGCAGGCAACTGAAATTCTGGCTCAGGCAGAAAAGCGTGCCAGTGAAATTGTCGAAGAAGCAAAGGATGACGCTCGCAGTGAAGGTGAGCGCTTATTGACTGCCGCTCAATCTGAAATAGAGCAGGAAGCAAACCGGGCGCGGGAACAATTGCGCGGGCAGGTAGCTTCAATTGCAGCGATAGGTGCGGGCAAGATTCTGGCAGTTGAGATCGATGAGAAGAAACATGCCGATCTGTTAAAGGATCTGGTTGCGCAAATCTGAGGTTTTGAGATATGGCTGAAAAAAGTACCATCGCAAGACCCTATGCACAGGCAATTTTTAGTCTGGCAGCGGAACAAAAACGTTTGTCGGAATGGTCAGATATGCTGACACTCACGGCTGTGGTTATTGCTGATGAACATCTGGCCGCACTGATAGGTAATCCACGTATTGACCGGCTTAAGCTGGGTACGTTGCTTATTGATATATGTGGCGACAAACTGGATAAAACCGGACAAGATATGGTTCGCGTTCTTGTCGATAATGATCGGCTGGAAGTATTATCGGAAATTGCCGCGCAGTTCGAAGGTTTTCGTGCGGAGGCTGAAAAGCTGGTTAAGGCAAAGGTGGTATCGGCCTTTCCCGTCAGTGATGATCAAAAGGCGAGCATAATTGCAGCGCTTAAGCAGCGCTTGGGCCGCGATGTTTCGTTGGATTGCGAGATTGATGAAGCCTTGCTTGGTGGTGCGATTATTCGCGCCGGCGATATGGTCATCGATGGTTCGGTTACAGGTCACCTGGACAGGTTTACACATGCCCTGTCCCAATAACAAATTTGTTTTGAGAGGATAACGTCAATGCAGTTAAATGCAGCAGAAATCAGTGAACTGATCAGGCAGCGCATCGAAGGTTTCGAGACTGTCAGTCAAGCACGCACAGAGGGAACAGTTGTCAGTGTTACTGATGGTATTGTTCGAATTCATGGTCTTGCCGATGTAATGCAGGGTGAGATGATCGAGTTTCCAGGAAATACCTTTGGTATGGCCTTGAACCTTGAGCGTGATTCAGTCGGTGCGGTAGTACTGGGTAGCTATGAGCAGATATCTGAGGGTGACACGGTTAAGTGCACCGGCAAGATTCTGGAAGTTCCGGTTGGTCCTGAGTTGTTGGGTCGCGTGGTTAACACTCTGGGTCTTCCTATCGACGGCAAAGGCCCGGTCAATGCATCGGGTTCATCGCCGGTCGAGCAGATCGCACCCGGTGTTATTGCTAGAAAGTCAGTTGATCAGCCAGTACAGACCGGCCTGAAATCAATCGATGCCATGGTGCCGATTGGTCGTGGCCAGCGTGAGTTAATTATTGGTGATCGCCAGACGGGTAAAACGGCTGTTGCCATTGATGCCATTATCAACCAGAAGGGTACGGGCGTTAAATGTGTCTATGTCGCGATTGGACAGAAGGCATCAGCAGTTGCCGGTGTTGTGCGTAAGCTCGAAGAGCATGGCGCAATGGATCACACCATTGTTGTTGCTGCCACGGCTTCCGACCCGGCGGCGATGCAGTTTCTGGCGCCCTATTCGGGTTGTGCCATGGGTGAGTATTTTCGTGATAACGGCGAAGATGCACTGATTGTTTATGATGATCTGACCAAGCAGGCCTGGGCCTACCGTCAGGTATCATTGTTGCTGCGTCGTCCGCCGGGCCGTGAAGCCTATCCGGGTGATGTTTTCTATCTGCATTCACGTTTGCTGGAGCGTTCAGCCCGTATTAATGCCGAATATGTAGAGAAACTCACCAATGGCAGGGTTAAGGGTAAAACCGGTTCACTGACGGCGATGCCGATTATTGAAACACAGGCCGGCGATGTTTCTGCCTTTGTTCCAACCAACGTAATTTCAATTACCGATGGTCAGATCTTTCTTGAGACCGATCTGTTTAATGCCGGTATTCGTCCGGCTATTAACGCAGGCCTGTCGGTATCACGAGTGGGTGGTGCAGCACAGACCAAGATTGTTAAAAAGCTGGGTGGTGGTGTGCGACTGGATCTGGCTCAGTATCGCGAACTGGCTGCATTTGCTCAGTTTGCCTCTGATCTTGATGAAACGACCCGTAAGCAGTTAGAGCGTGGTCAGCGTGTTACCGAATTGATGAAGCAGAAGCAGTACTCGCCACTGAGTGTGGCTGAGCAAGCGGTATCATTATTTGCCGCCAATGAAGGCTTCCTTGATGATGTCGATCTGAATAAGATTGGTGATTTTGAGGCCGCCTTGCATAGCAATATGAGTTCAAGTCAGTCTGATCTAATGGCCAAGATCAATGATGGTGGTGATTACAATGATGATATTGCGGCGAGCCTGCGTAGCGCCATTGAGTCGTTCAAGGCTAACAGCGTCTGGTAAACAGGAGTAGATTTCGATGGCCGTTGGCAAAGAAATCCGTGTCAAGATAAAGAGTATCCAGAATACGCAGAAGATTACGCGGGCGATGGAGATGGTTGCTGCGAGTAAAATGCGTAAGGCGCAGGAGCGTATGCGGGCATCGCGCCCGTATGCAGACAAGATGCGTAATGTGGTAGGGCATTTATCACAGGCGCATCCTGAGTATAAGCATCCATATATGCAGGATCGTGAGATCAAGCGTGTTGGCTTTATCATGATCTCATCAGATCGTGGTTTATGCGGTGGCTTGAACAATAATTTGTTCAAGCAGGCCGTGGCAGCGATGAAAGGATGGCATGATAAGAAGGTTGAAATTGATCTATGCACCATCGGCAATAAGGCCGCAGGCTTTTTTTCTCGCTTGGGCGGAAATGTCATTGCTCAGGCCGCTAATCTTGGTGATGCACCACAGGTCGCCGACCTGATTGGTTCTGTCAAGGTTATGTTGGATGCCTATGACGAAGGTCGAATAGATCGTTTGTTTGTGGTCTATAATGACTTTGTAAACACTATGACCCAGGAGCCGACGGTAAGACAGCTGTTACCGATCGAAGGTGATGAGGATGAAGAACTCAAGCACCACTGGGATTATATGTATGAGCCTGAGGCAAAGGATGTACTGGATGCCCTGTTGGTTCGATATATAGAGTCGCAGGTCTATCAGGGCGTCATTGAAAACCTGGCCAGTGAGCAGGCGTCACGTATGGTGGCGATGAAATCTGCCTCTGATAATGCCGGTGATTTGATTAATGATTTGCAGCTGATTTACAACAAGGCGCGTCAGGCGGCGATTACACAGGAAATTTCAGAAATTGTTAGTGGTGCGGCGGCTGTTTAAGACGCTGAGCCTGACTATTTCAAATTAAGATTTATAGTATTATCAAGAGGAATTAAGGCAATGAGTGCAGGAAAAATTGTACAGATCATCGGTGCCGTAGTAGATGTGGAATTTCCACGCGATACCATGCCCAAGATCTATGACGCCCTGAAGGTTGAAGATTTCGGATTGACGCTGGAAGTTCAGCAGCAACTGGGTGACGGCATTGTCCGCGCCATTGCAATGGGTACATCGGACGGCCTTACACGTGGTAAGGCGGTTAGCAATTCTGGCGCGCCAATTTCAGTACCGGTCGGTAAGGAAACACTAGGTCGTATCATGGACGTGCTGGGTGATCCAATTGATGAAAAGGGCCCGGTTGGTGAGCAAAAGCGCATGGCGATTCATCGCAAGGCGCCAAGTTATGAAGAGCAGTCAGGTAGTACTGAACTCTTAGAGACGGGTATCAAGGTTATTGATCTTTTATGCCCTTTCGCTAAGGGTGGTAAGGTTGGTCTGTTCGGTGGTGCCGGTGTTGGTAAGACGGTAAACATGATGGAGCTGATCCGTAACATCGCGATGGAGCATAGTGGTTACTCCGTGTTCGCCGGTGTCGGTGAGCGTACCCGTGAAGGTAATGACTTTTATCATGAGATGACGGATTCAAACGTAATCGATAAGGTTGCGCTGGTTTATGGCCAGATGAATGAGCCACCGGGAAACCGTCTGCGTGTAGCCTTAACAGGCCTGACCATGGCTGAAAATTTCCGCGATGAAGGTAATGACGTATTGCTATTTATCGATAATATTTATCGCTATACCCTGGCTGGAACAGAGGTATCGGCGCTGCTGGGACGTATGCCATCAGCAGTAGGTTATCAGCCGACTCTGGCCGAAGAAATGGGTGTGTTGCAAGAACGTATTACATCTACAAAGGCGGGTTCGATTACATCGATCCAGGCCGTTTATGTACCGGCCGATGATTTGACCGATCCATCACCAGCAACAACCTTTGCGCATCTGGATGCGACAGTAGTATTGTCACGTCAGATTGCAGAGCTGGGTATCTATCCTGCGGTAGATCCATTGGATTCAACCAGTCGCCAGCTTGATCCTTTGATTGTTGGCCAGGAACACTATGATGTTGCTCGTTCTGTCCAGGGTATCCTTCAGCGTTATAAAGAATTGAAGGATATTATTGCCATTTTGGGTATGGATGAGCTGTCGGATGAAGATAAGCAGGCAGTGTCTCGTGCCCGTAAGGTACAGCGCTTCATGTCGCAGCCATTCTTTGTCGCTGAGGTATTTACCGGTTCACCTGGTAAATATGTATCGCTGAAAGACAGCATCAACGCCTTCAAGGGTATCGTTAATGGTGATTACGACCATATGCCAGAGCAGGCTTTTTATATGGTTGGTTCGATTGAAGAAGCGGTCGAAAAAGCGAAATCAATGCAGTAATTCCGATAGGATATTCAGATGGCCATGACCATACATGTTGATATAGTAAGTGCTGAGAAGGAAATCTTCTCTGGCCCCGCTGAGATAGTATTTGCATCGGCAGCGATGGGTGATGTCGGTATTTTACCGCGCCACGCACCATTGTTGACGCCACTTAAGGCGGGCGAGGTGCGTATAAAAACACCTGAGGGAACGGAAGAGTTTTTTTATGTCTCAGGTGGCATGTTAGAAGTTCAGCCCCATGTGATAACCGTTTTAGCCGACACGGCTGAGCGAGCCAAGGATCTGGATGAGGCAGCGGCTCAGCAGGCGAAAGATAAGGCTGAACAGGCCATGGCAGATAAGACATCTGAGTTTGAATATGCGAAGGCACAAGTTGAACTTGCTGAGGCAGTGGCACAGTTACATGCGATTAAGAAGCTACGTGACAAGAGTGGCCATTAATCGAGCTGTTTTAGATACGCTGCATTAATCAAAAGCCGTACTAAGTACGGCTTTTGACGTTTTAGAGCCTAGCATGTATAAAATAAGAATAAAGTTATAGGCTAAGTATAAATATGAAGTTAAGTGCAATTATCCTCGCCGCAGGACAGGGAACACGGATGCGTTCAAGGCGGGCCAAAGTCCTGCATACGATTGGTTCTGTGCCAATGCTTACACATGTGATTAATGCGGCATCAAGCCTTGATTTGAATCAACTTGTGCTTGTTTACGGCCATGATGGTAAAGAAGTTCAGTCGGCTATTGATGATGCCAATCTATGTTGGGTACATCAACAGGAGCAGTTGGGTACTGGCCACGCGGTGCAGCAGGCCATGTCTGAAGTTGATGATGATGCGATGGTGCTGGTGCTATATGGTGATACTCCCCTAATCCAGGCCCAGACGCTGAGTGCACTAATTGATTTGGCCGGAGATGGACTGGCTTTATTAACGACCAATCTGGATAAGCCATCCGGTTATGGACGAATAGTTCGCAATGCTGGCGGGGTTGTCGAGTCTATTGTTGAACATAAAGATGCAACGATCGAACAGCTGGAGATTGAAGAGGTTAATACAGGGATATTGGCTGTCTCAGCAGGCAGATTAAAGGGCTGGTTGGCGAAGATTGACAATAAAAATGCCCAGAAAGAATATTATCTAACGGACATAGTCGCACTTGCTGCTAAAGATAAGGTAGAGGTTAAGGCCTTAATTTGTACGGATAGCGACGAGGTCATGGGAATAAATGACAGAAGACAACAGGCCGCAGCAGAAAGGGTATTTCAACGGCGTGAGGTAGAAAAACAAATGATGGCGGGTGTAACAATGTTACATCCGGAAACCGTTGCAATTAATGGCACACTGGCATGCGGGGCTGATGTCGTTATTGGTCAGAGTGTAATATTTAATGGCAACGTCAACATTGGCGATAATGTAACGATTGGGCCATTTTGTGTCATTAACGAGAGTACTATTGGCGTAGACGTCCAAATTCAGTCTCATAGTGTTATTGATAATGCCAGTATTGGAGAAGACTGTCGTATAGGCCCATTTTCACGCATCAGACCGGAAACAAAATTGGCAGATAGGGTTCATGTTGGGAATTTTGTTGAAGTAAAGAAATCATCTGTTGAAAGCGGAAGTAAGATTAATCATCTAAGCTATATTGGCGATTCAGTAGTGGGTTCCGGGGTTAATATAGGTGCCGGCACCATTACCTGTAATTATGATGGGGCCAATAAATTTCAGACAACGATTGAGGATAATGCCTTTATCGGGTCTGATACGCAGCTGGTGGCACCTGTGACGATTGGTGCTGGTGCTACGATTGCAGCCGGTTCAACCATCACGCGCAATGTTGATGCAGGCGTACTGGAATTAAGTCGAGTGGCACAAAAAACGGTGAAGAACTGGAAACGTCCGAGAAAAAAATAATGGCTATTGTTAAGAGGATATAATTGTGTGTGGAATTGTTGGCGCAAGTTCAAGGCGTGACGTAGTCCCGATTTTATTAGAGGGTTTGCGTCGCCTGGAATACCGTGGATATGATTCATCAGGTATTGCAGTGCTTGATTCTGATAATAATATTCACAGGGTTCGTTCCAAGGGAAAGATAGCTGCGTTAGCTGACAAACTGAATGATAACGTACTCTTCGGGTTTACTGGGATTGCACATACACGCTGGGCAACGCATGGGGTTCCCAGCGAGAAGAATGCCCATCCTCATGTATGTAATCAACAGGTTGCCGTTGTCCATAATGGCATAATAGAAAATCATGAGCAGTTGCGGCAGCAGCAACATGAGCAAGGTTTTACCTTTACGTCTGAAACTGACACCGAGGTGATTGTTCACCAGATTCATCATTATATGAATGATGGTCAGAATACCCTTCTTTATGCCGTTCAGGCAGCAATAAAAGACCTAGATGGTGCCTATGCCCTGGCTGTTATATGTGTTGCAGAGTCAGATAAGATGGTTGTTGCCAGAAGTGGAAGCCCGCTCGTTATCGGTGTTGGTAATGACGAGTATTTTGTTGCTTCAGATGTCACTGCTTTGTTACCGGTTACACAACGGTTTATTTTCCTGGAAGAGGGTGATGTTGCCGAGATAAGTAGCACAAGTCTTGTTATTTACAATGCCCTGGGTGAAAAGGTTATTCGTGAAATTAAAGAAAGCGATCAGTTAGCCAGTGCAGTTGAACGTGGCCGATATAAGCATTACATGCTTAAGGAAATATATGATCAGCCTATGGCCGTTAGTGAAACGCTTGAGGGTAGAATAGCCAATGGTAGTGTGCTGGAAGATTCATTAGGCCCTAAGAGCGGAGAAATTCTGGATAAGATTGAGCAGATACATATTATCGCCTGTGGCACGAGCTATCATGCTGGGCTAATTGCAAGATACTGGTTTGAGGCACTGGCAGGCATTCAATGTACGGTTGAGGTAGCCAGTGAATTTCGATATCGCTCGCCTGTTGTTAAGAATAATACTTTAATAATTACCATATCGCAGTCCGGTGAGACGGCGGATACATTGGCGGCTTTAAAAGAGGCAAAGCGGCGGGGATATAATAGTTCACTGGCGATTTGTAATGTTCCTGAAAGTTCGTTGGTGCGTGAGTCAGA
>Ga0316190_10004528_pt1 | contig 10145 bp, 13 predicted proteins | sample Eddworburrow2_MG_FD_204929 | JGI IMG/M metagenome (GOLD analysis project Ga0316190, IMG submission 204929) | Coastal sediment microbial communities from Maine, United States - Eddy worm burrow 2 | ecosystem: Environmental > Aquatic > Marine > Coastal > Sediment | place: USA: Maine | collected... | reverse complement strand
CAAATCTGATCCTCTGCCGCGGGCATTTACACGTATGGCATGACAACCCAGTATCTCAGCAGCCTCTACCCACTGGTAGTGCTTCTCCACAGAAGCAATCCTTTTTTCTTCATCCAGATCTCCTAAAGAACCGGCCGTATCGATCATTATCAACACATTCTTTACCCCAACGTCGTCGGTGCGCTTTAGAAGTTCCTTGATATACTCCTTATCCGCCGATGGGAAGAACTGGTCCACATATTCCACTGCGTGGATATCAAACTTGTCTTTGGCGTAGGCCGGGAAATCCAGATTCTCCATTTCCTTTGTTTTTCCCAGGAATTTCGCGTTCAGCGACCATTGGGCCAGGGATATATCAAAAAACAGATCGTCCTCTGCACCCATGCTTGGCATGGGATTAAAACTGTTCTGTTTTGCATGAACTACCTGTCCAGCCGAAATTGCTGCAGCAGCCATGGCTGCACTCTTCATAAATGTCCTTCTATTTTGCATGACTTTAGTTTTAAAGTTCCTTAATCTTAATGTTCCTGAACCAAACATGGTTGCCATGGTCCTGCAGACCAATGTATCCTTCCTTTTGCAAATTGGCCCATGTGGGATTGATTCCGGGGAATTTGGATCCGCCAACCAGCTCGTCCCACTCTCGAGTTCCGTAATCAAACTCTACCACTTTTACCCCGTTTTGCATATGGATCACATGACCATCTTTGATGATCACTTCAGCAGAGTTCCATTTCTCAGCACCATTGGAATTCTGTGGAACGGCAGGAATCAGGTCATACAGAGAACCCGACTTACGGTTTCCATCCTTTCCCGCCTTGGCATCGGGATGCTTATCATTATCAAGCACCTGCATTTCAGGCGCAGTGGCATAAATGGCTCCGAATTCATCACTCTCTGCACCCAGGTAAAAAATACCTGAGTTTCCTCCTTCTTCAATCTTCCAATCGATCTTCAGATGAAAATTGGAGAATTTCTTGTCAAAAATAATATCTCCTCCCTTACCATTAAGCTCAGGATTGTAATAAAGTGTGCCATCTTCAACGACCCATCTTTCAGGAAATATGTCCTTCTTGTAGCCACGCCAACCCTCGCTGGTCGTTCCGTCAAAGAGCAGTACAAAACCTTCTTTCTTCTCCTGATCGGTTAATGTGTTTTGGGCATGCATTACCTCGCTGAAAGATATCAGCAACAAGCATGACACCAAGAATACTGAAATTTTCTTTGTCATCGTATGGAAATTTTTGGTGAAAATCAATGAAATCTATATAGTCATAAAATTGTGAAAACTATTCCGAATAAGCAAGTTGAATTGTATTGCTATTTTTCGTAATTTACTTGAGCCTAACTATCTCAGACTATGGATGTCAGGGAACATGGTTACGATTCAGATTATTTCACTTACGATCTGATCAAACTGCAGGAGCAATTATATTACTATGCCCTGCAGCTAACTGAGGACCGGGAGGATGCCCTCGACCTCGTACAGGAAACCAGTTTCAAGGCCCTGAAGAACCGCAAACGGCTTCACAACAACGATCACATCAGAGCATGGCTCTATACCATTCTGAAAAACACCTATATTAACTACCTCCGAAGCAGTCATTACAGGCAGTTAATCCACGATACGGATGAATTGTACAACCATTCCGTAAAATCGGGTGAGGGATCCGATGCTTTGCCAGACGAGCAGTTAATCAATAAAGAGCTTCATGAAATTATCAGGATGCTTCCCGGAGCCTACGAAAAACCGATTTTGCTTTTCCTTGCAGGCTACTCCTACAAAGAAATCGCCAAAAAAATGGATATTCCCATTGGGACGGTAAAAAGCCGTATCCACCTGGGAAAGAAGCAAATTCGAAGGGCCTATTCAGCCTGATCAGGTAAGATCACAGGCATCGGCCGGCATCCAGTGTTTCTCTTTCCCATCCCACTTTACATTGCAGCCAATGGGATTGGTAAGCGGCTCCGACACGGGCAGGCCTGAAATTACTTCATCCAGTGCTCTCTCCAGGTCATTCACGCTGATCCTGGATGGATCCCTGGGATTATCCACTCCCCTACCTGTATAAACCAACTTCCTGTCCTGGTCAAGGAGGTAAAAATGGGGGGTTCGCAGTGCCCCGTAGGCCAGCGCCACCTCCTGGCTCTCATCATAGAGGTAAAGCCAGGGAAAGCGATGATCCTCCATGCGCTTAACCATATGAGGAAAGTCGTCCTCCTGGTAAGTTCCGGCACTGTTAGAGTTTATACCAATAAACTTAACTCCCTTAGGTAAATATTTCTCTGCGGTAGTACGAGTGACTTCGTCCGAATTAATTACATAGGGACAATGATTGCAGGTGAAAAATACCACCAGGTATTCCTCCTGGAAATCGGAAAGGGAGTAGCTATTGCCGTCTGTTGCCGGAAGAGTGAAGCCCGGGGCTGAATCGCCGATTTGTAAGGTAAATGCCATAATAAGTTAGATCTTAGATGTTAGATGTTTGCAGGTAAGTAAATCAATATGTGGAAGAAGGGTGAATTATTGCCAGCCTGCCAGAAGAGCGCCATAGGTAAGGAAAACAAGCAATTCATGACCTGCGATGATAAACATGAATCCAGCCTTTCTCTGTTCCATCAAATAGTGCGTAAGAATGGTGGGGATCACAAATCCCAATCCTATCACTGCTCCATACATAAGGCCTTCCTTAACACCGGAGGCTCCCTGTAAAAACATGGCCATTAAAACGGCGATAATCAGACCCAGTAAAAAAACAATGACATAAGTCCATGGAGAAGCACCGGCCTCATCTTCCTTGAGATTCAGGTGGTTCATCCACTGATTGCCAAACAAAGGTCTTGAATACCAGAGGGCTCCAATGACCATATTCAGGATAGCTGCCACCAATATGGCCAGGAAATTCAATTCTGAAAATGCAAAATGTGTCATGTTTCTCTTGCGTTAGTGATATCTTGATTACAATTAAAGCGGAATATTGTTTACTCAGCCTCGCAAAAACAAACAAAAATCCAATCATACTGTTTATTGATAGTGAAGCATATCATGATCATAGCATTCTTCCTCTGTATTTCGATCACCGAATTATCAGCTCAGGGGGTACAGCCTATCGATGCTGATGGAATCTCAGAACTGAGTTTGCTTTCAAACGACACTACCTATGTATTGAACTTCTGGGCTACCTGGTGTTCTCCCTGTGTAAAGGAAATCCCTATTTTTGAAAAGCTTCACAAGGATAAGGCACAATCCAAGCTAAAAGTGGTCCTGGTTTCTCTTGATTTTGTTAACCAGCTTGAAAGGCGAGTGATTCCTTTCCTGGAGGAGAAGGAAATCTCTGCCGAGGTGAGAATCATGACCGATACTGATTACAACGCCTGGATCGACCGGGTGGATCCCAAATGGACAGGGGCCATACCCGCTACCCTGATCTACAACAAAGATCGCCGAGTGTTCCTTGAGAAGGAACTGACATACAATGAGTTGATTAATCAAGTACATCAAATTCAACACTGATATGAAAAAAGTAATTCTGACATCACTGTTGTCAATATTCACACTGGTCCTGGTCCATGGAGGCCTTAAACCAGGAGACAAAGCAGTCGCGTTCTCATTGAAAAATGTGGATGGAAAGACCGTTTCTCTATCCGACTACAGCTCCCAAAAAGGGGTCATTGTGGTCTTCACCTGCAATCCCTGCCCTTTTGCAAAGGCATATGAGCAGCGTATTATAGATCTTCATAACAAGTATGATGCCATGGGTTTTCCTGTGGTAGCCATTAATTCGAATAACCCGGAGGTAAGCCCAGAAGACACTTTTGATCACATGAAATCTAGGGCCGAGGAAAAAAGCTATCCCTTCCCCTACCTGGTTGATGATCAGAGTATTTTTAAGGCTTATGGAGCCACCAGAACACCTCATGTATATCTACTCCAGAAGAGTGGAAACGGTTTCAAAGTGGCCTACATAGGCGCTATTGATGACAATGCCATGGAGGCTAGTGCAGTTAAGAAGAAATACCTTGAGGAAGCCATCAAGGCGGTAAGCTCAGGCGACAAAGCTAATCCTGCCACCACCAAAGCCATTGGTTGTACAATTAAATAACAAAGCGGCTTCTATCTGGTATGTTTAAGAAAAGGTAGGCGAAAGGATTATCCCTTTGTTGATTGAATTACCGTGAAAAGGTAGCATATTTGCAAACTCATTAAAATATTTGCGAAGATGCATCTCAATTTCATGGAAGTTCTGGCAGCATTCATGGTGCTTTTTGCTGTAATTGATATCCTGGGATCCATACCTATTATCCTGGATATTAGGACGAAGACCGGGAAATTGTTTCCAGGTAAAACTACCCTGGTGGCCTTTGGAATTATGCTTCTCTTTTTGTTTATCGGGGAACCGCTTCTTGGAGTTTTCGGAGTAGATATTTCTTCCTTTGCCATAGCCGGCTCGATCATACTTCTGTTAATGGGGCTGGAAATGGTACTCGGTATTCAGCTTTTCAAACACGAATCAGAAGATGGAAGCAGTGGAGGTTCTATAGTACCTATAGCTTTCCCCTTGATAGCCGGAGCAGGATCTATTACCACCCTTTTATCTCTCAGGGCCGAGTATCAAACCATCAATATTTTGCTGGCTTTGTTGGTAAATATGATAATTGTGTATCTTGTGCTCAGGCTCACAACCTTTTTTGAACGAATTCTCGGACCCAATGGACTGCACATTCTGAGGAAATTCTTCGGAATTATTCTGCTCGCCATAGCCATCCGTTTATTCTTATCAAATACAGGAATTGAGATAACTAAAGGATTGTAGATGAGAGGAATAATACTAGCGGTGACGATTATAATCCTGACAGGATGCAACAATGATGATCTCACCTGGATCTCCATTAAAAACGGTACTGGCATTCCCATTTATGCGCTTCCATATTCATCGGATTTTACCAATGGGGACTGGATACAACCTGGTGGTTCCGATGAGTTTTATTCCATAAATTGTGACCTGGATGGATTCGAATATTTTTCTTTCTACTACGATAGTCTGATAGTTTACCTAAAGGATCATGGAGAAGATCCCATCAAATTTTTCAAAGATGGCACCACCATCAACTATGATCCTAAGCTGAATCCCTTTATCAATAAGGATGTGTGGTCGACACAGAAATTTGAGCGACACCTAGGCGGTTCATTATTTAACACCCTGGAAGAGAAGCATATATTTGAGTACTATTTCACCGTGGATGCCGCCTCGGTAAAATCAATCACGATAAGTCACGAATAATCAGATCCTGTTCCTTAAAGAATCTGCCATTTGCTCCTGTGTAAGCTTTACCGGGTGGCATTTGTGCGAAGTACGTTCCACCACTTTCTGAATTCCTTCTTCGTTTAAACCAAAGGCCGATAATGGCGGAACTTCCAGGAGTTTGGTGATGTGTATCAGTTTCTCCTTAAAGGCCTGGAGATACTCCATGTCCTGTTTGTATTTGAAATCTGCAAAAACTTTGCTGACTATCAAAAGTTTCTGTATGGCCGGGTGATCGGGCTTATCCTGAAGATTGTCGATGGTGCGGGCAAATACCGGTGCCATCAGGGATCCGCAGGCCACTCCATGTGGAATGTGGTAAAATCCTCCCAGGGGGGAAGCAAAGCCGTGAACAAGACCAAGTCCCGCATGAGACAGTGTGATTCCCGAGAACATAGCCGCCAATGCCATCCCGGCACGGGCTTCAATATTTTGTTCACCTTCCAGATAGGACCGGAGTAAATATTTTTTTATCTGTTTCAATCCCTGAAGTGCCAGGGCATCTGTCATGGGATTGGCCGTAATGGAAACATAGGACTCCAGAAGCTGGGTAAAGGCATCCATTCCAGCAGCAGCAGTAAGTTCGGCCGGACAGCTTAGCATCATTTCCGGATCGATAATAGCCAGTTCGGGGATGAAATTATCGTGACGAAGCGATTTCTTAAATCCTTTCTCGCCAACCTCCGAGATCACTGCATTTTTTGTCATTTCACTTCCAGTACCTGAAGTGGTAGGCATGGCTATGAAGGGAATCTTATCACCGGGGTGTTTCTTCTCTCCCACCCCTTCCAGGTAATCCCGGATGCTTCCTTCGACCGGGATCATAGCAGACACTGCTTTGCCAGCATCCATGACACTCCCTCCTCCAACTGCGACTACTACATCTACTCCTGATTCCCGGTACTGATCAACGACCCGATCGATCAGCGCAGGAGAGGGTTCATGGGCAATGATTTCATGATCCAGAAGCAATTTGGCGGCTTTCAGCCCGGAAATGATCTCGTCGCCATGTCCGGAATTATGAATAGAGGAGGAACCAGTAAGCAGCAATGCCCTCTTGCCTCTTTTTATTACGGCACCGGGCAGCTCGCTTCGTACTCCTTCTCCAAACAGGATTTCAGGCAGAGAAGAGAATTGAAATGGATCAATCATGCAGAAAATATTTACGTAAATATAAAAAAAGGCTGATTGATATGCTGTTTTTGTATTTTTATATAAAACCAAAGACTTATGATAGGTTTTGAAGAATTTCTTGGCTGGAAAGCTGCAGGTTCAACTCCGGATGATATTCCTCCCTTGTTGCAGGCACTGCTTTTAAATGCAGCAGGCGATTGGGAAAATGCCCATCGCATTGCACAGGGAGAAGGCTCCGCGGACGGATCCTGGGTTCATGCCTACCTGCACCGCGTTGAAGGTGATATGGGGAATGCCTCCTACTGGTACCGAAGTGCAGGAAAAACCATGCCTGAGATGTCGGTAGACGAAGAATGGGAATACATAGCTATGGCCCTAATAGAGAAGAGCTAAGCTATTTTGTCGTCCTTGTGGCTGTAATACTAAAGTCGCCCTCAGAATAGCTGAGTGAGCCCTTGAATTCATCTTCGTCAAAGCTCCCTGTTACCAGGATCTCCTCGGTCTCCACCCAGATAGTAAAACTGATGGCCTTCTTTTTATAGACTACTTTTTCGGCTTCTGCTTTAGAATACTCATTCAATACCATGGTCACCTTATAATCTTTGCCGTCCTCAGCGATAAGCATAGATCCCTTTTCATATCCTGCCTGCACCCCAGGAACTGAATATTCCCAGGTACCTGCAGGTGAAAATTTTTTTACGAGGCCTTCAATAGAAAAGGATGAGAACAGCACCACCATGATCAGGGCGATCCAGGACCTGCTTACATTCTTATTACTCATGATCAAATCATATTTTAGATCGTACAAGTGCGAATTCGAAGAATAAATATCGGAATTTATGCATACAAAAAGTGCGAAAACAAATCTTGATATATAACGATTGAGTGCTAAGTAGTATTGTTTATTTATCTTGTGAACCGAAAAAAATAAAAGTACCATGAACCGACATGTCCTCTTTTTGATAGCCATTCTTCTTGTTATGCCTCAATTGCATGGACAGGAGAACGATTTTGTTGAAGAAAACTACATCAAGACTGAATACCAGGTGGAGATGCGCGATGGCGTGAAGCTTTTCACCATCGTTTATACACCCAAAGACAAATCCAAAAAGTATCCCTTCCTGATGCAGCGCACGCCATACTCCATTGGTCCCTACGGTGACAGAATGCGTGGCAGGCTAAGCTCCAACGACCTGCTGGAGAAGGACCTGTACATCTTTGTTTTTCAGGATGTAAGAGGTGCATATATGTCTGAAGGGGAATTTGTTGACATGCGACCAGTACGTGGCACCTATGAAAGTAAGATGGATGTGGACGAAACCACCGATACCTGGGATACGGTGGAGTGGCTGATCAACAACATTGACAACAACAACGGGAAAGTGGGTATGTATGGAACCTCCTACCCTGGCTTTTATGCAGTAATGGGAAGCATCAACGCCCACCCTGCCATGGTATGCACCAGTCCCCAGGCCCCCATCTCGGACTGGTTCCTCTGGGACGACATGCACCATAATGGTGCCTTCACCCTTCCCCTCTGCTTTAATTTTTTCCAATCCTTCGGGCAGGACCGGCCTGAACCAACCACCAAAAGAGCACCCCGCATGCAATATCCTTCAGCCGATGCCTATCATTTTTTCCTTGACATGGGACCGGTAAAAAATATCAATGAAAACTATTTGAAAGGATCCATTGATTTCTGGAATAAATTCATTCAGCATCCTGATTATGATGCCTTCTGGCAGGCCAGGAGTACAATCCCCCATCTGAAAGACATTAGTCCAGCAGTTCTTACAGTGGGCGGATGGTATGATGGAGAAGACCTTTCCGGCGCTCTGCATACGTATAAGACCATAGAGGCAAACAACCCTGACGCAGACAATATGCTGGTAATGGGACCCTGGACCCATGGTGGCTGGGGGTATCCAGACTATAACGATCCCAGCAGGATCCCATTTAAGGAAAAGGATAAATATTTCTACCTGCACGAGATTGAGTACCCCTTTTTTAGTCACTATCTGAAAGGGAAGGGTAAGCACAATCTGCCAGATGCCTGGGTATTTGATACCGGCTCAGATGAATGGCATAGTTATGAAACCTGGCCCCCTGAGAAAACTTTGGAGAAAGAGCTCTGGCTGGATGAGAACGGAGTGCTTTCCTGGATTGCTCCGGGAAAGGATGGGGAAGCTTTTGACGAATACATCAGCGATCCTTCAAAGCCTGTACCATATACTGCCCCCTTCCTGAGTGCCCGCTCTTTTTATAACAGTCAATACCTGTCAGAGGACCAGCGATTTGCCTCCACCCGAACGGATGTATTGGTGTATAGTGGAGAGGAAATGGAGGAAGATATTACACTGGCAGGGCCTCTGGAAGTGGAATTGTTTGTATCAACCACAGGTACCGATGCCGACTGGGTAGTAAAACTGATTGATGTTTACCCGGACGACGCTGGCCAGAACGGATTGAATCAAAGAGAAATTGAGGTGGGTGGATACCAGATGCTGGTACGAGGAGATATTTTCAGGGGAAAATACCGCAATAGCTTTGAGCACCCCGAACCCTTCACACCCTCGGAAGTAAGCAAGGTGAAGTTTGTGCTCCCAGACGTGAATCACACTTTCCAGAAAGGCCACAAAATGATGGTTCAGATCCAAAGCAGTTGGTTTCCTCTGTTTGACCGGAATCCACAGACCTTTACAAACATTTACCTTTGCGGAGAGGAAGCCTTCCAGAAAGCCACCCACAGGGTATACCGATCTGCGGAGCACCCCACCCATCTAAAAGTTCAAGTACTTGCACAATAAAACATAAATTCACATGAGTAAGATTCTGACTTTCTGTTTACTGCTGGGCACTATGAGTGTGATAGCGCAGGATTCTCTGAGTATCCAAGCCAAGCTGCAATCAGCCTCCGATTCAATAGACTATTTTTACGGTATCAACATGGCTTATAGCCTGGAAAGCAATCCCTACATCAAGAATCGGGACCTGGTGACTGAAGGATTTATCCACGCTCTTGAAGGCAAAGCAGAAGTAGACGCTGATGCCAGCATGGAAATTCTAAGGGAATTGCTCAAAGATATGACTGCAAAAGCAGTCCCCCAGCAAAGCGCAGGATCGGCTGCTTACCTTGCAAGAGGAAGAACCTATCTGCAAGAGAATGGAAAAAGAGAAGGTGTTATTAGCACTTCATCCGGACTCCAGTATGAAATCATCACCCAGGGAACGGGTCCCACACCCATCGCTTCGTCCACTGTGAAGGTTCACTATGAGGGGACGCTCATTGACGGAACGGAATTCGACAGCTCGTATAAGCGCGGAGAATCGATCTCATTTCCCTTAAACAGGGTGATCAAAGGGTGGACAGAAGGAGTACAATTAATGCAAGTGGGATCGATCTACAGGTTTTTCATTCCCTCCGAACTTGCCTATGGAAGCCAGAACAAGGGATCCATTCCCGCAAACTCTGTTCTGATCTTCAAGATAGAGCTCCTGGGAATCCAGTAATCACAAGGCTAAGTTCCTGAAAACCAAAGGGGGATCCTTCACAGAATCCCCCTGGTAAATAAGATTTTAAGCGCAAATCTTAAATAATCATTTACCACCGAATATTACGCATTTTTTTTCCATTAGGTTACATTTTTTTGTGTTTAACCCACCAAAGCTTGCATTTCATCCGCATTTTTACCCGATTCGTCACCTGTA
>Ga0316190_10004527_pt1 | contig 10145 bp, 4 predicted proteins | sample Eddworburrow2_MG_FD_204929 | JGI IMG/M metagenome (GOLD analysis project Ga0316190, IMG submission 204929) | Coastal sediment microbial communities from Maine, United States - Eddy worm burrow 2 | ecosystem: Environmental > Aquatic > Marine > Coastal > Sediment | place: USA: Maine | collected... | reverse complement strand
ATTCTAAAAGTGCTTTATGGGCCCGTTTGTAATCGCCCAGGCTGTCATAGATTTGTGCTAAGATATAGTATGCTACTTTCTGTTCAGAAATTAACGCACTGAAAATAGCCAGCTCTAATTGCTTTTCCCCATAATTCCTTGCTGAGTCAAACTGACCCATATATAAATAATTTTCAGCCAGGTTACCGGTGATATAAACTGTCCTGGAATTTTGTCCCGATTCTTCAGATAATCGATAGGCTTTTTGCAAATACGTATTTGCCTTTTCAAAATCCTTTTGCATCGAATACTTGCCGCCAATATTGTCGAGACAGGTAAGAATTAAGCGGTGATTATTGATCTCTTCTGCTATTTCAAGTGATTTCTTATAATAGATTAGCGCTGTATCAATCTCATTCATTCTGCTATAGACAACGCCTATATTTACTAAAGCCCAACCCTCATTATATTTGTCTGCGACTTCCTTATTCAAGGCAAGAGATCTTTTTAGGTACTCTAAAGCTTTGTCATAACTACCTGCCAATTCAAATGTGTGGCCTATATGCATGAGCGCTAAACTTATTTTTGATTTATCATTCAATGTTTCATAAGCAGTTAGGGATTTCATGAAGTATTCAATAGCTTCTGAATGTTGGCCTTTCATTGCACGTAAAATGCCCAGGTTATCATATGACTTGGCAATCAGGTTTTTATCACCTATTTCTTGTGCTATATTATTTGCTTTTTCTGCAGATACGCTTGCTTCAACATTTTCACCTTTGCGAAAGAAAACCATAAATTCTTGATCAAAGCTTTGTGCTATCAATTGTTTATCACCTAGAATCTCGCTTAATTCAATAGCCTTTTTTGCATAGCTTAATGCCTCTTCGTATTTACCTAATGAGCTTTTTATATATGAAAGTTGATTTAGGTTGTTGATTTTTCCCTTGGGATAATCAATATTTTGTAGAAGCAAATATGCTTCTTTGACAAGGCTATCCGCATGATTAAGGTCCGAACGGGCATATAAGCCAGATAATTCGTTTAAGATATTTACTCTGGCAGTATCCGTTGCTTTATCCAGTTTTCGCTCAAGTTTCTCTATCTTTTCAACATCGGCAAAAACAGAGAACACGGATAGCATCAATATAAAAAGTAGAAAAATAGGTCTGGACATGTAGCTTGATTCATGGATCAACCTCATAACTTACAGAAAATTCCTGGCATTTGATTCATAAACGCTCTGATTTCATGGCACCAATAGTATGGCCTCCATCATTTGGTTGCCATTTCATTTAGTCTTAACCAACATTGAGTGGCTGGCCGCCCAGCCGACGCTAATATGAAATGCAATATGGCACTAATAAGAAAAATATAGGGATGAATTGAACCTTTATTTGAAATTCGGGGTTAAAGCTAATACAACACGTAATACTTTTTCATCCAGTTAAAAACGATTTATTTTCATTCGAAGCGTTAACCCTTTTCAGAGATGAAGGTGACTAACAGTAATGAAAAACTATTTTTAGGGATTGATATCGGTTCAGTGGCACTGGCGATTGCACTACTTGATGAACACAATCAGATCGTTCACAGTTCCTATGCTTTCCATCAGGGGCAGATCGCCGATCATTTACGCAGGCTACTCAAGGGCATCGACATAAATACTGTTAAAACTATTGGGTACACGTCGTCGGGATCTTCGATCATCAGACAGGGCATATCGATCGACTCACGAATTGCCTATATCACAGCAGCCAAACAGTTGCACTCCGATGTACAGTCTTTGCTGATCATCGGTGCAGAAAAGTTCGGCTTGATACTTTTTGATGCACATGGTGAATACCTGAATTACCATTCCAATTCTTCGTGTGCGGCAGGAACCGGTAATTTTCTCGACCAGCAGGCCGAACGGCTTAATCTAAATGATATTCAGGAATTCAGCAGAATCGCCTATGAAAACCAGGGCAATTTCCCTAAGATCGCCTCACGGTGTGCCGTATTTGCCAAAACTGACCTGATTCATGCGCAGCAAGAAGGGTATTCCCTTGCGGAAATTTGCGATGGATTGTCTTACGGCCTTGCCAAAAATATTGTTGATACGGTTTTTCATAATCAATCCTGCACGCATGTGATTGCTGCCGGCGGGGTAGCGCTGAATAAAGCCGTAATCAGTCATATCGAGCAGCTGGCGCAACTGGACATTACGGTAGATGCCTACGCCCAGGTGTATGGCGCAATTGGTGCCGCAATGAATGGCCGGGAAGAGCAAAAGGGAGCAAACATCCGACTGAAGTCGCCGGAGGATTTGGTCATTACTAAAAGGAAGACTAAAAAACAGTACTATCCTCCACTTCAATTACAGTTGTCGGATTACCCGGATTTCAAAGCACACCGAAGCTACGAATGCAAATCGAGTCGTTATCCAGCCATGAAACCGGTGGAAGTGGATGTGTATGATTCTTTTGAAGATAACACACAAAAGCAGGTATATCTTGGGATCGATATTGGTTCCACCAGCACAAAAGCTGTGTTGCTTAGTCCAGGCAAGAAGGTATTTGCAGGATTTTACACGCGTACCTCCGGTCAGCCCTTGCAGGCGGTGCAGGTGATTTTTGAAGCCATTGATCAATTCTCAAAAAAACGCAACATTCAGTTTGTCGTTTTAGGTGCGGCCACCACCGGATCGGGAAGGAAATTTACCGGAAAAATTATTGGGGCGGATATCATCCTCAATGAAATTACGGCTCATGCCAGGGCGGCCTACGAACTGGATCCGGAGACGGATACCATCATTGAGATAGGAGGGCAGGATTCCAAATTCACCACCATGCGCAATGGCATGGTGACCTTCTCGGTCATGAATAATGTTTGTGCTGCCGGTACGGGTAGCTTTATCGAGGAACAGGCCAAACGGATGGAGTGTCCCTTAGCAGATTATGCCGGAAGAGTGGAAAACGTGCATGCGCCGATGGCAAGCGATCGCTGTACGGTATTTATGGAGCGTGACCTGAATCATTACCTGATGGCAGGGTATTCGACCGATGAAATATTAGCGGCAGTCTTGCACTCCACGCGCGAGAACTATCTAAGCAAGGTGGCCGTGAAGGGCTACATTGGTCAGAAGATATTTTTCCAGGGTGCAACGGCAAAAAACAAAGGCCTGATCACCGCCTTCGAGCAGAAGCTGAAAAAGCCGATTATGGTGTCCAGGTATTGTCATCTCACCGGCGCGATTGGTGTGGCCCTTACACTACACGATCAGCAGATTCACGACACCAAATTCCGGGGGCTGGATCTGTATAAGGAATCGATTTCCATCCGATCTGAAGTATGTGACCTATGCACCAATCATTGTAAACTCAAGATCGCTGAAATTGATCATCAGATCGAAGCCTATGGGTTTTTATGCGGCAGGGATTACCTGGATAATAAATTCGTTAGGGATAAATCCATTGGGTTTAATTTGATTCGCCAGCGAAATAAACTGTTCAGATTCAAGGCTACCTCTAAACAAACCACTCTTACCATTGGAATTCCTGCAGGATTACACCTTTTTGAAGAAACACTGTTCTGGCGCTTATTCTTCGATTTTCTTTCCATCCGTACAGTTACCAGTGAAAAATACCTGCAGGTGGTTAAAGTCGGTAAAAATCTAAACCATGCGGAGTTTTGTTCACCCATTGCTGCCATGCATGGCCACGTACATTACCTGAGTGATAAGGTGGACTATATTTTTCTGCCGGTGTACCTCGAATCACAACAGAACAACGACACGAAGAAGCAATACTGTTATTACACGCAGTTTGTTTCGTCCGTGATATCGGCACATAAAAATGAGAACACCACCAGGAAGCTGCTTACACCGATGTTGAACTATTCGAATGGCGAGCTGTATGCCCGCTATGAATTGTTCCGAATGGTATCATCCATCGGATTGCCCAACGTTGGATTCATCCAGGTTTCCCAGGCCTATGATAAAGCGAAAAAACAGGCTCAATCGGCTAAAGATGCATGGAGGGCGCACTATGTTCAGCATAAAGAAGACACCGCTGATATCCATGTGATGCTGTTGGGTCGTCCTTATACTGTACTGTCACCGGCTATGAACAGTAACATCCCGGATATTTTTGAGAAAATGGGCATACAAACTTTTTTTATGGATATGCTGCCAGATAATTCGAAGGAGGCATCGCAAGCCGGCGAACCAATTAAAAGCATGCAATGGAAATTTGCGTCTAAAATACTGCATGCCGCGGATGTAGTGGCTAAGACCGATCATTGCTACCCGGTATTAATTACATCATTTAAATGCACTCCCGACGCATTTGTTATCGAGTATTTCAAAGATCAGCTTGATGCAGCAAAAAAGCCTTATCTCATCCTGCAACTCGATGAGCATGATTCCACCGTTGGATATGAAACACGCATTGAAGCAGCAATCAGGTCATTCCGAAATCATCGGGAAAGGCAGCAATCAGATCAGGAAAAATCAGGCAACGGAACGGCAGGCAAGAATACTATACTAACCAGCAATAATCTATCGAACAATCAAAACTGGCAAACACATGCCAAAACACTGATCAACGAAGCAAAGCAAATCCTAAAGACGCATGCAATCGACTTCAAGCTGTTTAGTAACGGAATCCCGAAAATGGAACTGTGGGGAAATACACCACCAAAGCCCATTCTCACCGATGCAAAACTGGTCCATAATAAAACAATGCTGCTGCCCAACTGGGATCCGTATTCAGGACCCTTGCTGGAGGCGATGTTGCAACATAATGGGGTGAATGCCCGGCTGGTAAACACTACTGACGAATCGATACAGCGCAGCCTGAGTACAAACACCGGACAGTGTCTGCCATTGAATATCATTGTCCAGAATGCGATTGATTGCATTGAAGCAAACAGGTTAACGCCTTCCGAAACCGTACTCTGGATTATGAAATCAGATCTTTCATGCAACCTCAGCATGTTTCCCTATTTTATGAAAAAATTGCTGGATAACTATGGCAAGGGAATGAAGGAGGTTTCCGTATATATGGGGCATGTTAGTTTTTTTGATTTTTCGTTAGCTACTGCCATTGATGCTTACCTGGCGTATATGTTTGGTGGCTATGTCCGAAAAATTGCCTGTGGTATCCGCCCGTATGAAAAGCAGAAAGGAATGACGGATAACACAATTCAAAAATCCATTCATTTGCTGTATGATACCTTCCGGTATGGCAAACCGAAAGATGAGGCACTTGAACAGATCATACATGATTTTGAATCCATTGAAATAGAAAAGAAAGCAAAGTCCAAGGTGGCGATATTCGGCGACCTATATGTCAGGGATAATGACATGATGAACCAGGATTTGATAAAAACGGTCGAAGCAAACGGAGGCGTAGTGATCACTACGCCGTATAGTGAATTCATAAAAATCGTAATCAATACAACCACCAAACGATTTTTTAAACGAGGTCTTTATTCGGAATACCTTAAGATGAAATTTCTAAAATCGCTGATACCACTGGTGGAAGACAAGTACAGGAAATGTATTTACAAATATAACGGGGAAGCAAAAGGGTTGGCTTCTGACGAAATTGATGACTGGCTGGCCAAGTTTGGCATGAACATGATGCACCGGGGTGAATCGGTGGAAAATTTGCTGAAAATCTACGTGCTGATGAAGCAGCACCCCGACCTTGATTTATTTATACAGACCAATCCTTCGTATTGCTGCCCATCGCTGGTGACTGAAGCCATGGCATCGAAAATAGAGGAATTAACCGGTGTTCCTGTAGTTACCATTGAATACGATGGCACAAGCGGAATGAAAAATGAAGACGTCATCCCTTACTTAAAGTACAGAAAAAAGAAAACATTGTTGCGTGTGTAATTGCTGCTGCAGGATGGGCAACGGGTAATACTCATGAAGCCCTGTTTGATTTTTCCGGTGTGCATCACAGTCTGGATGCAATTTATTTATCTGGTAAGTCAGATCTGAAAATTGATAATCTCAGCTAGTCTAAGTATCTATATTTAAGCTGGTTTTTAATCCAATCAATATTTTTACGCTTTGCTTTTCACAGAGATAAACTGCAATTGATTAAAATGATTGTTGATTATTTAATTAAATAGTTGGAATTTATATGACAAATAAAAGCCTAACAAAATGAAAACTTTTCTGAAGTGGCTCAAGTGGGTCGCTATTACTTCCATCAGCCTCATTTTATTGATTATTCTCTTCCTGTTTATAAGTTATAAAAATGGAATACATAAAATTACTGCTGCACTCCCGGGCAATAGCCAATTAATTGAAACTTCAAAAGGGCCAGTAGAATACCTGGTCCAGGGCAGTGGCAATAACTATGTAATGGTCTTGCACGGTACACCCGGCAGCTACCGTACGTTTCATGTTGATCCATTGTTAGCGCATGGTTATGCTGTTTTATCCCCATCCCGCCCAGGCTATTTTAGAACACCAGTGACAAATGGAAAAACGATGAAAGACCAGGCTGATGTATATGCTGCTTTGCTGGATGCATTAAATATTGATTCGGTATCCGTGATTGGATTTTCCGGAGGCGGCCCCTCGGCCGTTGAGTTTGCCATTCGACATCCCGAAAAATGCAGTAATCTCATCTTAATGGCAACAATGGCTGAAAAAGTGGCTCGGAAAGAACCAGGTCTCATGGATCGTTTTATGAATACGGAATTCGGGGCGTGGACCATGATGAGCATGTTGTCCGCTCAGTTTAGCAATAAAAAGGATGCAGAAATTGCTAAAAAATATGTGCATTCAACTGTTTTTCCATTTTCATCTACGAATGTTGGCAATAAAAATGATATGGAAGCCTTTACCAGTATGCCCTCGGCTGAGCTGGAGCAAATTCAATCCCCCACGCTTATCATACATGGGACTGAAGATGAAGCAGTACCTTATAATAAAGGTGAAGAGATGGCGTCGAGAATTCCTCATGCAACCCTAATGGCCGAAGAAGGAAAAGATCATTTTGGCGTAGTCTTTTTTGGATTTTCCAAATACATGGAAGATGTGATTAAATTCATAGAAGAAGCTGATAATGGGGAGATATGATTGACAATTAAGTCAAGATCAGAAATAATTCTACCATTGAGCAATTAAATTCAAAAAGAGATTAAAAGGTTATTTTGACTAAAAAAAATCCAGGAATTTGAATACAAAAGTTTTCTAGTATTCAAGTTGATTGGTGAATTTAATTACATACCAAAATAATTCACATCGTGTGGTTACATAAGTACTCATAACCGAATAAACTTTAAATATTTATAATTATTAGTAAAATAATCATATAATTATGAGATACCTGTTGATTATAACCCTAATCCTAAGCCTTTCAGGCTTCAAATTTCAAGAAAAAAAGCAATTAACATTATCCGATTCGTCGCAAACATTATTTTCCGGTCAAAAAATTCAATTAGCAAACAGCAGCTTTAGTCCACTGTACATGCATGTTTTTGTATACGAGGACTTAGGGCCAATGAAACATGTGAATCTAACTGACGAGATGCAAGGAGATGTGATGCATATTGAATCGTTTAAGCTGTTGAAAGATAAGAGAATATCCATATGGTTAGCCATACTTAAAAAGGAAAACGATGATAAGACCTACATCATCGAAGTGGAAGAAGCGTTGAAAAAAAATGAAATTAGATTGATGAACTAGTAATTCTGGCGAATTGTATTGTTATGCCCGATCCCAGGTGTAGTTTGTAAGTACGCGATCATATAAAATCAATTTCCAGCTAAATAGATAACTCCAAATATTTTCTGGCACTACTGTATACGTAGTATTCAGTTTTTTCAACTCATACAGCATTTACCAGATTTAGATGCATGTAGCTAATCCGGCAATCAATTGTATCATTGATACTCAACCCAATCGCATGATTTACAATTTTTAATAATGGATAGTAAAATAAACAAGTTAAGAAATTCGGCTACCAGATAATCTCGGTGTTACCCCGTGTGATTTGTTTCACGCTATTATCCGGATCAATCGTTATGCTTCCTCTGCTTAAATCAGTTCCCTGAGGAACGATAATTTTTACATCTGTCCACTTAGGAACTAAATCCAATGGAGCATCCAGTGAGGGAACAGGCATCGATTTTATTAATGCTCCCCTGGCATCTCTTAGTTCCAGCGTTGTTTCAGGTGTTCCGACAGTTCCCTGGCTGAAAACACGAACGGTCACTTCGTTCCCTTTTATGTTAAGTTCCTGTTTACAAATGGCCAGATCCGGTAATTTCCAAGGATCAATTTGATCTGGCTCCATCAACGCAAAGTGCAGGATGGTATGTTGGCGTGTTGAAAAAGTCAGTTTCAATTTGCTGCCACGTTCCAGATCAACTATTTCTTCACTGATTAGCGTATCTATTTTTTGATCGTCGTTTATATCTATTCCCTGGCTTATCTTCCAGCGCCCAGGTTTTATTTTCCATACATCCATGACGGCATTCACTGGTTTTTCGTCAAGATTAAAGGCCATCACATTCATTTTTGTAGCATCGGCATGTAGTACATACGTTGCCAGACTTTTATAGGTAGCTGGTTTTTCAATCTGCCAACTCACATAATGCAGCGGGTAAATATTGCGAATACGCGCTATGGCCACACCGCCCAAACGATCCATTTGAATGTCATTGCTATTCGCCGCAATCCGATCAATCCAGATACTTCCTTCTGTATTTATATATTCCTGTACGCCTAAGCTTTTTATTTGATCCGTATATCGATCAACCGTTGCTTTATTATCAAAAACTTGTGGATTGATCAACCGGTCTTTTATTGGCTCCCTGTACTTCTCGTCACCTGTGAATTCATAAGCAGCGTATAGTACCTGCCAGGTCCCCTGTACAGTGGTAATCCCCCTGACAGCTCCTGTGTCAAACTGAATATCGGTATTAATATTCCCTTGTTCATCTTGTTTTGCCAGCAAACCATCGGCAAGTTCAATGATCAATTGCCGTAATTTTGGATTGCCGTTGTATCGGGCAATCAGATACACGGAATGCAGCATGTTGTATGAATAGGCACCCGACCAATTCCAGGGGTCTTCTTCCGACATACTTGTACCACCAAACAGCCGGGATCGAAAATAACGGTTGCCATCCGCGTTTTTTGCAGTAAGTTCTTCCAATACCTTTTTAGCGGTTTCCATGCCCCGGTTGATATATAGCGGATTGCCATAATCAAGCAGCATCAATTGTCCGACCGCTTCTATGCCTTCTTCGTAAGCATGCAATAAATCAGTTGATATAGTGGCAAGACCATTCGTAAAAAGCGGAAGACTTGGTTGTCTCAAACTTACATCATACGGTTCGCGATCATAATCGTAATAGCCTTCCATGAATAGTTGTAGTGATTTTTTTATTTTCTCCGGTTCAATACCAAGCAAACCAAATCCGGCCAGCAAATTGGTAAAGTCATCATCGTCGGAAAGTCCGCCTCCAAATTCGCCATTACTAATCTGTCGTTCATCGATATAATAGTGGGCAATGTTCGCTAGCAGTTGCATGTATTCTGTTTGAAGAAATGCCCACTGAGGAATTCCTTCTGGGCACGCAGCAATTTCATATTCAGGCCTGTAGGTTGTATCACGCATGTATGCAAATTTGTACGCTTTTGCCAGCCAGTGATTTGGGTTTGCTTTTAACAGATCCGTGCGATCTGCTTCAAAACGATTGTACAAATTTAGTCTGCTGTTTATCGGTCTTTCTTCAACGATAAAGCCGTAAATGTCGCGTATTTGTGTAAATCTGTCTTGTTCATGTTCAATTCTGGCAAGCTCATTTAACTTGTATACTAGGCGTAATTTTACATTTGTCAACGCCTCCGCATTTAACCCATATCCTGCGCCAGCCAGTGTAACATAGAGTGCACTTCCTTCGGGCAACATACGGTCCCGGGTATCAATCCATACCGTTTGTGGACCATTGGGTTTAATTGAAAAACTGAAGTCTGCCAAATCGCGCATTGGCCACAGTGGATCTTTTACTCGGATATTCATAGGATAAAGATCACCATGCGTAGATTTCACATGTAACGCTGGCAACTCAATCTCAATCCCATCTAAACTGAAATCCGGATGGTTATTGTATGGAATCATAAGGTGTACAAATGGCAAATTTCTTT
>Ga0316190_10004525_pt1 | contig 10147 bp, 18 predicted proteins | sample Eddworburrow2_MG_FD_204929 | JGI IMG/M metagenome (GOLD analysis project Ga0316190, IMG submission 204929) | Coastal sediment microbial communities from Maine, United States - Eddy worm burrow 2 | ecosystem: Environmental > Aquatic > Marine > Coastal > Sediment | place: USA: Maine | collected... | reverse complement strand
CTTTGTAAATGGAAGTAGAACCAAAACCGTTGCCATAAAATACAAAGGATCAGAATTAGGAGCTGCTGTGCTAAATGTACCTAAAGATACAGCACTTTTGTATGATGGAACTCATTACACACACCTGAGTGTTCCATTGATTAAGGCTACGGACACGAAAGCAAGTAACAAGCCAATTCTGAAACGTAAAATTCGTTTCTAAAAATGTACCAAATTGTGTTCCTAAAAATGTACCGAATTATGTAACTAATAAAAAGTTACCATCGTGGTAACTTATAGATAAAAGGAGTAAAACATGAATCTTACTGAACGCATTCCCCTTACACGCAAGCGAATCAAGGCAGGTATCCTGGGTGCTTTCTATGAAGCAGAAAAGATGCCATCTCGCTTATATCGTTTGGCAGTGCGCCCAACGAAAAGCCCGTTTGATTTTCGCAAAGCCAAGAAGGCTCGCAAGGTAGCGAAAGCATCTCGCCGTAAAAATCGTTAGCTTGATTGCTCGTTTTTGTCTATTAGATGTCTAGTAGACAAAGATGACTTATTAAACTATATAAGGAGTATGAAATAATGAAAATAATTAGAGACGAAGATTTTTCTGGCTTGACCATGATCCCCTTGTTACATCAATGGGGCGTAAAGCGATGCAATGTGAAAGATTGCAAGAAGCAGCCAACTACAATTATTTCGCAACTAGCCGAAAATTGCCCCGTCACGGGCTGGTGCGAAGATCATTATCAGGATTTCAAAGATAGCGGAAGATTTGAAGGGACGGTAGTCTTTGATGATTATGACGCTTTTGCGGAAGGAGATGAAATATGAAAAAATATGTAAACAGGCATTTTTATTTTGTTTGCGATCACTGCGATTCTGTTGCAGGAAAAGCAAGAGACGAAAGAGACGCGCTCGCAATGGCAAGGCGTTTTGTGCGTCTAAATGGATGGAAATGGAAGCATCCGCACTGGGGACTAATTTGTACTAGTTGTCAATAAAAAAGAGCCACTCGCAAGGGTGGCTCTTTCTATTTAATTCTCAAAACACTAATGTGAAATTAATCTTTCTTTTATATTTATCTGCTATTATTCTGTAGACGATAACCCAATAAATATTAGGAGAAATAAAATGTTATTAGCTCACTGGATCGGAATTTTGTTTATTATCATAGAGGGCAGCGTCGCAGTTGCACTCATCTTAGACCACATAAAAGCGGCAATGGCTCTGACATTTGTGGGTCTGTGTATCTTGATTCCTGCTTTCTTTTATCTTTTATATAGTGCAATTGCAAATTAGGAGAATAATATGCCCTGGACTACAAATACAGCACCACAAAAACCAAAATTAGGATTTACTCCTAGCCACTTCCAGCAAGCAGTTTTTGATTATGCTGCCAATAACTATCGCGGTGGGAATTCACTGATGGTGCAAGCCTGTGCCGGTGGCGCAAAAACCACTACGGGCGTAGCCGTGATGAGCATGCTACCATCCGATATTGACGCGCAAGCAATTGCGTTCAATTCATCCATTGCCAAAAAACTGAAATCTGAATTGCCTAATGCTAATGCCAAAACCTATCACGCACTTGGTTTATCAGCTATCCGTAATGGTGTCCCAAAAGTGAAAGTGGATAACAAGAAAGTTGATGCGTGGCTACGATACAGCACTAATACCGAGAAGTTTCTAATTCCATCCATGAAAAAGTTAGTTAGTTTGTGTAAGGGATTTCTGCTTACCAATCCGTCGGACACAGAACTATCCAAAATTGCAATTTCACATAATGTGAATCTCTATGATGAAGATGGAAGTGTAGCAAATAAACTGGACATCTTTGAAGCTACTCGTCAGGGAATTCTCTGGTCAATGGCAAATCCTGAAACTGTTGACTTTGATGATATGATCTTTCTGCCTAATGTATTGCCTAATGTCTTTCCTGCATACAAATATGAATTCATGTTCGTGGATGAAGTTCAGGATACCAATCAAGGTCAATTACAATTAGCTATGATGTCTCTAATTGACGGTGGCATGATTTTGGGTATGGGCGACCCTAACCAGTCGCTATATCGCTTCCGTGGCGCTGACCAAGAAGCAATGAATAGAATGTCAAAGCAGTTAGACGCTAATTGGCTACCACTCTCTGTATCCTACCGCTGCCCGATTGCTGTCAAGGAATATGTGAATCGTGAATTTCCTTATATTGATTTTGACGTAACTGACTGGGCAATTGACGGCAACATTTCTCATGTCCAAGCATTAGATGTTCCCAAGAAAGTATCCGCAGGTGATATGATTTTGTGTCGTGTAAATGCTGACCTTGTAAAGATGGCACTATTGCTTATCAGAAATGGAATCTCTGCATCTATCAAGGGAAGGGAATTAGGTAAAACATTTATCTATCTTGCCAAAAAGTCTCGTGCAGGGAATATGAATGATTTATACAAGTGGCTGAGTAGATGGAAAGAAAAAGAACTCACCAAGGCATATCAGCTTGACATGCGAGGCCGTACAAATTGGGTGCATGAAACTTATGATACGATGCTGGCTATCGCAGAAGGCACAAATAGCATTCTGGATTTCAATGTCCGATGTCGTGAATTATTTGATGATGGAGATAAGTCAGTTGTATTGTCCACAGTACATCGAGCAAAAGGATTGGAAGCGGATCGTGTTTTCATTCTTCGCCCTGACCTGATGCCACATCCTTTTGCCAAAACGCAAGAAGAAAAGCGAGAAGAGATGAATATCCGCTACGTGGCGGTAACTCGCACAAAGAATGAATTAGTGTTTATAGAAGGAGAAGTAAAATGAAGAAGGTTAGTGTTTGGAATGGGCAATACAAGGATATTCCTTTTGAAATAAATAAATTCAATATTGGGAATCGTGATGCTTGGACTTTCTATCTTATTTTTAGAGAGCCACAGTTTGATGGAGATTTCTTTGAATCAATCTGGCTTGAGCCTAAACCTTTCACAACTATCAAGAAAAGAACTTATTACGATTACAATAGCTCCATTCTTGGTAATCTTAATTGGCATGGTGAATGTACTTGGTACTCTAAAGAGGGCGGACTTGACGGAGAAAGCCGTAGAGTAAAGGCTGGATGTGATTATTCTCACTTATTTGATGAAAATCACATTTATGATGTTGATTATGTGCAATATGAAGTAGAAAAGTGTATTGACTCTCTTTTAGATATTGTAACTCCATTACGCTGGTGTACTCGGTGTGGTGACTTTTTTGAATATAAAAGTGACGAGAATCAATGTGAAAATTGCACAAAAAAGTAGCACCGTGCTAACTCTAATCTAATTCTAATCTTCTATCAGGAAATCCTTGATAGAATACAAGTAATCAAATCTATTTAGTAAAAGGAGAGATGAAATGAGTGGTGGCAGTTATGATTATCTAAGTTTCAAAATCGAAGATGCATGCGATACTTTAGATGACAGTAAAAGCCCTTTGCGGCGTGCTTTTGCACAGCAGTTACGTATGTACGCAGATGCTATGCGAGCCATTGAGTGGGTAGATAGCGGTGATTGGGCTGATGGAGATGAGATTGCAGCCATAGAAGCTGCTATGGGGAGTAATGCTAAATCTGCGGCATTAAAAGAGCTATTGGAGGAAGCTCGTAGCATAAAGAATGAGCTTGAGAAGTATTGTCCATAATATTTATATCAGAATGAAAGGAGAAAAACTAATGCAAACTGTTTGGAATGTCGAAACTGAAAGCTGGGAAGAGATTGAACTTCCTGAGTATGACGATCTGGACTATCCTTATACCTTCTGCCCTCCGCCTCCTGTTCTCACAGAAGAAGATTGGGATGCGGCGTTCTTAGAAGAAGATGCAATTATTGCATTACTAGAAGATGACTTCTATTGGGAATATTAATGACTGAAAAAATTGAAAAGGAGCTTTATGGAATATTAATTACTCGTGGCGGGAGGTATGGCTTGCTTGCTCCATTTCCTGTCAAACAGATGGACGATTGGCTGCCTTACGGCACTCTAACTTTCCTGGTATGCGGAGAGTTTGGAGGTAAAGTGAGGCATCTACTCGTCAAAGGTGATTTTGAGATTGATTTTGCTGATGAAGGCAGAGTCGTGGAAGTAAGTAATTTATTAGATAAAGGAGAAAAGTAGAATGAGTTGGACTATCAAAGAGTCGAAAGACAGTCAAGCAGGATTGGCAACCATCAAATTCAATGATGCTCGCACAAAATGCAAAGTTGAATTTGAAGATGGTAGCTTCTCCAAGAAGTTTGATGTGGATGATTTGCCCCAATATCCTAACCCAAAGAAATTGAAACAAGTGGATACCTATAATGTGGTGATCTCTGGTGACGAAGAAACTGTATGGACTATCCGTCCCGCATCGACTGCCCCTGTAGTTGTCAAAGTTGTGGATTTCAATCGCCCTGAAAAGGATGCTGATCCTGAACCCAAAACCTACAAAGGCAAATATGGCGATTATCAGATGTTCATCGTAGTCCTGGAAATCCAGAAAGGTAAATTCAAAGGCGTGAATCTCAATGCTTCATTCGTCTACAAGTTCTTTGAAACTGATGATGGAATGGTCGGCATTGATGGTAATCCAGAGAAGAGCGATTGGATTGGCAAGATGGCTAATTTCCTTGACCTCTCTGGCATTGCTGACAGTAATTTGGAATGGGAAGATAACTTGCTTCCTACTTTCCTGAAAATTGCTAAGAATAAAGGCAATCTCTTCCAAGTCACATTGACTAAAGAGAAAGGCTATGTTGATTTGCTTATTGCCTACGATGACGACGATGATACAGATGACTTTCCTGACGTAGATAAAGCCTTCCCTAAAGACGAGAAGGAAGAAGCCACAAAAGAAGTTGACACTGATTTAGACGATGACGAAGATTGGGATTAGCGACTAACTAACTAGATCAGATTAATAGCCAACTCAAAACTGGGTTGGCTATTTTTATTTTCCTATGATATACTCTCATTAGGTCGAGACAGCGACGCTACTATATAATTTATGAATAACGGCGTACCGTGTGGCTGTCTCCATGCGTTGCGCCGTTTTTCTATTTATAAAAGGAGACAGCCGATATGAATGTAACTAAGAAATACGTAGACAGATTTTGGAGTAGAGTGGACAAGTCGTATGATAATGGATGCTGGAAGTGGGCAGCCGGTAAGAATGGGGATGGTTATGGGGTAATTAGAGTAAATGGAAGGATGGAGTCTGCTCATCGTGTGTCGTGGGTAATTCATAACAAAAAAGATATTCCCAAAGGTATGACTGTTTGTCATACTTGTGATAACCCACCTTGCATAAATCCTAGTCACCTGTTCTTAGGTACACATTTTGATAACATGAGAGATATGGCAGAAAAGGGACGTGCCAATAAGCCTATTGGAGAGAAGAATGGACGGAATAAATTGACGGAGAAAGAAGTCATTGAGATTTTTTACGCTAAGGGGGTATATCGAATCATCGGAGCTAAATACGGAATAACTAGATCATTAGTTGGGCAAATAAAAAGAAAAAGGATATGGCAGCATATCACTAAAAATCTCTAACCTGATTCTAATCTTCTATCCCATACTTTCTGATAGAATACAAACATCAAATTTTATCTGTCAAATAAGGAGACATACTATGAATTCAGGAACACTTAACTTAGAGAATATAGAAGAATTTGCTAATGAAATCTATGAGACACTAAAGGGAAAGAAGTACACATTTGCATCAGCTAACGAGTTATTTAACTATAAAGTAGACGTCCATAATGGTCAGCAGCTAAAAGATGACACGAGCGGAAGTCCTTTGTCATTCTGGAAAACAGAAAACTATGCAGGATTTAACTTTTCTGATAGTTATGGCGTTTGGGGAGCATCAACGTCAAGAAAAGAAAGTGGATACGATCCTGAATATAATTCTCCGTATATCTCTATTGAGTGGCACACAATTACAATAACACAACGCTCTGGAGCAGGTTATCTCTTACAATGGACAATATCGCTAGAGTAGTAAAGTTAGTTTTATGGGGGAGGGAAATTCCCTCCCCCAAGCATTGCAATTATTAAGAATACCTTATATTAACCCAAAGCAATTATTAGTGAGGTTCAAATGACAGATCGAGAAAAGATAATAAACATTATTAAATGGCTACAAGGCCACATCACAGCTATAAAGCTAATAGAAAAAGACTCAACTGATATTCTTCATGCTTATAAGATTATGGGCATGAGAAAGGCATTTACTTTTGTCATACACAAGCTAATAAGTGAATTTGATGTTATGGATGCTGAAATCCATGAAGCATAGAATATCTACACGAAAACCCAATCGTCCTTTGCAGGAAGAGTTGTATGACTTATTAGAAGGCTCGTGGCTAGATGGAGAGCGATACTTCTCATCGGATTGTCCAATAGACGGGCGCGAGCACGATAGCCCTCCGTTTTTGGTGTACGAAGATGGCTACTATTGCATGTCCTGCGAAGCAAATGGATCGCTGGAGTATCTAAAGACTCAAATAGGCACATTCAAGCCACGTTCGTTTGTGAAATCTAAATTCCAAATTCTCCCTAAATGGAAAAAATGGCAAGAGAAATATGACGATCTTCAAGGCATTGCCGAATTTGGGCATAAGAATTTGCTCCAGTTCAAAAACTTACAGGGATTTATCAAGCATCGCAAGTTAGAAGATTATGTGAAGCAGGGAATGTTTGGACACATTGATGGGTGGCATCTCTTTCCTGTGTTCGATAAAGATAAAACTATCGTGGATATTGTGGTTCGTGCTGGACAGGGGAAGGGTAACGCATCCAAGTACATCCTATCATCCATTGCCGAAAGAGAGCATCCTTATATCTACGTCCCTAACTGGAAAAGAGTTGCATCCGCAAATCATATCTATGTTGTGTTTGGGATGATAGATGTGTGGGCATTGGAGATGCTAGGACTTGCTGGAATTACAGGCACAAGTGGTAAATCTCTGCAAGCAGAATTATTGGACGAGTTTCAAGTTCCAATTACCATTATCCCTGACCAAGACGAAGAAGCATCCGCCTGGAGACTGGCTGGAGGGCTTGGATGGCGTGGAAGTGTGAAATATATTGATTGGCTAGATGATACTAAAGATTTGGACGATATTAGACGAAAATATGGACTAGAGAAATTAAAGGAGATGTTATGAGTAGAACTATCTGGAAATTTGAACTGAAAAGTGAAGATGAGCAAGTAATACATATGCCTGATAATGCCAAGATTTTATGTGTTGATACCCAAAAAGGGACTCCATGTTTGTGGGCACTTGTTGAAGCTAATATACCATCTCGTGACTTTGCTATTCTAACATTTAGAGCAGGGCATGATGTAGACCTTGATAATGAGTTCAAATATGTAGGTACATATCAGTTATTTGATGGAAATTTTGTTGAGCATGTTTTTATAGCATAAAAGGAACAAACAATGGCACTTACATTATTAGATTTATCACAGACAAATTTTGGACTTATCCTTGCTGGAAAGAAAAGCGTAAACGAGTATCTTGCTTCGTACTTTGAAAGTCCCTACACTCAGGCTATCCAATACATGAAAGATAATCCTGATTGGACTTTGGAAGAACTAGCAACTGACGGACTGCCTCCATCCGCGATCAGGGCAGCTAAATTTGCTGCCGAAGCGTCCGAAGATTTAGAAGAGATGGATTGGGTGACGATGTTAAAAGAGAAAGCCACCGTCAGTGCACTCTCTCCTATCTTCAAACGAGCGGCAAAGATGATTGACAGGGGAAAAGACCCGAATCTATTGCAGGTGATGGGTCAGGTAAAGGCTGTGTCAGAAGAGTCCGAAACTGGATTAGCTTTGGCATCAGAAGTAGACACAAGCAATTATGTTCCCTTTGTGCGCTGTGGTTATCGTCCATTAGATGACATCTTAGGGGGAGTTCCTGCCGATGGGCCTACTATTATTTATGGACCAACTGGTGTAGGAAAATCTCAATTTATTGCTCAGTTCTCTATTGGATTTTTGAAAGAGCACCCTACATGGACGGGTGCTCTGTTTACCTTAGAGATGGGAGTAAAGCACTGGAAATGGAGAACTGAGCGGTCTTATCCTGAACTAGAAGATGTGGAAGATCGGTTATATATCTCCAGTGATGCCAGAGATATTGACGAGTTAGAAGCAAAGGTTGCATCTCTTGATGTGGATTTTGTTGTGATTGATGATATGGATGGAATCGTCACGGAAGTAAGCGCAGTAGGTCACGAAGATGTATACATGAAGGTTAAACGCATTTGCCGTCTTTTGGGTATTCCTGTATTTGTCATTGCTCAAGCAAAACCTGCTGCTCTTGCTGCCAATAGATTCCTAACTGCACATGATGTGAACTGGTCAGGCGCAGGATTCAAAGTGGCAGCACTTATGATCGCTTTACAGATTGTAGATGAGTTCGACATTGACGGAGATGATGGGTATCAGACTTACGATGAGCCTCATGCGTATCTTATTGTCACCAAGTCTCGTGACGGCTATCCGAAGATGCAAGGCCCAGGCGCAATCATCTTGGAGCATGATCCCAATAGCTTTTGGACAGGCAATTATGTTGCCAAGAAATTCTTCAAGAAAGGCAAACGTGTTCCACTGAAAAGATAACTCTAATGTGAAATTAATATTAGATGAGCATTTTTATATTACAATCTTATCATTCAAGGAGAGATAAAATGAGTAAAATTATTCGAGAAGCAAAGAAACTTGCTATATTACAATCAGCCTTTCATGCAATGTATTATGATCCCGATGCAGAGTTGAATGTATGTGGAATTACTAATAATATAGTTCATCTTCAAGATGTTAGACCGCTTGCAATAGAGCTAAGAGTTGTCATTAACAAAAGAAGAAGAAAAAGCGCCGAATATCCTATAGAATTATCTGTTGAGCTTGATGGAGTTAAGTTTATTTCTGTTCACTCAGAAGAAGAATTGGAGTAATCTAATGTCCCTTTGGTATGACGAAAGAAATAATCTTTCCGTATCTGAAAAAATTGAAGATGCCATTGCGCACTATGCGAAAAAAGGCATCCGCTTTACGAAATGTTATTTGCATAAAGACGTAAATTTGAAGGTAGATAGCCATGGGCTAATCCTAAAGCATAGCCAGTACGTTCTACCTAATCATTTCTTATTTGAAGGACAAGAGAATGAAGCAATACAATCCTAAAGACTACAAGATCGTATTTGGGCTTCCTCCTGTAGTTTCATCTGATGAAGTCATTGCGATTGATACGGAGTTTGCAGGACAAGAACGAAAGAGACTGCATCGCCCTCATGGGACTTTTGCATCTCTCCAATGTGTACTTGCGAGTGACGATAAGACTGTCTACATCATTACTGACGAAAAAGACATTCAGCCCTGTCTTGATAACCTAGAATTAGGTACATGGGTATTTCATAATTTCTTGTACGATGTACGTCAGCTTCGTAGATTTGCCAAGATCATGCCCCGTAAGAATCTATGGGACACGATGTTCATGGAAGAAATCATGTATAAAGGGTACTATGCTGATTTTGGTTTGAATCATTTAGTTCGTAGATATTGTGATATTTATTTAGATAAATCTGAGCGAGCTACGTTCTCTGAGAGTGATGGAGAGCTTACCATTGAACAAGCTCAGTATGGTGCACTGGATGTAATCGCTACGTTAGACGTTTACCGTGCACAACTAAAAGCAGTAGATAAGGATGATATGAACGTCTGGAAAGTCATTGAGCTGCCTTATATTTGGTCGCTTATGACTTTTGGTGGCATTGGATTTGATGCACAGAAATGGGTGAGTCTTAATGATGAGCCAAAGGTGCGAGTAAAGAAGCTAAAAGAGAAGTATCCTGGTATAAATCTAAATTCCACTCCTCAGGTAAAAGATCATCTTCGATCTCTAGGAATAAAAGTGAGTTCCACTGACGCTAAGACATTATCTAAGATTGATAATGAGTTTGCACAAGATGTCATTAAGTACCGACAATATGACAAACAAATCTCCACCTATGGAAAAGTGTTTGCAGAAAAGCATCAAGAAGAAGATGGAAGATTATGGACTAGCTTCAATCCCATTCGAGCCATAACAAGTAGAACTAGCTCATCATCGCCTGCATTACAGAACATCCCAAAGGG
>Ga0316190_10004524_pt1 | contig 10148 bp, 7 predicted proteins | sample Eddworburrow2_MG_FD_204929 | JGI IMG/M metagenome (GOLD analysis project Ga0316190, IMG submission 204929) | Coastal sediment microbial communities from Maine, United States - Eddy worm burrow 2 | ecosystem: Environmental > Aquatic > Marine > Coastal > Sediment | place: USA: Maine | collected... | reverse complement strand
ATGACCAGTATGCGCCGCGTCGCGGGGCTTCGATTCTCCAGAAGACTTTCTCAATGACAAAGAGCATCCAGGCAATCCGCGGTATGCATGACGTGCTGCCGGATCAGAGCGCCCTGTGGCAGTTCGTGGAGCGGCGCATTGCTGCAGTGCTGGGATGTTATGGATACCGTGAGATCCGGATGCCCATCCTGGAGATGACCGAACTGTTCAAGCGTTCGATCGGCGAAGTGACCGACATCGTGGAAAAGGAGATGTACAGCTTCGACGACCGCAATGGCGACAGCCTGACCCTGCGGCCGGAAGGCACGGCGGGCTGTGTGCGGGCGGCGATGGAGCACGGGCTGCTGCACAACCAGATCCAGCGGCTATGGTATCAGGGACCGATGTTCCGCCACGAAAGACCGCAGAAGGGTCGTTACCGCCAGTTCCATCAGATCGGTGTGGAGGCGTTTGGCATGTCCGGGCCGGACATCGATGCCGAACTGATCCTGGTGACCGCGCGCATCTGGAAGGCCATTGGCATCGACGGTCTGGAGTTGCAGCTGAACACGCTGGGCACCGCTGAGGAGCGAGCGGCCTATCGCGGCGAGCTGGTCGGCTACTTCGAGGCGCATGCCGACCTGCTGGATGATGACAGCCGACGCCGTCTGCACAGTAACCCGCTGCGCATCCTCGACAGCAAGAATACCGCGATGCGGGAGATGCTTGATGCGGCGCCCACCCTGACGGACCATCTCGGCGACGAGTCCAGGGCACATTTCGAGTTCGTGTGCCAGGCGCTGGACGATGTCGGCGTGCCGTTCACGATCAATCCACGCCTGGTGCGCGGCTTGGATTACTATTCGCGCACCGTGTTCGAATGGGTGACTGATCGCCTGGGTGCCCAGGGCACCGTGTGTGCTGGCGGCCGCTATGACGGCCTGGTGCCCCAGCTGGGCGGTAAACCGACGCCGGCGGTGGGTTTTGCGATGGGTCTCGAGCGCCTGGTCGCGGTGATCCAAGAGGGTGACCCACGTGCCGGTGAGTCTGCGGCCGATCTCTACCTGGTGCTGCTCGGCGACGCGGCGCGGCGGGAAGGGCTGGTGCTGGCCGAACAGGTCCGCGATGCGTTGCCCGGTTTGGAACTGGTCTGCAATTGCGGTGGCGGTGGCGTCAAGGCACAGTTCAAGCGGGCCGACCGCAGCGGCGCGTGTTTTGCGCTGGTCCTGGGCGATACCGAGATCCAGGAGGACAGGATCGTGTTGAAGCCCCTGCGTAGCGACGACGATCAGGTGTCGGTTCGACGCGATACCCTGATTGATATCCTGAAAGAGCGTTTTGCCCACTGAAACGGGCCTGAATATTGGAGCGGAGAGACTGGCGATGAGTACTTACCAGACCGACGAGGAACAGGTCGAGGCCATCAAAAAATGGTGGAAGGAGAACGGCAGATCGGTAATCGGCGGTATCGTGCTGGGCTTTGCCATCATCGGCGGCTGGCAGGGCTGGCAGGGCTATCAGAGAAATCAGGGCGAGGCGGCATCGAGCTACTTCGACGCGATGCGCCAGTCACTGAGGTCCGACCAGTTCGATCAAGCAATCGAACATGGTAAGCGCCTGGTCGGCGAATACGGCAAGACGACCTATGCGAGCTTTGCCGGCCTCGAGTTGGCCAAGCTCTCCTATCAGCGCGGTGAGAAGGCGGCGGCGCGCGACCACCTGAGTTGGGTGGCCGAGTCTGCGCCTGAACCCGTGCTACGTGATCTGGCGCGACTGCGCCTGGGTCAGCTGCTGCTCGACATGGGTGAACACAAGGCCTTGCAAAGCCTGCTGGAGGGGTCCTACTCGACCGCCTTCGCCGGCGAGTTTGCGGCGTTGCGTGGCGACCTGGAAAGTGCGCTCGGCAACGTGGACAGGGCGCGCGAGGCATACCAGGAGGCGCTCGTAAAAGGCGTCGACGACGAGTCGCTGTTGCGCATGAAACTGGTCGATGTCGGCGACCAACGCTCTGAGAGCTGAGGAGGAGTTGATGCGAGGTCTCGTTCTGTTGCTGCCGATTGCGCTGTTGACGGGTTGCGGCACGTTCGCCGATCCGACCACATGGTTGGGCACCGCGGATGTCGTCGAGCCCTCGGAGCTGGTCGAACTGCAGAACGTGATCCAACCGGACACGGTCTGGACGGCGAATACGGGGGCCGGTACAGACGAACAGTGGCTCGCCCTGCAACCCCACGTCGAGGATGACACCGTGTTCGTGGTCGATGGCAAGGGCAGGGTGCAGGCATTCGCGATCGCCGACGGCAGCCGGCGCTGGCGGGTCGACCTCGATGCCCCGGTTTCTGGCGGCCCGGGTGTCGGTGAGGGCCTGGTGCTGCTCGGCACCAGCGACGCCGAGGTCATTGCACTGGCGGTGGAGAGCGGCGAGGAGCGCTGGCGTGCGCGGGTCTCGAGCGAGGTGCTGTCGGTGCCTGCAGCAGCCGAGGGTGTTGTGATCGTGCACACTGTGGACGGCAAGCTTTTCGGACTTGAGGCCACCACGGGCAATGAACGCTGGCGCTATGAGCGCGAGGTTCCGGTGCTGACGCTGCGTGGCAACGGTTCGCCGGTGATTTCCAATGGCTTGGCCTATGTCGGCATGGCAGGCGGCCGACTGCTCGCGTTGCGGGTCGACAACGGCGGTCTGATCTGGGAAGCCAATGTGAGCGTGCCGGCGGGCCGGTCCGAGCTCGAACGCCTTGCCGACATCGACGGTGACCCGATCGTCTTCGGCGGCGGGGTCTTCGTTGCAACCTACCAGGGCGAAGTGGCTGCCATCGAGGAACGCTCCGGTCAGGTGGCCTGGCGCCGCAAGATGTCCGTGTACAGCCGGATGGGGGCCGATCGTCAGGGGCTCTACGTCAGCGACGAAGACGGAGTGGTTTGGGGCCTGGACATCCGGAACGGTAACGCGCGCTGGAGCCAGGAGGCGCTGAAGTACCGAAAACTGTCCAGTGTTGCCGTCGTCGATGGTCTTGTCGTCGTCGGCGACTTTGAAGGCTATCTGCACTGGCTCGATCGTGAAGATGGCAGCATGCTAGCGCGCACCCGCGTAGGCCGCGACCCGATCACGACCGGTATCCAGGTGGTCGACGGTATGCTCTATGTGCAAGGGGATGGGGGCGCGCTCGCGGTGGTGCGTCCGCCGGCTGGCGGTTGATCCCCGCATGCTGCCGGTCATCGCCCTGGTCGGGCGTCCCAACGTCGGAAAATCCACCCTGTTCAACCGACTCACGCGCAGCCGCGACGCGCTGGTGGCCGACCAACCGGGGCTGACCCGTGATCGCCAGTATGGCGTCGGTCGGCTGGGGTCGCTGCCATATGTCGTGGTAGATACCGGTGGCATAAGCGACAATCGACAGGGCGTCGACCTGCTGATGGAGAAGCAGGTGCGTCAGGCAATCGGCGAGGCCGACCTGGTATTCTTTATCGTCGACGGGCGTGATGGACTGGCCACCGGCGATCAGATGCTTGCCGAGGGTCTGCGCCGTACCGGTAAGGCGATCACGCTGGTGGTCAACAAAACCGAGGGGCTGGATTACGACAACATCAGCGGCGATTTTTTTGCGCTGGGCCTGGGTGAGCCGGTGCCGATCGCCGCTGCGCACGGCCGCGGGGTGCACAGCCTGATAGAAGGGGCGCTGGCCGCACTGCCGCAGGCAGCATCAGACGGGCAGGCCGGCCAACCTGGACCGGGTATCCAGATTGCCGTGGTGGGGCGGCCCAACGTTGGGAAATCGACACTGGTTAACCGGCTGCTCGGCGAGGAGCGCGTCGTTGCTTTCGATCAGCCGGGGACCACACGAGATAGCATCCGCATACCCTTCGAGAATGCCGGCAAGGCTTACACGCTGATCGATACCGCCGGTGTCCGGCGCCGTGCACGGATCAGTGAGGCGGTTGAGAAATTCAGTGTAATCAAGACGCTGCAGGCGATCGAGCAGGCCAATGTGGTGCTGTTGGTGCTGGACGCCAGACAGGGGATCTCGGACCAGGATGCCGGCCTCGCCGGTCACGTGGTCGACAGCGGCAGGGCGCTGGTCGTGGTGATCAACAAATGGGACGGTTTGAGCGGTGACGAGCGTGAACGGATCAAGAGCGAGATGCAAAGGCGCCTTCCATTTCTGGATTTTGCAGCATGGCAGTTCGTCTCAGCACTGCACGGCAGCGGGGTGGGGCACCTGCTCGCGGCCGCCAATGCCGCCTACCGGGCGGCGACCATCGATCTGAAGACGCCGGAGCTCACGCGCATCCTGGAAGACGCCGTCGCCGAACATCAGCCGCCGCTGGTTCACGGCCGCCGGATAAAACTGCGCTACGCGCACCAGGGCGGTAAGAATCCGCCGATCATCGTGATACACGGCAATCAGACGGCCGAAGTGCCGGCGAGCTACCAGCGTTACCTGATGAACCGCTTTCGCAGCGTTTTCGAACTGCGTGGCACCCCGCTGCGCATCGAGTTCAAGACTGGCAGCAATCCCTACGCGGGACGCAGCAACAAGCTCACCGACCGCCAGCGCAAGAAGCGCAGCCGGCTGATGAAGTTCGTGCAAAAGAAAAAAAACAGGTAGAGAAAGAGGTCATCGCTACCGAGGGCTGGGCACGATCCGGTCGGTCAGCCGTCCGTCGGTGGCTCATCGCCGATCATGGCTTGCTTGACCTGCAGCTTCAGCCGACCGTCCGACAGCAATGCCTCGAGTTGTTCATCTTGCAGCACCTGCGAGACACTGCTGACGACCTCACCGGTCGCCGGACGGCGCAACACCGCATAGCCCCTTTGCATGGTCGCCAGCGGGCTCACCGCATTCAGTTGCCGCATCATGGCTGTCAGTCGGTCCGATCGATGCCGTCCGGCTTGAATCCAAGCCTGTTTCATGCGCTCGGACAGGCCGGCATATCGCTGCCGCAGCATTTGCAGGCGCGTTGCCGGACTGTGGCTGCGCAACGCCAGCGAGGCCCTGCCGAGCCCGTACTGACGTATCCGCAGCGAGGTGCGCACCGCGCGCAACAGCCGAAGATCCAGTCCATCGAGCCGTTGTTGCTGTTGTCGCAGCCGGCTGTGTGGCGAGCCGCGTAACAGGCGGCCGTCTAGGCGATGCAGTTCCCGTCGGTCGGACTGCAGTCGGCGGCGCATGGCCTGGTACAAGCGGTTTTGCTGACCGCTTATCGTCAGTTTCAGGGCCGCCGTATCGGGACTGATCAGTTCAGCCGCGGCGGAGGGCGTAGGTGCCCGTCGATCGGCGACAAAATCCGTGATGGCGAAGTCGATCTCGTGTCCCACGGCGCTGACCACCGGTATATCGACGGCGGCGATGGCCCGCGCCAGCCGCTCGTCGTTGAACGCCGCGAGGTCTTCGATCGAACCGCCGCCGCGGGTCAGCAGGATGACATCACAGTCGGCGCGTTGCGCTGCGATCTGTAACGCTTCGAGAATCTCCTCGGCTGCGCCGCTGCCCTGCACGCGCACGGGAAAGATGGTGACGGCAAGCTGCGGAGCACGTCTGCGCAGCACCTTCAACACGTCGCGAATCGCGGCACCCGAGGGCGAGGTGATGACGCCAAGCCGCGAGGGAAAAGCCGGCAGTGGACGCTTGCGCGCGGGATCGAACAAGCCCTCGCCCTGCAATCTTTGCTTTAGTCGCTCGAATTCGCGTTGTGCAGCGCCTGCCCCGGCCGGTTCCAGGTGCTCGACGATGAGCTGAAAATCGCCACGCGGCTCATAAAAGCCAATTCGGACCCGCGCCAGCACCTGCACGCCGTCGGCCGGCTGGAAGCGCAGCAGCTGGCGCTTCGCCCGAAAAAGCGCACAGCGCACCTGGGCATGGGCGTCTTTGAGGCTGAAATACAAATGGCCCGACCTGGGGGTCGAGAGGTTGGAGATCTCGCCTTCCACCCACAGCAGCGGGAAACTGCCGTCCAGAACGGCACGTACCTCGCTGTTCAGGCGGCTGATCGTAAAGACGTCGCGACCGCTGGTGTCCGCTGTGGTCATTCAGGAATGCCCATGTAAAAAGCCGGGCATTGCCCGGCTTGGTTGCGTGGTCGGCTGGCTTTCTGCAGTCTGTCAGTAGAGGTAGTCCGGATTGCCGGCGTTGACCTGGCCCTTGGCCTGTTCCTGGGCGATGCGGCCCTGTGCGGCGGCCTTGTCCGCGAGGCTTTGGGCCTTGTCGTAGTCACCGTCTGCTGCCGCCTCTTCCGCCTGCTTGATCATCGTGCCGGTGTCGCGCCACTCTGCGCCATCTGCAGCGGCCTTCTTCTGCTCGGCCTTGGCTGCAGCCAGGGCCGTGTCGTAGGACGCTGCGGTCGCGCTGCCAGACGCGGTCTCTTTGGCTTTGTGTTGCGCGCAGCCGCCGAACCCAAATGCAGCGGCCGCGAGCGCGGCTACCAGTAGCATCTTTTTCATATGACTCCATCTCCTGAAACGATCGGTTTTTTTGTTCGGTGCTCGCCCGGGTCCGTTGCCCGATTCTTGTTGGTCTGCTGGTTTCGCTGCTGCCGGGGCGTCCTGCGAGCGGAACATTTCTTAGGCCGTGACGGCCGTATCGCGACGCTCGTGGCAGACTACCCAGTTTACCGACTTTTCGTCAAATCCTATAATCTCCGGCTTACCTTCGAACCCCTGAATGGAAATCCCATGCGCCTATCTCAAGATAAAGAAGCCCTGACTTTCGATGACGTGCTACTGGTGCCGGCTCGTTCCGAGGTGGTGCCGAAAGACGTCGATCTCGCCACCCGGCTGACCCGCGACATCGAACTGAACATACCGCTCGTGTCGGCGGCCATGGACACGGTCACCGAGGGGCGGCTGGCCATCGCGATGGCGCTGGCCGGGGGTATCGGCATGGTGCACAAGAACATGGCGGCCGCAGACCAGGCCGCTCATGTGCGCATGGTCAAGCGCTACGAGAGCGGTGTGATCCACGACCCGATTACGGTTTCGCCCCACACCAGTGTGGGAGAGGTGCTGGCGTTGACGCGCTCCAACCACATTTCCGGCGTGCCGGTAGTCGATGGCAGCGAACTGGTCGGGATTGTCACCGGCCGCGACCTGCGCTTCGAGACCCGACTGGACCAGAAGGTCAGTTCGATCATGACGCCCAAGGATCGTCTGGTCACGGTGCGCGAAGGCGCCAGCCGAGAAGAGGTCGTCGAGAAGCTGCACAAGCACCGTATCGAGAAGGTGCTGGTGATAAACGACAACTTTCAGTTACGCGGCCTGATTACCGTCAAGGACATCCAGAAAGCGACCGATTTTCCGAATGCCTGTCGCGATTCGCAGGAGAGGCTGCGAGTGGGGGCTGCGGTTGGCGTCGGTGCCGGCACGGAAGAACGCGTCGAGTTGCTGGTGGAGGCCGGTGTGGACGTCGTTACGGTGGATACCGCTCACGGCCACTCGGTCGGCGTCCTCAATCGCGTGGCCTGGATCAAGAAGACCTTCCCGCAGGTCCAGGTGATCGGCGGCAATATAGCGACTGGCGAGGCCGGTCTGGCCCTCGTCCAGGCAGGTGCCGATGCGGTGAAGGTTGGCATCGGTCCGGGTTCGATCTGTACCACGCGCATCGTGGCCGGGGTCGGGGTGCCGCAGGTCACCGCCGTGGACAATGTGGTCACGGCGCTGGAAGGCACGGGTGTGCCGGTGATCGCCGATGGCGGTCTGCGCTATTCGGGTGACATCGCCAAGGTGATCGTGGCTGGTGCGCACTCGGTGATGATCGGTGGGCTGTTCGCCGGCACCGATGAGTCGCCGGGCGAGGTCGAGATCTATCAAGGACGCTCCTACAAGTCGTATCGAGGCATGGGTTCGCTCAGCGCAATGGCCGGACAGGAGGGATCCAGCGACCGTTATTTCCAGGAAGATACCAAGAAGGACAAGTTGGTGCCGGAGGGCATCGAGGGGCGGGTGCCTTACAAGGGGCCGTTGGTGAACGTCATTACGCAGCTGATCGGCGGCGTCCGGTCTTCGATGGGTTATACGGGCTGTGCGACCCTGGAAGAGATGCGTACCAAGCCGCAGTTCATGCGCGTGACGAGTGCCGGGATGCGTGAGTCCCACGTGCATGACGTGCAGATCACCAAGGAGGCTCCTAACTATCGCCGCGATTGAGCCCCGTCGGGTTCGGTCCCTCAGGGCCGGCAGCGGCCTGGGATCCGGCACACTGGAACTTGGGTCAGTGCTGGCGCGCCGGCGCGATCGACCCGCGGAACGCCGAGAATTCGTCCCTGGAGGTTGGCACACGCCCGCGCATCGAAGACGCCGGAACATTGTTCGATGCCGAATGGCTTGCTCACTCAGTGCCATTGGGGTCGGGGGAAGCAGGTGCAAGAGATCGGGTCTGCCAGATCGATACCTGGCGGCCACGCAGGCATCCTGGCCCGAAAAGATCGGTGTAACGGGCTGCTCAGCCACTCGTCCGGGTCCCTCGGATCGATGCGCCTGAGGCGTGGTAACAGTGACCCGCGTCTATTTTTATCCCTTCGGAAAACAAACTCATGACAAGCGACATCCATGCCCATCTCGTCCTGATCATCGACTTCGGCTCGCAGTACACCCAGTTGATCGCCCGTCGCGTGCGCGAGGCCGGCGTGTATTGCGAGATCTGGCCATATGACAACTGCGAAGAGGCGCTCGATCTGAAGCAACCCAGCGGAGTCATACTTTCCGGCGGACCCGAGACGGTTACCGGCGATGACGCCCCGCGGGCGCCACAAGCGGTCTTCGAGATGGGGGTGCCGGTGCTCGGGATCTGCTACGGCATGCAGACCTTGGCCGCCCAGTTGGGTGGGCGTGTGGCGCCGTCGGACAAACACGAGTACGGCTACGCCCAGGTGCGTGCCCGAGGCCATTCGAAACTGTTGCGTGACATCGAGGACCATACCAGCCCCGAAGGTTGGGGCCTGCTCGATGTATGGATGAGCCACGGCGATCGAGTCGAGGAACTGCCGCCGAACTTTATCGCGATCTGCACCACCGACAATGCGCCGCTGGCCGGCATGGCGGATGAATCGCGCCGTTTCTACGGACTGCAGTTCCATCCTGAGGTGACCCACACGCGGCAGGGCGGGCGCATTCTCGAGCGTTTCCTGTTCGAGATCTGCGGCTGCGAGGCCTTGTGGAATCCGCACAGCATCATCGATGACGGCATCCAGAAGATGCGTGAGCAGATCGGAGAAGGCCGGGTGGTACTCGGCTTGTCGGGCGGCGTCGATTCTTCCGTCGTTGCGGCGATGCTGCACCGGGCAGTCGGCGACCGATTGGTATGTCTGTTTGTCGACAACGGTCTGTTGCGCCTGGACGAGGGCGACCAGGTGATGGCGACCTTCGCCGAGCACATGGGCGTTAATGTCATCCGCGTGAATGCCGAGGACCGTTTTCTGAAGGGCCTGAAGGGCGTCGCCGATCCGGAGCAAAAGCGCAAGATCATCGGCAACCTGTTCATCGACATCTTCGAAGAGGAGGCGGCAAAGCTGAAAGGGGTCACGTACCTGGCACAGGGCACTATCTACCCGGATGTGATCGAGTCGGCCGGCGCGGCATCGGGCAAGGCGCACGTGATCAAGTCGCATCACAATGTCGGGGGCCTGCCGGACTATATGAAGCTCGAGCTGGTGGAGCCGTTGCGGGAGTTGTTCAAGGACGAGGTGCGTCGCGTCGGCGTCGAACTGGGCCTGCCCTACGAGATGATCTATCGTCATCCGTTTCCGGGCCCTGGGCTCGGCGTACGCATACTCGGCGAGGTGAACAAGGAATACGCGGAGATCCTGAGGCGTGCGGACGCGATCTACATCGAAGAACTGCGCCGGGCCAATCTGTACGATGAGGTCAGCCAGGCCTTCGCGGTGTTTCTGCCGGTCAAATCGGTCGGCGTCGTCGGCGACGCACGGCGCTACGAGTACGTGATCACGCTGCGTGCGGTCAAGACGGTCGATTTCATGACTGCGAGCTTCGCCCACTTATCCTTTGATCTGCTCGAGCAGGTATCGAGCCGTATCATCAACGAGGTCAGCGGCGTCTCGCGCGTGGCCTACGATATCTCGAGCAAGCCGCCGGCCACGATCGAGTGGGAGTGACCGTAACTTGTAATGCATTGATTTAAAAAGATAAAAATAGTCTAGTTGATAATATAATCTGCATC
>Ga0316190_10004523_pt1 | contig 10150 bp, 7 predicted proteins | sample Eddworburrow2_MG_FD_204929 | JGI IMG/M metagenome (GOLD analysis project Ga0316190, IMG submission 204929) | Coastal sediment microbial communities from Maine, United States - Eddy worm burrow 2 | ecosystem: Environmental > Aquatic > Marine > Coastal > Sediment | place: USA: Maine | collected... | reverse complement strand
AAAATGGCAAATTATGGGGCGCTTTTGCCGAAAGCTCGATCCTTGCCCGATTGAAAATCAAACCCGGCGCCATTGTCACCATGGGTCAGGCCCGTTTCATCATTCACGACATCATCAAACGCGAGCCGGACCGCATTTCAGATGGTTTGATTCTCGGACCCCGCCTGATGATCAGCCATGCGGCACTCAAAGCCACCGGTCTGGTAAAACCGGGCTCTCTGGTGCGCTGGCACTATCGGGTAAAACTGGCTGATGCAAATGCCGACCTTAAAGAAATTGAAAAAATCGCAGCCGAGCAATTCCCCGATGCCGGCTGGCGCATCCGCAATCGCAATGCTGCGGCCCCCGGGGCCGAGCGTTTCCTGTCACGCCTGACGCTGTTTTTATCTCTCACCGGCCTGACCGCGCTGGTGGTTGGCGGTGCCGGTATTGGCAATGCGGTACGCACCTTTATGCAGCGTCATAAAAACAATATTGCCACCCTGAAATGCCTTGGTGCTTCATCCCAATTAATTCTTGTCACCTACCTAATCGAGATCATGATCATTGCCCTGTTGGGCATAGCCATTGGCCTGCTGCTTGGTGCCGCCCTGCCACTTATCGCCATGCCCTGGGTCCAGGATCTTTTACCGGTGCCAATTGCCCCTGCCCTGGAGATCATGCCCCTGTTGCAAGCGGCCGCCTTTGGTCTTCTGGTCACCATCGCCTTTAGCCTGTGGCCATTATCGCAAGCCAGAGACACCCCGGCCTCAGAACTGTTTCGTGGCAGTATCGCGCAAAAATTCAAGCGCCCGCCAGCCCACTTTATCATTGCCATTTTACTGACGGTCACCTTGATCATCGTGCTGGCTCTTTTGGCCTTTCCCAACCGCTATATAACCGGCTGGTATCTGGTCGCCATCACTTTAAGTTTTATTGTCCTGACTGGCCTGTCGCGGCTGATCATGTGGACCGCCAAACGCTTTGCCCATTCGCCCCGCCTGATGCCCAAGAGCGCCGTATTGCGCCTTGCCATAGCTAACCTTTATCGCCCCGGCGCTCCGACCCCGTCCATTGTGCTGGCCCTTGGTCTGGGGCTTAGCCTGTTTGTCACCATTGCCCTGGTTGATCGCAATGTCTCAAAGGAACTGCAATCTTCGGTCCCGGCTCAGGCTCCGTCATTTTTCTTTCTCGATATCCAGAACAACCAGCTTGAAACCTTCCAGACCTTTGCCGCCGCCCAAAAGGGTGTTTCCAAAACAGGTTCCGCCCCGATGCTGCGTGGCCGGGTGCAAAAGCTCAATGGCAAGGCACTCAAAGACTTCTCAATCGCCCCCGATGTGTCCTGGGCCTTTCGCGGTGATCGCGGCATCACCTATTCAACGCTTCTTCCCGAAGGCTCAAAAATCACTGCTGGTGAGTGGTGGCCAAAAGACTATGACGGCCCGCCGCTGGTGTCATTTGTTGAAGAAATCGCCAATGGCGCCGGATTAAAGATCGGTGATACCGTCACCGTCAACATTCTTGGCCGCAGCGTGACCGCTAAAATTGCCAGCCTGCGCGCCGTTGAATGGGAATCCTTACGCATTAATTTCGTCATGGTGTTCTCCCCCGGTACGCTTAAAGGTGCCCCGCACACTCATCTGGTCACCGTCACCATGGACAGCGCCCACGAAGATGAATTGCTGGCTGCCGTATCAGGCAAATTTAAAGCCGTCACTGCAATTCGCATTAAAGATGCCCTTGATGCGGTCAACAATCTGCTTTCCCAGTTGCTGCTTGCCATTCGCGCCGCCAGCTCGATCACCATGATCACCGGCATTCTGGTGCTGGCAGGTGCATTGGCTTCCGGATTGACAACGCGCACCTATGACGCCGTTGTCCTTAAAACCTTCGGGGCCACCCGCACCCAGTTGATTTATGCCTTTAACTATGAATATGCCCTGCTTGGCCTGATCACCGCCGCCTTTGCAATTTTAATCGGCGCTCTGGCCGCCTATGCCATTATCCATTTCATTATGGAAATGACCTGGAGCTTTTCACCCGCCACCGCCCTTTTGACCGCCCTGCTTGCCATGGCCCTAACCATAGCCTCGGGCCTAGCCACCACCTGGCGCGCCCTAACCGCCAAACCAGCCCGCATTTTACGGGCGGAGTGATTAGAGTATTTCCTGTTAAACTGGAAACACTCAAGGCGACGACCCTCGCCACTGCGCCACGATGACATATAATAGCAAGCGGTGACGTTCAAAACTTAAGACTTTTGACGCTCTGAACTGGATTTAGCTCCAATTCTCTACGGTGAATTTTAGACGGAAAGCGTACGCTTGCGGGAGCTGTTCAGAACGGGGATTGTTGACCCAAACCCGCCAACCCGCCTATCCGCCTATCCGCCTATCCGCGATTGTTACGTTCGCGGCGACGCGGACGCTAACCAAACAAACTAAACCATTACAATATCGCAAAAAATATGTGATAGTGACCGAACCAAACGCGACATCGCGCGAGCCCCCCACAAGCCATCTCGTAAAAACCGGCAACGGAGGCGGGAGCGATGAAAACCCGAAATTGAAGGAAAATACAACCGATGCGAAAGATAGTTTTTAGGGCATTCGTCCTCCTCGGCTTCACCATCCAAGCCTGCGCCCCTCTCACAGCGGCCACGCAAAACGCCGACGTGAAGGCGGCGATGCAGGACGTGGGAAAACGCGATAACCCGCACGGGCAAGGGCGCCTGTTCGACAGACCTATGGATTCTAATAGTTTGACTATAAGGGCGGGGGACACACCAAAACCCCCACAGATCAATGACCACTTCACCTCCCCGCCGGCCCTCACAAAAAACGATTTATCGGGTAATCTGCTATTAGCACAAGATTACAGCAGACCCTTGTCCGAACAAGAGAACAACACAAAGAGGAAGACGGCGGAAGGAACGTGCGCGAGATGTGAAGAAAACTTTCCCATTTGTGTGTATAACGCGATCATATATAGCAATGCAAAAACCGAACAGCTTAGAAAGAAAGCGGCCGTGGAACAATGCAGCTGGATTGACAATAGTTGCCGGAAGCAATGCAAGTGATCAAGGAGACCGGTGGCCATCAGGAGGGCGGCAAGAGAAAGCACTCGAGAGCTTCTGCGGGGGCCCACGAGGCCCGACCCCTTCTCCCATCGACCCCACCTGACCCAGCCCGGACACTTTCCCTGGGCCATGGGTTGATAGCCCCGCTCCTCGTCCACAGGAACCATCTCCTGACGTACATCTCAAGTGCAGCGGCAGCCGAAACCCCGCTGCGCTTTTGCTCATAAAGCCGAGATGCTTTCTCGATAAAGTTTGCAATCGTCCGCTTGGCAAGCGTCAGCCCTTTTCGACTGAAATGATAGCCAAGGAAGTCGAACCCGCGTTCGATCCTACCGATAAAAGTCTTGTCCGGGTGCTTTTCTAAATCGAGTGAACCGAGCACTTGATTGACTATTTTTACTTCATCCCGAAGCTTCCAACGCGTTGGCGCGAGAAACAAGATGTCGTCCAACCGTTCAAAACCTAAGACTTTTGCACGCCCTCCCCTGCCCCAGTTATTTCAATGATTTAGACCGCCCATAAATTACGTCCATAAGTCAGAGAAAATTATGGAATAATTCTGTCCAGGCGGAGTAAAACAATCATGGCCGTAGCTCACCACGGCACACCCTAACCGCCAAACCAGCCCGCATTTTGCGGAATGAATAATCAACCAAATCGTCATTCCAGCAAAAGCTGGAATCCACAAATCCATTTTTTTGCCGGGCAAGGTGGTTGCTAACATGCAAGAGAGCTGCCAGATATCTGGGTTATCTGTGGTTCCTTTTATGTGACTGGAACTGGGTTTTTGGATTCCAGCTTTCGCTGGAATGACATTAATCCATCATCTCATCACGCATAACCCGCTTGAGTGTCTTACCCGCTGCCGAGCGCGGAAATTCAGCCTTGATCAGCACCTGCGAGACTTTCTGAAATCTCGCCTCGACATTATCATTGATCCACGCGCGTAAATCTTCGCCTGAAACATCAAATCCCTGGCGCAACAATACCGCAGCTATCGGCGTTTCGCCCCATTTCTCATCCGGCAAGCCAAAAACCGCCACTTCCTCAACCGCTTCATGGCGGGCGGCAATATCTTCAATATCGCGCGGATAAACATTGACCCCGCCGGAAATGATCATGTCCTTTTTGCGGTCAACCAGATACAAAAAGCCGTCCTCATCCACATAGCCCATATCGCCGGTAAACAGCCAGCCATCGCGTATTGTCTGGGCTGTCAGGTCAGGGCGTTTGTAATATTCAGGCATCAAGGTCGGCCCGCGCCCGACAATCTCGCCGATCTCTCCCACCGCTAAATCATTGCCCTGTTCATCACAAATCCGCATTTCATAAAATGGCGTACACGCCCCGACCGAGCCTTGTTTGCGCTGGGCATCCAGCTTGTCAAGAATGGTCAAAAAACCTTCGGTCAGACCATAAAGCTCATAAAACCGGCCCGGCAGCAATTTCTCCAATTGTTGCTTATGATCAAGCAATAATGGCGCCCCCAGCGACAATACCATTTCCAGTGACGCCAGTTTTTCCGTGGTTGCGTCTGGATGATTGAGCAGCGCAATAATCTGCGCTGGTACCATCATCACATGGGTCACTTTTTCAGCCTCGATGGTTGCAACCACCCGGTCAATATCAAAGGCCTTTTGTAGAATATAGCGCGCACCGTTGAAAAACGTTGGCATCAAGGTCACAAAAGCCCCGTTAAAAATCACCGCGCCCGTATGCAGACAGACACTTTCGGGACAAAACCTGAAAGTCTGGGCAAACAGCATACAATACATCGAGCGCACATAATGGCTGTGCACAATGCCCTTGGGCTGCCCGGTCGTGCCGCTTGAATAGATAATGTTGAACATGTCATCGCTGGTTACACCAAAATCAGGCGGCTGCTGATCAGACGCTCCGGCAGTAAACTGCTCATAGGTGACATACCCGACAGGTGCTTCATCACCGACAATAACAAACAGATCATCACGGATATTCTTGAGCACCGGTCGCGCCGCATCAACATTTTTCGCATATTGCGGCGCCGTGATCACCATCACCGCATCACTGTCATTAAGCAGATTAGCCAGCCCCTTGTCCGTCAACAGCGGGCTCATCGGCACCGATGCGGCCCCGATTTTGGCCGCCGCCCAATACAGCACCAGCAATTCAAGGCAATTGGGCAGAACCGTGGCAACTTTTTCGCCCTTGCCAACACCACCAGCCACCAGCGCATTGGACAGCATATTGACCTTTTCGTTAAATTGCCGCCAGTTCAACCGCTCATCTTCAAACACCACCCCCACATGGTCAGGCCGGTATGTTGCGTGCCGAGAGATCAGATTACCCAAATTCATGCTGTTTTCCTCAACTTCAGATCTGTTTTGATTCCCAGATACAAACACAACAGGAGATTTCACACATTGCAAATAAAATTTTGCATTTTGCCCTGTCTCGCGCTACTCACGATTAATGGTTACCCTGAATAAAATCTACACCCGCACCGGTGATGACGGCTCAACCGCCCTTGGCACCGGCACCCGGGTTCAAAAAAGCGCCCTGCGCGTTCACGCCTATGGCACGGTTGATGAAACCAATTGCGTCGTTGGTCTGGCCCGTCTTCATACAACAGATAAATCCCTTGTTCTCATTGATGACATGCTGGGGCGTATCCAGAATGACCTGTTTGATCTTGGCGCTGATCTTTGTACGCCTGATACGGGTGAAAAGCTCGAATATGAGCCCCTGCGCATTGTTGCTGATCAGGTAGATCGCCTCGAAGCTGAGATTGATCAACTTAACAAGAGCCTTGAACCCTTGCGCTCATTCATTTTGCCCGGTGGCCACCCGGCCGCTGCTCATTTGCACCTTGCCCGCACTGTTTCGCGCCGGGCCGAGCGCTTAATGACCGAAACAGCTGGCCTTGAGGGTGAAGTCATCTCGGGCCCGGCCCTTAAATATATCAACCGCCTGTCCGATTTTTTCTTTGTCGCCAGTCGCTGGGTCAACCATCATCATAATGGCGATATTTTATGGGTGCCCGGCCAAACCCGCAACGCCACCTCAACCGACCAGAATGAGGGCGATTAAGATGTTTTTGCCCCTGCACGATACCAACCAGCTGAAAATCATTCGGTTTCAGATCGTTTCAGGCCTGATCATCTTTATCAATCTGATCTTGATCATCTATACGGACCTCATTCTCGGCGGCATAGACAATTCATCCCTTGCCGCATCTCTTGGTGCGGTTCCCGCTTTATTGACCGACTATAAAGAACTGCCTGCACATCTGAGCCTGATCCCGGAACCTGCCACCCTTATCACCTATATGTTTTTGCACGTCGGCTGGATGCATTTTCTCTCCAACATGGCCTTTATCTGGGTTTTTGCCGACAATGTTGAAGATGCCTTTGGACATTTTGGCTTTTTGCTATTTTTTCTGGTCTGTGGCGCTGTTGCAGCTCTCGCCCACACCCTTGCCGGACCTGAATCACAAAGCCCGCTGATTGGCGCTTCCGGTGCCGTTTCCGGTGTCATGGCCGCCTATCTAGTGCTGTTCCCCAAAGCGCGCATCTGGGTGTTGATGTTCCTTAAACTGCCGCTACCAATCCCGGCCTATCTGGCCCTTGTCGGCTGGTTCGGCTTTCAGATATTCAACTCAATGCTGCCGCAAAACGGCGAAGTCATCGTTGCCTGGTGGGCTCATATTGGCGGCTTTGTCGCCGGTGGCCTCATCGCCCTTGCCCTGCGTAAACCCCTCAACCGCCGCCTGACAGCAAATATTGAACCAGAGTAGAGCATTGCTATGGTTAGATTGCACCATTAGGGCAGCAAGCGCTGCCCCGGCCGGTCAGGCCGCGCTAGCGCAGGCCCGAACGCAGTGAGGATACGCCGTGAGCCAAACTAACGTCGTAAATAGTATGATTTTTACCGTTGACAGCATTGACGGGGAAAAAACCGGCTACTATGCTGCGCCGCACAAACAATGATAGACACAAAAGGTTTTCCTTAAAAAACAAATTTCCTTCAACATTAAATGAGCAGAGCACAATGAAGATACTGGTAGGTGTGAAGCGGGTTATTGACTATAACGTCAAAATTCGTGTCAAGGCAGACGGCTCCGGCGTTGAGACCGCAAATGTCAAAATGTCAATGAACCCGTTTGATGAAATCGCTATCGAAGAAGCGCTGCGTCTAAAAGAAGCCGGCAAGGCCAGCGAAGTTATCGCTGTTTCCGTCGGCCCGCAAAAGGCGCAAGAAACCATCCGCACCGCCCTTGCGATGGGCGCTGATCGCGGCATTCTTGTCAATCATGACGCAGATGTTGAACCTCTGGCTGTAGCCAAACTGTTCAAGGCCATTGTTGATGAAGAACAACCCGGTCTTGTTATCGTTGGCAAGCAGGCCATTGATGATGATGCCAACCAGACCGGCCAAATGCTGGCAGCCTTGCTTGGCTGGCCGCAAGCCACCTTTGCTTCCAAACTCGAATTAAATGGCGACGGCACTGTCACCCGTGAAATTGACGGTGGACTGCAAACCATCAAAACCAAATTGCCAATGGTCGTCACCACCGACCTTCGCCTCAACCAGCCGCGTTATGCCTCACTGCCCAACATCATGAAGGCCAAGAAAAAGCCACTTGATGAGAAAACCCCGGCAGATCTGGGCGTTGATGTCTCACCCCGCCTTGAAGTTATTAAAACCGTTGAGCCTGAACAGCGCAAAGCCGGTCAAATCCTTGGTTCGGTTGCCGAACTGGTCGATAAACTTAAAAACGAAGCAGGAGTAATATAATCATGTCAGTCCTGTTAATTGCCGAACACGATAACAATGAACTTAAAGACGCAACCCGCAACGCCTTAACAGCCGCCGCCAAAATGGGTGCAGTTGATGTGCTGGTTGCCGGTAACAATGCCGGTGAAGCAGCAGCTGCTGCTGCCAAACTCGATGGCGTTGGCAAAGTCTTGCATTGCGATAGCCCTTTGTTTGAACGTCCGTTGGCTGAAGCCATGGCCGATCTGATTGTCCCGCTAATGGCCAATTATGACGCATTGGTTGCCCCGGCCACCACCAATGGCAAAAACATCTGCCCGCGCGTTGCAGCCCTTTTAGATGTCATGCAGATTTCGGAAATCACCGACGTTATCTCGGCTGATACCTTTGAACGCCCGGTTTATGCCGGTAACGCCATTCAAACAGTAAAATCTGGCGATGCCAAAAAGGTTATTACCGTTCGCACCACCGGCTTTGAAGCCGCCAGTGATGGCGGTTCTGGCACCATTGAGGCCATTGACGCCCCGGCTGACAGCGGTCTTTCTTCTTATGTCGATGAAAACCTGTCCAAATCAGACCGGCCCGAACTGACTTCTGCCAGCATTATTATCTCTGGTGGTCGCGGCATGCAAAATGGTGAAAACTTCGCTATGCTCGAAAAAATTGCCGACAAGCTTTCAGCCGCTGTTGGTGCTTCGCGCGCTGCCGTTGATGCAGGCTTTGTGCCCAATGACTATCAAGTTGGCCAAACCGGCAAGGTTGTTGCCCCTGATCTTTACATCGCCGTTGGCATTTCCGGTGCCATTCAGCATCTTGCCGGCATGAAAGATTCTAAAGTCATTGTTGCCATCAACAAGGACGAGGACGCACCGATTTTTCAGGTTGCTGACTATGGCATTGTAGCCGATCTGTTTACAGCCATACCCGAGCTTGAAGAAGAACTCGGCAAAGCTGGACTTTAACAAACAAATTTGTTGCCGCGCCTCTTTAGCCGGTATAGGCTAAAGAGCGCGGTTTCAACATCTGGACAAGAACAATGAAAATCAAAAAAGTCGGCATCATAGGCGCCGGACAAATGGGCAGCGGCATTGCCCATGTATGTGCACTGGCCGGTTACGATGTTTCCCTTTTTGACATTGCACAAGAGCGCATTGAAGCAGCTCTTGCAACAATCAATGGCAATCTGGCCCGTCAGGTCAATTCACAGAAAATCACCCAGAAGCAGCGTGACAACGCTCTGTCCCTGATCAAGCCAATCGCAAAAATGGCCGATTTTTCAGATTGTGACATTGTCATCGAGGCTGCCACCGAAGATGAAACCGTCAAGCGCGCCATTATGCAGGAACTTTGCCCCCTGCTGCCGCCACACACCCTGATCGGCACCAATACATCATCAATCTCGGTCACCCGCCTTGCTGCAGCAACCAGCCGCCCTGAAAAATTCATGGGTGTTCACTTTATGAACCCGGTGCCGGTAATGGAGCTGGTCGAACTGATTCGCGGCATTGCCACCGAGGACGACACCTTTCAGACCTTTAGAACCTTCGTTAAGTCGCTCGATAAATCAGTTACCATTTCTGAAGATTTCCCGGCCTTTATCGTCAACCGTATTTTGTTGCCAATGATCAACGAGGCCATTTATGTGCTCTATGAAGGCGTTGGCTCGGTAAAAGGCATCGACAAGGCCATGCATCTTGGTGCCAATCACCGTATGGGCCCACTGCAACTGGCCGACTTTATCGGGTGCTCTATGAAGGTCTCGGCGACAGTAAATACCGCCCCTGCCCGCTATTGGTAAAATATGTCGAAGCAGGTTGGCTCGGTCGAAAAACCAATCGCGGTTTTTATGACTATCGCGGCGAAGAGCCTGTCCCCACCAGATGATCATCCGCAAAGACGATCTCGATTCAGCTGTTGAACACGGCGTAATTTCGGCCATGGATGCACAAGCTCTAACCGAGTTCACCATCAAACGGGCTGCTGCCCCACGCGCCATGAATGAACAGTTTCATCTGGTCAATAATTTTTCTGATGTCTTCATCTGCATCGGCCTGTTCATCATCTACAGCGCCTTTTCAAGCATCATTTCCTTTGGCATGCTCGGACCTCAATTCACGCCTGTCGGTGCCATCGGCTTCTGGCTGCTGGCTGAATTTTTCACCTGGCGCACCAACAAGAAATTGCCAGCTCTCGTATCGGCCCTGATGTTTTGTGTGTTAGCCGTCCATTCGGTCTTGTTTTTTGCTGAAATTGACTCAAAGCTGATGTGGGAATTTGACCAGCCGCAATCAGCTCACTTCTGGGCTGGCATCGCCCTGACGCTGGTTATCGCTT
>Ga0316190_10004522_pt1 | contig 10150 bp, 8 predicted proteins | sample Eddworburrow2_MG_FD_204929 | JGI IMG/M metagenome (GOLD analysis project Ga0316190, IMG submission 204929) | Coastal sediment microbial communities from Maine, United States - Eddy worm burrow 2 | ecosystem: Environmental > Aquatic > Marine > Coastal > Sediment | place: USA: Maine | collected... | reverse complement strand
GGGACTTCGGACTTACCGCGCGTAACCGCCAGGCAAAACCGGCGCTTGCAGCGGTAAGCAAGGTATTTGCAGAGCTGCCATTCCCGGCCACTACAGACTGGCCGCAGGTATCGGTGGTCGTCTGCAGCTATAACGGGGCAGCGACAATCCGCGACACGCTCGAGGGCCTGCTGGCGCTGGACTATCCGCATTTCGAGGTTATCGTCGTCAACGATGGATCAACGGATGCAACCCCCGCCATTGCCGGCGAGTATGCTGTCAGGTTGATCAGCACGGAGAACCGGGGTCTGAGCAATGCACGCAATACCGGCTGGCAGGAAGCGAACGGCGAGATCATCGCCTACATCGATGACGATGCCTATCCCGACATGCACTGGCTGCAGTATCTAGCGCATACCTTTATGACGACGGACTACATGGGTGTTGGCGGCCCCAATATTGCGCCGCCGGGCGACGGCCCTGTTGCGGACTGTGTTGCCAATGCGCCGGGCCGTCCGGTCCAGGTGTTGCTGTCGGACCGCGAGGCGGAGCACATTCCGGGCTGCAACATGGCATTCCGGCGCGAGGCACTGCAGGCAATCGGTGGGTTTGATCCACGCTACCGTGCGGCCGGGGATGACGTCGATGTGTGCTGGCGGGTGCAGGCGCAGGGCTGGAAGATCGGTTTCCATGCGGCCGCCATGGACTGGCACCACTGCCGCAATTCCATCAGGACCTACTGGAAACAGCAGCAGGGATATGGCAAGGCAGAGGCGCTGCTGGAGGCAAAATGGCCGGAAAAGTACAACACCGCCGGACATTTCAGCTGGCGCGGGCAGTTGTACGGAAAAGGTATCACGGCTTCCATACCGACCGGCCGCTGGCGTATCTACCAGGGCCAGTGGGGCAGTGCGCTGTTCCAGTCCATCTACGAGCCGTCCACCGGCATGCTGGCCTCACTGCCGCTGATGCCGGAATGGTACTTCGTGATCGGCCTGTTCGGATTTCTTGCAGTACTTGGCCTGGCATGGACACCGCTGTTGTGGGCAATCCCACTGCTGCTGATGGCCATCGCTGCGCCGGTAATCCAGGCGGTGCTAAGTGCCATGCAAGCGGAATTTCCGTCTCCCTGGTGGACTACCGGACAGCGACTCAAGTTGCGTGGCATCACTGCATGCCTGCATCTTGTGCAACCCCTGGCTCGCCTCATCGGCAGGTTGCGGTCTGGTTTGTCACTGTGGCGTAAACGTACTGGAAAAAATGCGCGGCTGAGGATTGCAAGGTCAGAATATTTCACTGTGTGGAGTGAAGAATGGCATGCGGCCGGCGACTGGCTCGATATGATCCACGCTCGGCTTGCTGCAGAAAAAATCCCTTGCATGCCTGGCGGTGACTATGACAACTGGGACTTGCAAGTAAACGGAGGCGTCGCGGGGGGGGCTCGCCTGGTTATGGCCATAGAAGAGCATGGTGAGGGCAAGCAAATGCTAAAATTCTGTGTCCGGAAAGTATTCCCGATTCCAGCTTCATTGTTGCTCGCATTTTTTGCGCTGCTGTCACTGGCGGCTGCACTGGACAGTGTCTGGCTGGTTGCGGGGGTATTGATCTCCATTGCGATCATACTGGCCGGGAGAATACTGCATGAGGCTGCAGCTGCAGCAGCGGTATTTTCAGGCACCATCCGGCATCTGGAAAGAGATACCGGGAATGGCTGACAGGACCCGGTCGGATATTCCCATACTCAGGCGATTGTTGCGCGAGGCACGAAAATACTGGCCGCATATCGGTGGCATATTTATCCTTGATCTGCTCGCTACCCCGCTTTCATTATTATCCCCGCTGCCCCTGAAACTGGCCGTGGACAACGTGCTGGGATCCGAGCCTATGCCTCACGTGCTTGCTGTCATCTTTCCAGACGGAACACATGATTCTCCGCTGCCATTGCTGGTATTTGCTGCCTGTATGCTTGTTGCAGTGGCAGCGCTCAGTCAATTGCAGAAACTTGGCACAACCTATTTCCGTACCTACGTTGGCGGAAAAATTACCATGGATTTCAAATCCCGCCTTTTCTGGCATGGTCAAAGGCTGTCACTGGCCTATCATGACAACAAAGGCGTGACGCATGCCCTCTACAGAATTCAGTATGACTCTTCAGCCGTTCAGTGGGTGGCCATTGATGGTTTGATTCCGATGATTGCAGCCTTTGTGGCTTTAATCTCGATGATATTCGTAATTGCTTTGATTAATGCGCAACTGGCGATTATCGCCCTGGTGGTCGTTCCCGTACTGATCATTCTGATCAAGAGCTACCGGCAGCCGTTACGACAGGGCTGGAAGAAGCAAAAACGTCTTGATAACGCGGCCATGACGGTGATCAATGAAGTGTTCTCGTCCCTGCGTGTCGTCAAAGCGTTTACGCAGGAGGCGAGGGAGCGCGCTCGTTTCGTCCATCAGGCGGCTGCAGGCTTGTCAGCCCAACTGCGGGTTATTCTTTTGCAGGGTTCATTTGACCTGATGACGGGGGTCGTGACGGCGGCGGGTACCGGCGTCGTTCTCTTCTTCGGAGTACTGGCCATTCAATCGGGTACCATGACGACAGGTGATTTACTGGTGGTAATGGCCTACCTGATACTGCTTTACGGCCCGCTTCAGGTGATCGGAAGCCAACTGGCCGGAATGCAAAATGCATTTGCAAGTGCCGAGCGCGCCTACGAGTTTCTGGACGAGCAGTCTGATGTCAAGGAAATGGATAATGCCTTGCCCCTGGTGTGCGCCAGGGGAGCATTCAAATTGTCAGATGTTACGTTCGGATATAGCCCGGACGTTTCCGTGCTGAAAGGCGTTTCACTGGAGATTCCTGCAGGAACGCGGGTTGGCATTGTCGGCAAGACCGGCGCTGGCAAGACAACGTTACTGGGTTTGCTCATGCGATTCTATGATACGGTTTCCGGTGATATCTTCCTTGACGGTGTCAACATCAGGCACTACCGCGTCATGGATCTGAGGCAACAGTTTGGTATCGTCCTGCAAGAGCCCGTGCTGTTTTCAAATACCATTGCAGATAACATCGCATACGGTCGTACGGATGCCACTACTGCAGAGATCATTGCCGCGGCGCAGACGGCCAATGCCCATGACTTTATAGACGCTCTGCCTGCAGGCTATGACACTGTGGTTGGCGAGCGCGGCATGCGCCTGTCGGGCGGCGAGCGCCAGAGAATTGCTCTGGCGCGCGCATTTCTGCGGGATTCCCCGGTATTGCTGCTTGATGAGCCGACCAGTGCAGTCGATGTCAAAACGGAGTCCGGGATAATGCAGGCAATGGAGCGACTGATGCAGGGCCGGACCACATTCATGATTGCCCATCGCCTCAGCACCCTTGACAAGTGTGACATGGTGCTGGAAGTGAAAGACGGGAAAATTGTGCAAGTGGCAGACAACAAAGTGGAGGGACTGCAGGTTCGTGGGGTACTGCAATCGCAGCGCAATGGCTGATGCCACACAGGAAACCGTATTGCCGTATGGTTAGTGCATATTCGGGAGCCGATAAAATGCTGTAAAAAAGCAGGCTATCAAGAGCAGGTAATCATATGGGTGCCAGAGTTTCAGATGCAGGGAAATCCGTCAGAAACATGTCTGTGGACAGCCCTCCAGTGATGTCAGAGTTGCCTGATAATGACTGCCTGCGGGCGGGGCTTGAATCAGTGTTGCAGCATAAAGGGTCGCTTGATGGCGAACTGGTAATTCTCGACAGACAGAAAAACACGTATTCAAGCACATTCCCCAGTGAGATTGTGACATGCCGAGTCGGTAGCGGTCCCGCGGTTCGGCTGTTCTTCAAGTATTCGGCAGATCGTGATAATGAGGCCTACGGTCACCGGGGCGGAGTCGGGTACGAGGCAAAGGTCTATGGACAGTTGCTGGGTAGTCTGGATATTTCCATAGCAAACCTGTGTGGGAGTTACCGCAGTCCGGACGGGATAAATACCTGGCTGGTGCTGGATTACCTGGACGGCGGCATCAGGATGACAGAAACCATTGACCCTGAGGCTATGGCCAAGGCTGCCAGGTGGATGGGGCAATTCCATGCGTTTTGCAGTACCCGGATTAGCAACCCTGCACTGTCCTTTCTCAACAGCTATAGCCAGGAGTATTACCGGGGATGGGTAAGGCGTACACAACAGCTGGTCAGGCAGGCAGGTGTCGATACTGGATGGCTGCAAGCTGTCTGCAGCCGTATTGATCCAGTTATCGAAGTGCTTTGCGAATCTCCGCTGACTATCATTCATGGTGAGTACTACCCGAAGAATATCCTGCTGCAGCATGGCTTGATCTATCCGGTTGACTGGGAGTCCACCGCGATCGGCAATGGCATGATCGACCTTGCTATGCTGACGGAAGGCTGGTCGCCGGAAACAACGCGGGAGTGTATGCAAGCGTATCAGCGGTCAAGGTGGCCGGAAACTGCACCCGATGACCCCGTCAAAAGCCTGCATGCAGCCCGGATTTATGTTCAGTTCCGCTGGCTGGGTGATCAGCGGGCACGTCTCCCCGAGCGGGCAGGTTACCTCGAGGCGCTGCGTGAGCATGCAGAAGAAATGGGGCTGATCTGAATGAGCGATCATTTGACGAAAGATGAATTAGGCTGACCCTCCTCAAGCTTGTTCTTGCGCTTGCGAAATTCCGACCAGCCCTGGCGGGCCAAGGCAGAAAGGCCATTAACCTCCGGGTAAGCTTTCCTGATTGTTTTCAGAGCTTACAATGAGTTCTCGGTTCTAGTCATGTATTCAAATATCGTATCCATCCTGTCATCACTATTATTCAGGGCGGCTTGTGTGAGTTGAGAATCATCGAGGATTTCGCGGTCTTTCTCCCTCTGCCTGTAGATGCTTTTTATCCCGGTGTTGTCTGGTTCCACCTTCCCATTTGCAGTTGTCGCAGTGCTTTCTGCATACCTGTTCTCGTCAAAACGCAGTTGCCACAGCACTTTTTTCAGGGAATCGTTTGTTAGTCGCGATGCATTTACAAGTTCTGCCCTGGTGAGTTCTGTCTTGCTGTCCGCTTCAAGCATGGAGGTAATCTTGCGCAATTGCTGTGCCGATTCCTTCAACACTACTGTAACGCCGAGTAGCTCGTCATCAATTCGTGACAGGCGTGGGGTGTAATAACGAACAATGATCCATATTAGACCGATCAGCAATACCGGTAATGACAAGCCCAGCAAGAAAACAATCGATTCCATCATGATGCACTCCTCCGATTCTTTTTAGTTATGTGAAAACCTCTATTGGCGTATTACTCTCGCCAGGGGTTTTGTTAAGCAGTGAAGGTATCTCAACCGTAATATACAGAACTTATCCCGAAGGGTGGTCTCTGGATGTGGAAATAATCGGCGATCCATTCATATCAGCAATAGCAGTCGCTGGCTGGTGAAAGGCCGCCGATCCAGCCTGTCACCCATTGGCAGACTAAATAAAAGGACTTCAGAGGGTTAGCGTTACAAGTTGTCTCTGCGTCGCAAATTAGTTACATAAGGAGATATTTTATTTGACTTGTCACACACCCAGAACGAATCAGAGGCATCTATGCACCTGTTTTTTTATGGCATGGAAGCAACAGCTATGAGTGCTGGGGGACGCTGGGAGGAGTCTTAGTCAACGACGCGGGATGCATCATACGGGTATCTGACATTTCGTTATCTCTCGTCGAAATGACCAGGAGGAAAACAGGGCATGAATGAAGGTTGTTGTTCGCAAATTATTCAGTACAGGGTTTGGCCGAATAGCACTACTCTTTAGCAAAGTGTATACACGTTTGCTACAGCCAGGTTTGCCCGCTAATATTTCGGAAGCGCTATATTTTCATTGCTTGCCGGCCGGGTTATTCGTTCCTGTTTGTATCTTGCGAGTACTCCTCGTCTTTTTTCCGGGGGCACTTTCCTCGAGTTCCAGCTCAAGTTCTACAGTCTGCTGATTGTGTTTGAACAGCGCCCTGTCAGCGTGCAGACGCTCGAGTTCCCAGCCATTGTGCTTGGCGCCTTCCGCCAGGTGCAGCATTTTCTGCGTGGTCAGGTCGCGCAGTACCGCAATTCGGGCCTCCGGTGTGATGGCGACCCCTTCAAGTTTCAGGCGGATGTGTGTCACAACCGGGGCGGAAGTCGCAGCCACTTTTTCTGGCGGAGGGGGCGGTAGCCGACTTTCGTTGAACAGGGGGCGTTTGAGAATCTCATCGAAGGCTCTGATCGGTGGGGGCATGTATTGAGTTTGGCTGATTTGAACCTCGCCGGGAGGAGCCGGTGTCTGTTCCAGTAGTGCATCGACTTCCAGGCGCGGCGCGTGGGTGCTTTCGATGCTAAGGATTCCGGCAAGCAGCACGCAGCTAAGTAGCAGGTAGAGAGTCAGACGGTTGCCGAATGTGATGTGCTTCATGATTCCGGATTCAGGTAACCGTAAAGTTCAAAATCGGCATCCAGCGGGATATTTGTGGGGATGTTTTTTCGCCGGCCCATAACATTACGTATCGAGACATTGTCGAGAAACAGAAATGGGTTTCCTGCTTCCAGGGTGTGGAACATCTGGACAATGTTCACCAGATCGCCCCGCATAAGCACTTTCAGGGCACAACGCAGGACATCCTCTTCCTGGATGGTTGGTAGCGTCTGCATACTCAATACCTCCACCTTGCTGGCCTGTGCGGTTCCCTTGACCAGACGCTGCAGTTCGGCGGCAGCGAGTGCCTCGCTGGAGCTTTTCAGGTAATGCCGGTCCGATGCCTGCAGTCGCTTCAGTTGCTGATACTGTGGTTGCAGATTCGCGCCAATGGCCGCGGCCCGCTGCAGTTGTACGAGCCGACCCTCTAGGGCCGTAATCGTTTGACTGTAATGCCTGTTTGCTGACCATACTGGCAGTACTGCGATAGTTACCAGTACCCCGACCAGCAGTACCAGGATGGCCAGTGCCAGTAATCGCTGCTGGCGTTCATTCAGGTTCCGGATCACGAGCCGGCCTCCGACACTGTTTCAACGGAGAGATGAAAGCGTTCCTTCGTTTTCGCATGCCGGGTTTGGGTCACCGGTGAGCGGAAGCGTGCATTGTGCAGCTCGGGTGAGGATTCCAGCAGGGGAATCAGCGCTGCTGCCGAGGCGGACTGCCCCTGTATCTGCACCTCTGAGCCCTTTATGTCCAGCCGCGTGACCCAGGTATCGTCAGGCAGGATCCGGGTGAGTTCGGCGACGGTTCCGACGCGCAGCGGGGTGGACTGTTTCTTGTCTACCAGGAAGCGCGACCCCTTGTTCAGTTGGTCGACTTTTTCACGCAATTTACTGGCCAGGTCGGCCTTCTCGGTTGCTATGTCGACGGCTGATTCGAGCGTGTGAATGACCCGGGCCTTGTGCACCAGCGGCAGGCTGACCACCGCAATGAGCAGCAGCAGCGCCACCGTGCCCAGGGCGAGGTTGATGTACTTCACCTTGTCCGTACTGCGTCCGCGTTCCTGCGGGGGTAGCAGATTGGCGATGAGAGGATTTCCAACCGTGTCCCGGACGGTCACCTGTTGGGGCTGGAACCCCAGATTCCCAATGCGTGCGAGCATTGCATCGAGTGCTTGCCGCGGTGTCAGGATGAGTTGCAGGGCAAGGGTGTGTTCCCTTGGTCTGCGCTCAAGCACGATAGCGTCGTAATAGACCTGCTCGGCCGTAAAGGGAGTCTCCCGGTCCAATTCAAATCCCAGTACCTCACGGAGATTTTCTTCTGCAGCAAGCGGGAGGGTGAACTGCTTGAGCAGTACCTTGTCCCGCGGCAGACAGAACACGATATTGCGGGCTCGCCCGATCCGGAAGTGATGATCCTTATCCGGTTCCTGTGCCCCGGCCCGCGTGGCATACCGCGCGACCTCCCGGTGTGATTCTGCCGTACCCATGCTGGCAACGACTTCCCCGTCTTCCCAGTCCAGATAGAGACGAATCGCGCCGGGGAGGATTCTGCGGCGTATCTCCCCGGGTAGCATTCCGAGCAGCACCCCGGTCCACCATGACCAGAAAGACCCCAGCTCGCGCCACAGCGGCAGGGCGAATTTCAAGTTGAGATCGGGTCCTTTCAGGTCCATATCGAAAATGCTGTCAGCAGTCAGCCACTACGAATTCCAGGGCAACGATGTTGATATCCTATTCCAGAAATCACCATGATACATCCTCCCGGGTCTGACGGCGGTGTGCTTCTGCCGGTGTTCCCGGAACAGGATGACTGCTTGCTGATGAAGGGCCTTCCATTTGCATTTGCCAGTTAACCCGGTTTCCCGGGCGGTGCGGACCATGACGGTGCCCGCCAGGAGAGGATCGTGTACCCCTGATCGGCAACCGGGTTGAGCTTGACGACAACATCGAGGGACGCTGTTGAACCCTGCTTCGTGGTCGCCCAAAGACTGATTTTATAGGTGGGATGACCTGCGTTTCTGCCCCTGGCGGTGGTGGGCGAACTGGCCGCAGACACGTCTTCCGTTTCACCCAGCACATCGAGCAGCCAGGGCGGGGCATATTCCAGACTGACCCCCAGGTGCTTCGAATGTACGGTGAGGTAGGGTGCCAACTCCTCGAAGATAGCGTTCGTCATGCCCAGCACATAACGGTATTCCTCGATGCTGCTGAAGGCGTCGTCGCGTACCCCCCATTGTATTCCTGCCAGCCGGTAATCATCATCCTCCGCGCCATTGTCGTGTTTCAGGCTGTCCTTGTCCCGCCAGTCAAGAGTGGCGCCGATCAGTCCGGCACGCTTCACCTCGTCGACCCCGATGGCTGCCAGTACCCTGTCCAGCAAGGGGGCGTCGACGGTGTTGAGATCAATCAGTCCGCTGGTATCGCGTATCGCAACCGCGACAGTGCCGCCATCGAGATCGAGTTGGTAGACCTTCCCATCAGCCTGCCAGCGCTCCTGCATGTCACGCACGAACAGTTCCAGGATAGCATGGCTGATACCGGCCTCGGCCAGTGCCCGTGCCCTGGCCGCCTCTACCTGGTTGGCGGCAAGCCTTGTCTCGGTGCGGATATTACGTGCATGGCTGGCGGCAATGACTGTCAGCAATACCAGCAACCAGAGTACCAGCACCAGGGCAATACCCCGCTGCCTGTTCCATGGTGGCAGCGAAATCCCGGATGTCCCGTGAAGAGCTGTCATCCCGCTACTGCAGATGGGAGGCCGACACACCGCTAACGGGTCGGGTCTTGTCTCCTGCCAAATCACTGTGCTTCTCCCGTGCGGAGTGACAGCAGCAGTTCCGGCCATTGTGGCAGGCCACTCTCCCTTGCCACCCGCAGGCGCACTAGTTCCGGATATGTCTGCGCTTCGGTATCCCACTGTGCATGCCATGCCGGTGCGTCATCCCCTTTCATGATCCCGAAATAGTCCAGCTCAACAGATTTCAGCTTTTCTGCCAGCAGCACCTTTCGACCGCCGGCAGGTGGTCCCAGACTGGTATGATCGGGATTGTACAGGGTGTAATTCAGTACCAGGTGGGTGTTGTCCTCTTGCGGTTTCGCAGAGAGTGTAAACTCGAACAGTCCCGTTGCGCCGTGGTGTTGCGGTGCCGGTGCAATGAATTGCACCCGGGTGTGATCGCCATTGAATGCAATGCGACGCTCATTGTCCACGGTCCAGACCAATGGCAGGATCTGGTTGAACTGCCGCCGCAATAGAGTCACTGTCGTGCGCAGTTGCTCCGATTCACCGGCACGCTGCATACCGGCCTCCCAACTGCGGTCACCCAGGCGCAGGGCGCCAAAGGCCGCGGTCATGATCATGGCCAGGACCATCATGGCAACAATAACCTCGATCAGGGTGAATCCCGCGTCGCTTCTCCCGCGGGGGGAGGGTGCGGGCAGCAGATCTGGACGGGGGGACGACATCATTAACTCTTTACCTCTTCATTGTCTAGCTTCCGCAGTCGGATGCTGCCAAGGGACAGCCGGCGCTGCTGTCCGGCCTGTTCCCAGTCAACGTTCACCGTGACCCGGTAACCCTGCACCGCGCTGGAGAGTTCCTTCTCCTCTTCCCAGGGCAGGTATATTTCGATGATGCGCTGCCAGTGAAAGTGTTCATCCCATTCACCACTGGTCTCGCCAATTTCCAGGGGTACAGTGATGCCGGCCGCTGTCAGTTGCGACTCCGCTAGCAGCACCGCC
>Ga0316190_10004521_pt1 | contig 10152 bp, 7 predicted proteins | sample Eddworburrow2_MG_FD_204929 | JGI IMG/M metagenome (GOLD analysis project Ga0316190, IMG submission 204929) | Coastal sediment microbial communities from Maine, United States - Eddy worm burrow 2 | ecosystem: Environmental > Aquatic > Marine > Coastal > Sediment | place: USA: Maine | collected... | reverse complement strand
CAATATTCTGGCTTGTGTGTAAGAATAATTCAGGGAGAAATTTCTCCCGAAAAACGTTCGTTTTTTGGAACTCTGCTCCCTTTTGAATGAGCAACGCTGATTGACAATGAGTTCGATGGTATTTTCGACCTCAACTACATGAATGGCCGTTTCCAAATGGAAATATGCAACATCACAGACATTTGGTTGCTTTTAAACTAATCATGTGGGTCCAGGTGCCTTCGTGTAACTATAGTCCTACATGTTGAGTTGAGAACATGAGTGAATCACCAGGTCTTCATCACTGTAAAAGAAGCCCTGGCATCAGCACCCTCTATTCCCAAGTCTGTATCAGTGAAAGCCAGTTCAAAGTCAAATCCTTTCCACGGTCTGGCGACGGTGGCTTTCCATTCGTTGTAATCCTCATCATCATCAAAGTCAAAGCGACCAAAATGCAGGCCCAACTCAAAGTCTGAAGGTAGGGGAAGCGCCAAGTTTCCTTCCAGGTAATGCCAATTTACTTCAAAACCTCGAGCATATTTAACCTCAATATCCTTCCAGGAAAGTCCAGCGTAAACTTCGTCTTCTGCATCTGAATCCATATATTCATATCGCATGTATCCCAGATCTAATTCAACATCATTTGGAAGTGGGACTAGGATACCACCATAAAAATCAACTTCAATATCGGACTCACCATCAAAAGATATATTGGATGCCCATCCACCAAGATAAAATCCCGATGCATGATCCCAGTCGATACCGCCCTGGAGAGCTGGATCGCCCTCTGTCTGGGTGACACCTCTCCAAACATAATCAGAGGTAGCTCCAAGGTTAAAGCTGAATTGGGCAAAAAGAGAACCGCCGAGAGCCAAGATAAAAAGAACACTCAAAACCTTTTTTTTCATCGCATTCCTCCAGATTCATCTCCAATGCATGACTACTTTCAGTCATTTTACTATTGACCTTTACCAAAACACTGCTATTTTTGCATAAGAATCGTATTTATAGAGACGCATTCATTAATTTTATTCGGAGAGGGCTTAAATGGAAAGAAAAATAGCTGAACTGCTTTTGGAACTAGGTGCTGTCACGCTATCACCCCTAAAGCCATTTACCTGGGCCAGCGGCCTTCATTCGCCGATTTATTGTGATAATCGTTTAATCATCAGTCATGTAGAGGCAAGGAGAACGGTGATATCAGGGTTTATTGAACTTTTTGAATCGCTCACTACGAAACCCGATGTCATTGCGGGAACCGCAACAGCCGGTATTCCTCATGCTGCCTGGTTGGCAGAAGCAGTCGCCTTACCTATGATCTATGTCCGATCATCAGAAAAAAAGCATGGAAGGAAAAACATGATTGAAGGTCATCTTCAGCAAGGTCAAGCCGTACTTCTTATTGAAGACCTGATTTCTACTGGCGGCAGTTCCATTAATGCTGCATCTGCTATTACAAACCAAGGCGGACAGGTCATTCATGTGGGCGCTATCTTCACTTATGAAATGAAACATGCAATAGCTCGGTTCCTCAATGAAAGCCTCGATTTCAGCTGCCTGACGGGCCTCAGCACACTGTTGAGTGTCGCCATGGAAAAACAAATGATTAGCCAAAAGGAGCTGGAGCTTCTGCAACTGTGGTCAAATGATCCCATTTCCTGGTCAACTAGGGATCGATAAAGACATCAAAACTGTGGAACTGTTGGAGTGGCCGGATAAAGTGGGGACGTTTTTTCTCACCCTCAAGGGTAACAAGAAAAGGAACTTTCTTGAAATGGATAAAAAGAGCCCCTCGTTTGAAATGCCTGTTCATTCTGGATTTGCCCAGCATCTGTAACCCTTCACCTAGAATCTCCATAGACGGGATATCAAAATAATTTTTATTAAGGTCAAACTCGCTGGTCCCGCTGATGTTTCGAATATTAAGAATTCTTGAAAACGGTTTCAGCATTTGCTTTCTTTCAGAAAAAACAGCCACAAAAGGTGCTGTATCAGTCATTTCCAGATCCATCGTTCCTGATATGAGCATTGGTTGCTGCCATGTCAACCGGGTTTCCTTGAATGTACTGTTCATTTGCCAATTTTCTTCTGGCTGCTGCTGTCCGGTTACCACGTGATCCAGCAAGATCTTTGAACCAGCCAAGCTGAACACCATATTTTTGACATCTTTACTGACCAGTTTCCCCGTGAAATGGAAGTCAGCAGAAATGGGGAGATCCTCAAATCGGGCTTTTAATGATTTCGCGTTGAGAACGATTTCACCTTCCATGGATTCCGTTCGACTTGAAAAAAAGAGCCGGCCATGGCTGGTACCCCTGCCTGACTCAATTTGAAAAGCAGCTTTTTCGCCCCAGAGATGGTTATAAGAGCTCATGTCAGAAATGATGTTTTCTGGCATATGGATCTGCATCTCAACCATCGGTCGCTTCTTCTCTAACTTAAATTCTGGAATACGAATAGAGGCCGTCATGCTCTTCCCACCGCTGTGATACCTGTTCATGCCCTCTCGACTAACCCTATAATCGGTTATGACCAGATCAATGCTGGCGCTATTCACAGATTGTGATCTTTTGTTTTCAGTGATATTTCCCCTGAGAATCGCCCTACCATTCGCGGTATAACCCAAAAGAGATGCACTGATTTCAGGAACATCAAACTCAAAAGATGTCCCCGGAGCCAGGTTTCCTTGAGCAATCTTCATGTCGCCTGCAAGGTTTCCTTTCCCATTGATTTTAAATCCATAGTAACCCTGTATGTGCCGGTTGATAAAACCAATATCTGATACTTCAGCCTGAAGTTTAAAATCTCCGTTCGCTGTTTTAAGAATCTTTTTTCCTCCACGTTTCAAGGCTTTTTCAGACCATTTAAGAAGTCCATTGGTGAGAACCGCATTAAATTCCCATTTTTTTTCGGGGTTGGCCATTTTCACAGAACTACCCGTAAATACAATCCTTGAAGCGCCAGGCCTAAACTCAGAAAAGTGCGTTCGCAACATAAAAGATCCCGAAAACGAATCTTCTTTCATGTTTAATTCGACCTGATCAGATGAAAAAGCAATCCACCCGCCCCCTTCTTTTACTCCACCAATATATTGCATGTGCCCCGTAACAGAGGCCTCGCCTCCTGTGAATTTGATGGCATGATCCTCCCCCAGATATGAGTTGAACACACGAACGTCCGGTACGCTGGATGGAGGGAGGTCAACGGTTACATCAAGACCGGAAAAGGGTTGGTTTACATCAAAGGCAGCGTTTTCTACCAAAATATTAAATCCATCACCCCTTACTAAGGGCGCATCAATACCATCCCTTGTCAAGCGGTACTGATCAAACCCAATATCGAGATCCGCTTGCTTAACCTCCTCAATGTCTTCCGTATGCTCAGGCAGAACAATGCTCAATGAGCCAACTCCTTCAACTTGAAGTTCTTTATACCTGGCAAGAATATCCGTCTCCATGATCCCTATACGTGATCCAGCTTTGAAGGAGCCCTTCTCAAAATGTATTTTTGCTGCAAACTTTCCACTCTCCTTGATTTGCAGCCATGAAAGCTTTTTGAAGAATGTTTTAGGTGTCTGAAACTCTGTCAATATTCCCGTAGCCTGGATTTCAGATGTCATATATTTCAAGGCTTTCCTTCCCTTCTCTATGGAAGGAGTGAACGGATCCGTATGATAGGCCATGTCAATAGATAGGTTATTTGCAAGGGGTGTTCCCTCTCGAGAGAGAGTCGCATCTTCTATCTTGATAACTGTTGGATAGATGATCATTTCACCTCTTGTAACAAGGCTCAAAGAACCGGAAGCCGTTCCGGATCCCTGCAAATATGTATCCTGAATCATTAATTCATTTATAGACAGGACTTCGGCCTCCTCAATGCTGACCACCCATTTTCGCCTCTTCCCTGGTGGCTCAGGAAATGGCTCCTTATGACGTTTAAACTGAAAAGAGACTCCCTCAGCGCGGAGGTTGGTCAGCCTGAACTCCCGTTTCAGCAGAGCCGCTATGGCCACATGGCCATCAGCCCGATCCATACTCAGGAACCACTGGTTAAAGTTCTTTTGAACGCGCATATTAAAGCCATTTAGGGTCAGGTCTCCGGGGTACAGAGATGAACCACTCTTCCAGTGAACCATCATTTTTTCCGGTTTCCTGTTCACTAATCTTTCACCGATTGAAGTGTTGATGATGAGGTTAACAGATATGAGGTATAGAATTTCCAGAGAGAGTAATAGTATCAATACAAAAAGGCCCAGAGCCCGAACTGGGAATGGTCGTTTTCCTGTTGATTTTTTCATTAACTTTCTTTTCCTTTTTTATGTTTCAGGAAGGCCAATTGTAATTGATCACAGATTCTGTTGAGTACGAGGAGAATATGCTGAACATTTTCCAATTATAGTTTAAAAAGAGCGAGTAGCTCATCTCATTATTTCCAATTTCTTCGGCAAAACAGTGCTATTTACAAGTTCTGTTCCAAGTTCTATCACAATCCATCACAGTTATTGCCCACTGCTCCTTTTTCTCGGTAAAAAACGAAATGAAAAACTCATGCAAAAACAGAAAAGTGAACTGTTTACTCTTGTATTTTTTGCCTTCTTATGGGATATTGTTTCCAGCACACCTGAGTAGAGGGCTGAGGACAAAACCTCTAGTGCACCAACACTTTGCCTGATCAGCAGAACAAAATAGGCATAATTTTAGCCATGTTTTTATATCTCAATCAAAGGCAAAGAATTTCAATGGAATTTTTTTATAAGGAGAGAATCATGTTTGAACCAGCAAAAGCCAAAAGGCTGAGCATCCCTCAATGGGAAGCTGTATATCGCGCAGAAATATATCCTGGAGTAATTTCCTTTGCCGCAATTCACGACACAACTCGTGGTAGAGCCCTCGGAGGCTGTCGGATGGCCAAATATGACAGTGAATCTCTGGCAATGACTGACGTTCTACGCTTAAGCCGTGGAATGACTTTTAAGAACGCGGTTGCCGATCTTCCTCTGGGTGGTGGCAAGTCCATCATTGTCTGTGATCCTTTGGTTGATGGCGAAAAAAGAGATACCATTCTTGCTGAATTTGGTAAATTTATTGCATGGGTAAACAGTGAAAAGGATCGCTATTACACAGCAGAAGACATGAATACCACTGTTGCTGATATGCACGTCGTAAAAAAATACACTCAAAACATATTTGGTACCACCGTAGATCCTTCTCCTTATACAGCTGAAGGCGTTTTTCAATCAGCAAAATACACTGTTGATTATTTTGCCATGGACCTCTTTCATGGTGAGCGCACTCTGGAAGGAAAAAAGGTACTCGTTCAAGGGCTGGGAAAAGTTGGTCATACACTTATTGACATGTTTCACAGTGCCGGAGCCAAACTCTATATCAACGATATAAACGAAAAAAGTATTCAGGAAGCACTGAGAAAATACCCTGAAGCTGTTGTCGTTTCCGCTGAGGACCTGCTGACCACTGAAGTAGATGTTTTTGCTCCGTGTGCAAAAGGTGAAGTTGTCGATAAGGGTAATGTTAACCAGCTCAACTGCAAAATTCTTTGTGGCGCTGCCAATAACATTCTGCAGAACTCAACAATGGGTTACGAGCTTCAGAAACGCGGTATTGTTTACTGCCCTGATTATGTTGCTAACATGGGTGGTGTATGCTCAATTCAGTATTTGGAAGTAGAACAACTCAGCATTGAAACTTGTATCGAGAATATTGGAAAAACAGTTAGAAAAATGCTCGGCCTCACCTTCCGGACTGGATTCAGGAATAACCTGCCGTTTAATATCGCTGTAGACCACGCGGTTAAGAAAATTATCTGGGGCGGCGAGAAAATAAATGAAGAGTTCCAAAATGATACACTCTTCCCTCATACATCTGCTGCTGAACCTCATTAATCGTTCAGACTAAATAAAGAAGAAGGGGCTCGAACCAGATTCTGGTTTCGAGCCCTTTTTTTGTTTATACTAAGATTAGTTTCTTTTCCGAATGGGATCCAACCTGAAGGACAAAACCTCGATGAATTTTGTTTTTTTGCGCAGAGAATCCGAATATGGTTCATCTTTGATGGAATCTGAGGGAAATTAACATGATATTTTTGGTTTTATTCACCAGAACCAAGCAGCATCAAACGGGTCAGGGGAGAAGAACCTCATGTTTGGGAAGCAATCAAAGAACAATATGTTTGCAGCACTGGATCTCGGATCCAACAGTTTTCATCTCGTCATTGCAAAGAAAGAGAAGAACCGTTTCGTTTTTGTAGATCGTGTAAAGATTATGGTCCGCCTGGCAGACGGCCTGGGACCTGATGGGAACATCAGTCACGCAGCTCAGGAGAGAGCCTGTGCTGCATTCAATTTCTTTGAAGAGCGTCTGCGTGGGTTCCCTATAAAATTTGTCCGTGTGGTTGGAACAAATACGCTGCGCGCGGCAAAGAATTCGGATGAATTAATGGAACGGCTAGAGAGCATTCTTGGTTATCCCATTAAAGTCATCAATGGCCGGGAAGAAGCCCGACTAATCTTTCTTGGTGTTACAAACAGTCTGCCTTTAATCGAAGGGGGTCGTTTTGTTGTCGATATTGGAGGCGGCTCTACAGAGCTGATATGGGGATCCGGCAGAAAACCGGAAATAATGGAGAGCCTCCATATGGGTTGTGTCTCATTTTCCAAAAGCTACTTCCCAAAGGGGAAAATAACCCAGAAAGGTTATGATCAGGCTGTTTTAGCAGCACAAATGGAACTGAGTCCTGTGGAGCATCTCTTCAAAAATCTCTCCCCAGGCCAGGCGCTTGGTTCATCCGGAACCATTAAAACCATTGAGGCAGTACTTGATAACATGGGTTTTTTACAGGAAGGAATCACCCTCGAGGGACTTAGGCATCTGGCAAGTCTCCTGGTTGAAGCCGGCCATGTAGACAAGCTCAAGCTTGAAGGTTTAAAAGATATCAGAAAACCCGTCTTTCCGGGTGGTGTAGCAGTTCTTCATGCTGTTCTAAAAAGCATTCCATTACCGCCGTTACATGCATCACGGACAGCTCTTAGAGAAGGTGTTCTGATTGAACTTATTGGGCGTTCCAGGAATAAGGACCAAAGGGAACAAACCGTTAAAAACTTGATGAGGCGGTATTCGGTGGATGTCGAACATGCGACCCAGGTGGAAAGACTCAGTCTCTGGCTTTTATCTCAGTTACATGGTGATATTCCATATCTCAATAACGCGTCTAAACGCTACCTTCGCTGGGCCTCCTCTCTTCATGAAATAGGCCTTTCCATTTCCCATAGCAGTTATCATAAACACGGCAGTTATATTATTCAGCATTCAGACCTCGATGGCTTTACTCGGTTTGACAAACGGGTTCTCAGCTTTCTGGTTTTGAATCATCGCAGGAAAATCCGTACGGCTGAAGATACTGGACGCTTTAAGCCTCCATGGGCACTGTTATTGGTTTTCAGACTGGCATGTCTCTTCCTAAGAACACGAAATGCAACCAACCTCCCTGAAATAGACCTCACCCATAAGCCCAAAACTATTATCATGAAAATTGATGATGAGTGGCTGGACCTTAATCCCTTGACTACAGAACAACTTGAACAGGAAAAAGCCGTTTGGAATCAAGAAGGCAGGAAGTTTAAGTTCATACGGATTAAATCTGACCAATCACCGGATCCCACATTGGAAACCCGGTGAAGGCCCGGTGATTTATAGCGTAAGAGCTTCTCTCTGGAAGGATAAAATCGCGAGTCTGGATTGATCTTTCAAAGTTAGTCCCATGATTTTATAAGGCGCACTCAACCCTGATTTCTTCAAGGTTTCCTGTGCAAGTACCACTTCGATCAAACCTTTCTCCTCAAGGTAGACCGCTGTGTCAAACATGGCCAGGGGATACATCTTGCCATCTCGACTCGAACCGAAAAGCAAGCCCTTAACTTCATAACGTCCAGGGTGTGCTGTATCAACCTCAAAAGCGACCGATATCCCTTTACTGCTGCGGTCATCTCGAATGTTGGACTCCACCTTCATTCCGCTAATTTCAACTCTACCCGTAAAACGAGCTGTTGGCTGAACAAAGGAAAATGCCGTTTCCCCCTCACGGATAATCTTATATTCCGAATCCGATAGAACTGCTTTAACTTTAACTTCCCACAAACCCTCAGAGATGGACCCTTTTTCAGGCAGAGTTGCTGTTGCCATGAGGCGCCCATATTCTGTACGGGAAGTTTCCATTGGGTATATCGCTCCTGAAGGAGAATGAATTTGAGCCTCAAATTGCTCCGTTCTCATTGTGGAGGAGGCATCATCTGCCATGTTTGATGAAGGTGACAAATCACCGTAAACAGTAATTTGAGATCCTTCAAAGGCAATATCAGAATTCATTTGGAGGTTTAAGAGATAGGCTGAGTCCTTCTCAAAAACATGAACTCGGAGCGGGAACTCACTCTGGTACTGGTCAATGTGAAGCGTAAATGTCCCAGCTTCAAGCTTGGGATTGATCTGGAAACCAACGGTACCCTCAGGCAAGGAAAAGCCTGCTTCATCCATCTCTTCCACTGAAACAAAGCTTATGAAAGCTTCTTCACCCTGAAAAGCCTCTTCATTTCTGTTCACCAGAATCATATTCTCTGGAAGGAGAGCATAGCTGCTGTCAAGATCGAGCTCCTCATCGGGTCCATGAACTGCAAAAAGTCGAATGATCGCTCCAGGAGCTGTCGTATCAATGGTGATGCCATTTGGAATTTCTGTTGAATCAATTTCCATACTGTAACGACTGGATGTTGTCCTCTGTGGTCGCTGATAAAGATTAATCGCTTCCTTAGGGTTTAGTAACCAATGAAAAGAAAGCTCCTCCCTGTTCTCATTCATACTCCTGGATTCAATCGGAGAGCCAGTCAGTTTATCAGGAGCAAAATCACCACGCTTGGGAGGTAGTAATCGATAGGTATTCGCACTCATCACGAATATAGAACATATACATAAGACCATTGTTATGTTTATTTTATTCATCTCATACTCCCTATAGATCATCTCGCAGGAGTTCTGCGAGCCCAAAACATTTTCTACGACTTTGATTGTGGCTTAAAGGCTCGTCACCATCGGTAAATTGATAGTCGTATTTCCAGATATAGCCTGCTCCCGACTGTGATGCACAGTTCAGGAACCCATCGGAACAATTATCCAGCCATGCCTGAGTTATTTCTAACCCTAGGTTCAGGCTGTAGCCTCCGCAATAGCTGTCTGGATCAAAAATAGAGGTTTCAACGTCCGTTCCGATTACCGACCAGAAACCTTTTGGTGTCGATGGGCGCCCGGAAGTTCCTAGCAACCAATATTGGTTATAATATGACATCCAATGAGTCTGCTGCTGCTTGACGGCATCACTGGCATAACCCAATAACCAACCCAGTGCCTGTTCAAAAATAGTTCCACTTGTGACAGCATTGGCAAGCGGTGTACCTAAACTGGATGGCGCCAATGCATTCACCCATCTCACACGGTCAATAATAACCGGGTAGCGTGAATCCCAAGTGGGATTTGATAAGATCCACCGCATCACATTTCCACCATTTGAGTGCGTGATAACCACCAAATCTGTAATTCCATGAGCATTGATGAAATCATAAAGACTGGCAGCAAGGCATCCTGCCGCATCTGAATTCCACATGAACTGATCGAAATCACAGTTAATAACAGTGTAAAGATTTGGATTGTCCAATCCCTGTATAACCTTTTGAACAAATTCAGGTTTCCAGTAATCATTATATGCATCTGTCTGGTGACCTGTCCCATGAACAAAAGCAACTCCAGTGTTGGCCAGAGTCACTGCAGAGAAAAATAGACATAGAAACATATACCTGGTTTTTGAGCGCATATTCCCTCCTCGATAAAAAGCTTCCAAAGCAAATTTTGTGTAGACTGTGCCGACAAGTATAAGCTCTTGTGTAAATTTTGTGTAATGTTTTCTTCATGAAAATGGTTTTTTAGGATCTCTCTCATTTCATCTATTTCATTTCAAACAACTTCTTGATCCAAATAATTGAACGTCGGTTCATTGATTGTTGCTGTATCTGTGAATCCGGGTTCATCAAAGTGAGGTCGGCATCCGCTAATGCTTAGAAATAATGGTGGTGGAGTCACTGACAAGCCGCGGCAAAACGGCTTGATCTCGGAGGTT
>Ga0316190_10004520_pt1 | contig 10153 bp, 11 predicted proteins | sample Eddworburrow2_MG_FD_204929 | JGI IMG/M metagenome (GOLD analysis project Ga0316190, IMG submission 204929) | Coastal sediment microbial communities from Maine, United States - Eddy worm burrow 2 | ecosystem: Environmental > Aquatic > Marine > Coastal > Sediment | place: USA: Maine | collected... | reverse complement strand
TAGTGATTATATAAAAGCGCGGAATAGTAGTGATTTTCGAACTAACGTTCGTTATGTGGTATGGAAGGACGTTGCTAAACAAGTTTTATCAACTGGAAAGCCAGCTACTGGGGAATATCCGATGGGGCTGTGATCAAAGAAGAATTAAAATTGATGAATAAAGTAAGCAGAGTTTACTACTATAGTAAAAACCGATTTTGGAAACAAACCAATTGAAGTTGAAATATTAAAGTAGGACGGTAATTTCTTTTATGTTAAAACAACCAAAGTGGATTTGCCTGTTAAATTTAAAGTTTCTGTGAAGTCTGTATTTGTAATAGAATGACATTTATTCACACATTTGAAATTTGTAAGTTCGTTGTATAAAAAATGGGAAGCTTCGCTATAGAGGGTTCCCATTTTTTATTAAAAAATTAATGGGGATTGAAATGCGAAAGTATTGGAACTATTTTAAGAATTTTATTTTATTATTATATTATCATTTTTTACTTTGGATTCATAGATGTGTTCCAAAATATCTATACAATTTCATCCGGTACCAAAATCGACTCAAAATATTCTGTTAAATTGAGATTGATCGTTCACGTAATATACTTTCTGTATTCAAATATATGTTTTCGTAATATACACCAATAATTTGGCTGATTTTCATTATTTTTTAAATTCGATGTTTCATATAAATTATTTTCGGTATAGTTGATAATATTCACTTACCTGTAATTAAAAAGGTGGCTTACTCATCCCTTTAAAAATATGGGCAATTACATCCACCGTTCGTCAGCCGATTTCATATACTTAGCCGTTTTAGTTTTTTGAGGCATTTAACACATGTATTCATAAATGATGAATTTTACTATATTAAAACATAGTTTCATAGTTATGTATATATATATATTAAAATGTATAATTAATTGGAGTTTATATGACTGTACAAAATACAACAAAAATGTCTACAACAGAAGCTACAAAATTTCTTATAAGGGAACAGTATCGTAAATGCGCATTAGATCCAATATATTTTTTAATAAAATACAGTATAATTCAACATCCAACTTGTGGTAAAATTCCGTTTGTATTATATCCATTTCAGGAAGAAGTTTTGAATGATTTTAGGGCTAATAGATTTAATATAATTCTAAAATCACGGCAGTTGGGGTTATCAACACTTGTTGCTGGTTATATATGTTGGTTGATGACATTTTATGATGAAAAAAATATTTTAGTAATTGCTACTAAACAGGATGTTGCAAAAAATTTAATTACGAAAGTTCGTGTTATGCATCAGAATCTTCCTAGTTGGATGCGGGTTAGAGCCAGAGAAGATAACAAATTGTCATTAGTTTTAGAAAATGGATCACTTGTTAAATGTGTTTCTTCGAGTGGAGATTCTGGACGTTCTGAAGGATTATCATTATTAGTTTTGGACGAAGGTGCATTTATTGATAAAATTGATGAAATATGGACTGCTGCATTACCAACACTTTCGACTGGTGGTGATTGTATAGTTCTTTCGACTCCAAATGGTGTCGGGAATTGGTTTCATCAACAATGGGTTAAGGCAGTGGGTGGTGAAGTTGCTACAAGTGCTGATGTTAGATTTAAAGCTACAAAACTTCATTGGAGTGTTCATCCTGAACGAGATCAACGCTGGCGGGATGAACAAACTGAATTGCTTGGTGCAAAAAAAGCTGCGCAAGAATGTGACACGGATTTTCTTTCATCTGGTGAAGGTTTAGTTGATCCATCCATTCTTAAGTTTTATGAAGAAACATATATTAAACCACCACTCGAAAAGCGTGGTGTTGATCATAATTTGTGGATCTGGGAATATCCTAATTATTCGAGTGATTATATTGTTTGTGCTGATGTGGCGCGTGGTGATGGTAATGATTATTCGGCGGCACATGTAATTGATATTCAGAATTTAAGGCAGGTAGCTGAATATAAAGGGATGGTTGATACTAAAACATATGGGGATTTACTTGTTAGTTTAGCAACAGAATACAATGATGCATTATTAATTATTGAGCGTGAAGGAATTGGATGGGCGACAATTCAGCAAGTTATAGATAGATCATATCCGAATATGTTTTATTCAAGTGCAGATTTAAAATACATTGATACATTAAGAAATTTTAATAATAAGATATATACACATGAACAGAAAATGGTTGCTGGATTTGCAACTACGGCTAAAACACGACCTCTTATTATTTCAAAGATTGAAACATTTCTAAGAGAAGGAGCGCATGGGGATGGGTTAATTATTCAATCCAAAAGATTGATTGATGAATTATATACATTTATATGGAATGGCAATCGTGTTGAGGCGATGAGAGGATACAACGATGATTTAGCTATGTCATTGGGGATTGGATTATGGGTGCGAGATACTGCGCTACGGTTACGGCAAGCTGGGGTAGAATTAACAAAGAAAACATTGGATGGATTTGCACAATCAACTGTACCAACAATATATCAACCAGGTACATTTATGAATGATAATCCATATCATATGGTTGTAGGGAATGGTGAGATTGAGAATTTAGCTTCATGGTTTGGTTCAGAGACATATAAAAGTAAGAAGAAATGATAAATGTAATACTTATTAATTTAGAAATAAAAGATTATAGACATTCACGTTTCTAATTTACATAAAGTTTAAAAGTGAAATGTAAAAAATTTCCAGCCTAAACATGCTTATATTTAAAATAATTGAAATTAATTAGGAGAATAGCGTTGTCAACATTAAATTTACGTCGGATAGTTAGGGAAGAAATTGTATCAATTTTGAAGGAGTGGGAATATAATACTGACCCTCCCCCATCAGTTAAAGTTTTAAATAAACAGAATCTGGGACATGTTCAAGCAATTGAAGATGATTATGGAAGTAATCCAAGTCGATATGACGTTGATAATTATTTACTAAAAAATAATGTTACTTCAATAGTTGCGTCTGGAGTTCGTAGATATTTTAAATTTAGAAATAAACGATAATATATAGAATGATGAATTAATTCCATATCATGAATATGCTAAAAAATGTGTGAAATAATGATATCGCTTGTTAAATGAGTTGATATTAAAATTTATGAATCTATAAAACGAGAAATTAATTAATGCCAGATACATCACTATATCAACAACTAAAACGATTATTTTCCACGAATGTAATTGTTCGCAATATTGGTGGAAAAAACCTCAAAGTGATTGATCCACAATCAATTCAGAAATTGGGATTATCGGGACCCGCGGATAAATATAATCGTCTTTATTCTAAAGGTGGGGTAAGTGGGTGGGGATATGATACGGCTGTAGCATTTCAAGCACAGAGAAGAATGTTATTTCGGGATTATGATGTGATGGATAATGATCCAATTATTAATTCAGCTCTTGATATTTATTCAGATGAAAGTACAGTTAAAGATGAGATGGGTAATGTTATTCAGATTACGTCGGAAAATGAAAAAGTTAAAGATGTATTACATAATTTATTTTATGATATTTTAAATATTGAGTTTAATTTATCATCATGGGTTCGGCAATTATGTAAATATGGCGATTTTTTTCTTGAGTTGCAAATTTCTAAGGGATTTGGAATTACGAATGTTCGACCGATTTCTGTATATGAAATTAATCGTGTAGAGGGGTATGATCGTACAAATCCAGAATCTGTTAAATTTACTGTAGAAGGTGGGATTCGGGAGCAGGGTGGGAAACGAGAACTTGAAAATTTCCAAGTTGCACATTTCAGATTAATTAGTGATACGAATTATTTACCATATGGTAAGTCTATGATTGAGGGTGCTCGGCGAACGTGGAAACAATTGGCATTAATGGAAGATGCTATGTTAATACATAGAATCATGAGAGCTCCTGAAAAGAGGGTATTTAAAGTTGATGTTGGAAATATTCCACCTCATGAAGTTGATACATTTATGCAATCAATTATAAGTAAAATTAAAAAGACTCCATTTATTGATCCAAATACTGGAGATTATAATTTAAAATATAATATTCAGAATTTAACAGAAGATTTTTATTTACCTGTACGTGGTGGTGACAGTGGTACAAATATTGAGAACCTTCCGGGTTTAGAATATAATTCGACTGAAGATATTGAATATATTCGTGATAAAATGATGTCTGGTTTAAAAGTTCCTAGAGCTTTTTTAAATTATGAAGATCAAATTGGGAGTAAAGCAACTTTAGCGGCGGAAGATGTTAGATTTGCGAGAACAATAGAACGAATTCAAAGGATTGTTGTTTCCGAATTATGGAAGATGGCAATTGTTCATCTTTATGTACAAGGATTTAAAGATGAAGATTTGGCATTATTTAATATTAAATTAACAAATCCATCAACAATTTATGAGCAAGAAAAGATTGAATTGTGGAATTCGAAAATAGCTTTAGCACGAGATATTCAAGATACGAAATTACTTTCTACAAAATGGATTTATACAAATCTTTTCGAGATGGCTACTACTGAAGTTACTGAAACACGAAAAGAAATTGTTAAGGATTTAAAACGATCTTTTAGGCATGGGCAAATAGAGGGAGATGGGAATGATCCTGCTGAGAGTGGACAAGTTGTAGGGGATAATGGTCAATTGGATGATTTAGATCCTGGAGCAGGTGGAGATCAGAATGGTCTTTCAGATCAAAATGATCAATTTGGTGAATCTATTAAAAAATTAATCCCATCAGATAAAAGTTCAACTAAAAAAGTTTGTAGATCTTTAAATTTTGATGATTTGGAAGAAATGGAGTCATCAGATGGTCGACGTGGTTCTAGATTAAGAACTCGTTATAAAGATGATCCATTTGGTGATGATCCATTAGGGGCAAAAGAATATCATAAGATGTGCAAATTAGATAAATCTTTAAATAATGGTAGGAAATTTAAGGGTAATAGTCCACTTGCTACGACTGGTGTAAGTACACGGCGAATGAAGGAAATTCGTAGAAAGCTTGGGGCTTATACTACTACATCAAAAATGTTACATGAGGGTGTGGATAATAAAACTAAGAAGTATTTTTTAGATGAACAGAATATTTTAAATATAAAGGATAAATAAATTAAAAACATATTTATACTTATATTAGTGTATTTCGAAACATATTCTTCGGAGATTTTTTAGATGAAAAAAATACGTCATTCCAAATTTAAAAATACTGGAATATTATTTGAGCTTTTAGCTCGACAATTGACGACAGATGTTCTAGATGAACAAGATAATTCTATTGCGGCAAAATTGGTTAGAGAATTTTTTAACGGAACAACTGAGCTGAGTAAAGAACTTGGGTTGTATAAGACATTATTGAAAGAAAAATTTTCCAATGAAAATAAAGCAAAAGATTTAGTAACTGCTGTTCTTGATGCACGAAAGAAGTTGAGTAATTCAAAATTAAAACGTGAAAAATATATGTTGGTAAGAGAAATTAATAATAAATTTCTAACTAATAATTTTTTTGTAAATAAACTTGATGATTATAGAATTTTTGCATCAATATATAAATTATTTGAAGAGATTACAACATCAAATAAACTTGAACCAACAGATGCGGTTAAATCGAGATATACATTAATAGAACATATTATGTCTAAACAAAAGAAAATGGTTCATGATCAGTGTCAAAATCAACTTTTAAATGAGTTTAGAAAACAAGAAAAAGATTTGCGATTATTAACATATAAGATTTTGTTAGAACGATTTAATGAACGATATGGTTTACTTGATAATAATCAAAAGATTTTACTCCGTGAATATATTACGAATATTTCTAATACACCAAAATTACGTAAATTTGTTGATGTGGAGATTAAAAAGGTTTCGAATAGACTTATAACTCTTATTCCATCGATTAATGATCAGATTACAAAAATTAAATTAACGGAGGTTATTAAAAATATTCCGAATTTGACGTGGGGTAAAACTGTGAAAGATGAACAAGTTGTTTCATTATTGCGGTATTATGAATTAATTAAAGAACTGGAAAAAATTGAGGAATAAATCATTGCCAAATAATGCACAACAAAAAGATTCTGAAGATCGGAAGAAAGATTTGAAACAGATTGATGCGGAAAAGGATTTTGAGAAACAAAAGAAGGATCGTCAGGATCAAATAGAAAAAAGTCGACAAGTCCGATCTAATGATGGGTCGGAATCAGAACCTGCACCTGAATCTAATCCTGTACTTGAACCTGAAGGTGATATGTCTGGTGATGGGAAATCACAAGGAAATGTTTATCCACAAGTTGAGCCGAAAGAAGAACCTGTTGAATCTAAAATTAAACCGTTACCAGAACGGGGTAAGCGATTTCTAAGTAAAGAAGGTGATTGGGTTATTACACAAATAGAAATAGGAAAAGTGGATGGGGTTATAAAAGTTGTTAATCAAGAAACTCTTGATGAAATTTTTGTGAAATATATATCCGGGAAATGGATTTTGAGAATGCGTGATATGAAAAAAAAGAAAAATTTACGATTATTATCTTCAAATTATGAATTATTGATAAAAAAAGCTATTAAAATTTTTGAGTATGGTGGTAAGTTATTAGAAGATTTTGAAATAACGAATCGATATCGAATAAAAGAAATTATTCGGGGAATTGTAAAACAGATACAACAAGAAGTTTCTCAAAGTGGTGCGGTTGCTGGATATGCTACGCCACGCGCTTTTGTCGATAGACGAAATATACAATTTAAGACAAAACGAAAGAATTTTATAGATACAACGACACGTCGATTAGGATATTTGTGTGTTCAAGAATTGGAAGAGCCCGATCCATATTATAATGATATGAATTCAGTATTTGAAAATACAATATATGATAATATTATAGAAAAATTAAAGTCAGAATATATTTAAATTTGTAGGAGATTTTTTGTGAATCGTTCAAATTTGAGACAGATTATAAAAGAGGAAATTGGAAATTTTATACTGCAAGAAGGTAGAAGAGGTGTTTATCATGAATATCGAGATGATATTACGCAAAGTCCTCGACAAAAGATTGGACATGCACTAAAAAATGTTAGAAATCAATTGAGTGAGGTTGAAAAATCGATTGATTTGAATTTGCGTTTGAAACATGAAACTGGAATCGGTAATAATGACTATTGGGAAAATACTCACAAGGTTATGCGAAGAATTAGTGAGAGACTTCTTAGAATTCAAAATAAAATGAGAAAATTTTAATGAAACGTTTAGTATTTAAAAAATTTACTTTTGAATGGGTATAATATGATAAACGAAAATAGTTTAAGGAAAGTTATTCGTCGTGAAATCAGAAATGAAATCGATGGAGATGCATATCAAAGTGGTCGTATGGGTATGTTAAATATAACAGCCGGAAAAAAGAAAAAATTATCAAAACATGATTCATTTTTACAAGAAAAAATTGATTCAAAAGATTATTCTGAATTACGGGATTTTATTAGAGTAGAAATTGCAAGTGTAATGTTTGATTTATTTAGAAAGCGAAATGTGTGGATATAAAATGATTAGATGTACTATAATGAAAAAGGTGCAATTAAGACAAATGAATAGAGTGGGGGAGGTGAACTGATAATGTCGAAAGAACTATTAGTTAGTTATATACCATTTACCGTAACAAAGACTATGATCGATGAATCGATAAAAAAGAATGATGGTCGATTAATTGTAAATGGTCCATTACAGCGAGCAGATGCACAAAATCAAAATGGGCGTGTATATCCAAAATCCATTTTAGAACGGGAAGCTGTGAAGTATCAGTCGTTAATTAAAGAACGGAGAGCACTTGGGGAGTTAGATCATCCGGATAGTTCTGTTGTGAATCTTTCTAATGTCAGTCATAATGTTGTTGAAATGCACTGGGATGGAAATGGTTTAATGGGGACCGTTGAAATTTTAGCTACACCGGCTGGTAATATTTTAAAAGAGTTATTTAAAAATGGGATTAAACTTGGCATTTCGTCTAGAGGTTTAGGGAGTACACAAGAAACTCAAAATGGTTTGGAAGTTCAAGAAGATTTTGATTTAATTGCATTTGATTTTGTTTCCAATCCATCGACACATGGTGCATTTCTTTCACCATTACATGAGGGTATTGGATTAAATGCTCAACGATCAAAATATAATAAAGTGAATCGTATAATTACTGACATTTTAATTGATATGAAATAGAATTTTGTAGGCATTTTAAATATAGAAATTGCTAATAATATATGGGGTTAATATAGATGAAACGTTCGGAATTAAGAAGGATTATTAAAGAAGAGGTTCGATACTTGACAGAAGCTATGTCTGGGATTGCAACTGCGAATGAAATGATTATCGAAATAAAGAAGATAATACGAAAATATTTTTCTAAGACGACATGGCATTTTGAATTTGATACGTCACGTTCAGCTCCTTATCATGCTTATGTTAAAAAATATTTAAAATAAATGATATTATAAATAAAATTCAGATCATGTTTATGGTAAAGTTTATATTAACATTTAATGGAGGATTATACAATGGCTGGAATTAAAGAAACAAAAGAACTTGTTGAATTTGCGATTACGTTTGGTAACGCTATTGCACAAGCTACGAAAGATGGGAAGTTTAATTTTTCGGATATCTCATTATTTATTCCTGTTGCTATCAAAGCACCTACCGCATTTACTGGTATATCAGATGTGGATGAGGAATTGGAAGATTTGAGTGAAGATGAATTACATGAACTTCATAGTGTTGTCGAAGGGTTTGTATCCGATGATTCTAATACAGAAATTATTGCAGAGCAGTCATTTCGTGTAGGATTGGAATTATCAAGACTTGTGGCATTGCTAGTAGGGGATACAGATACTGATTTGGTTGATTAAATAGAATTGAATGGTGGTTGTACGGTCATCATTCATTCAGTTTGGAGATGAAATATAATGCGTAGAACGAAACAACCTGATTTACGAAAATGGAAAGATTATCGTATTAATGTGATAGAAGATGCTATTGGATCTGTATATAATAGAAATTTAGATGAAGAGGAAATTTCAATGAAAACTAAAAAAGTTGATGGAAATATGAAAACAGTAAAACGTATAAAGAAAATGAAAGAACAAACATTACGAAAATTGATTCGTGAACAATTTAGATCATTAATACATCGTAATAAATCAAGTAAATTAAAAGATCTTATGCCTGAAGGGATTGGTGGGATGTCTTTTATATCTACGACTCCTGCTTTACAAGGTACGAGTCCATTTTCAGCACGTAGAAAAGATAACTTTACATTTAAAGGTTTGCCTGGGCGAGTTGGTACAAAGAAATTGACTGAAGATAATCATAAAATTCTTGCGGAAATTATTACAAAATTAGATAGTGTTGTAAAATCGACGGGGAATTTATATTTAGATGAAGCATTATCATTAATTAAGCGAGCTAGGTAATAGTTTGTTATCATAAAAATCTGATAATGATGTGAACATGTGAAAGATGTTAAAGGTCTTCAAGAATATTTATCTAATATTGGAATTATTAAAAAAGTCGGTGTTATTTATATAATGTCGTAATTTGATTGGAGTCAATGATGAAACTTGTAGATATAATTAGTGAAAATAGTTGGTATGACGATGATAAAGATGCGGTTTCAAATGAGACTCGGGATAAATTTATTGATGCGGTTAAGAACTATAATATGTTAGGAAAGGCCGTGTATCGGGAAGGAAATCTATTAGAAAGTTCTAAAACATTATTAAAAATAGTAAAAATTGCAGAAGCATATACACTTCAAGAAGTTGGTGATTGGTTCGATAAAATAACGGTTCAACGTAATATGAAAGATTTAAAGACGTTAGGTGGTCAATTTCATACAATTGCTTTAGAATCACAACAACTTCAGGATCGTATGGCTGCATTATATGAAGATATGGGTCATATTTTGAATAGGTATTATTCAATTGATGAATTTCAAGATGAACTTGAACATGCTCAAGACTCTCGCAATCAATTAAAACAGGAATATGTGTCATACGATCATAATTTATCTGGTACTGATGGTGAAGCTCATAAAGATTATGATGAGAAAGATATTGGGAATGCAAAGGTTGCTGTAAAGAATGTTGTAAATATTAAAAAACAAAAACTTGATAATCAAAATCATCGAAGAGTTAAATTTAAAAAG
>Ga0316190_10004519_pt1 | contig 10155 bp, 11 predicted proteins | sample Eddworburrow2_MG_FD_204929 | JGI IMG/M metagenome (GOLD analysis project Ga0316190, IMG submission 204929) | Coastal sediment microbial communities from Maine, United States - Eddy worm burrow 2 | ecosystem: Environmental > Aquatic > Marine > Coastal > Sediment | place: USA: Maine | collected... | reverse complement strand
AAAAAGGTATTTCTCAAAATGCAATTTGATGCACAACACAAGCACTATCAGAAGACTTACAAAAATGCCAGTTATCAATTGATCCACTGTGATGGAATCCCTGTAGGAAGGCTGTACATTGATAGAGCTGAAAATGAGATCAGGATGATCGACATTGCTATACTTGAATCACACCAGAAAAAGGGTATTGGTTCCGCTCTGATTAATAGTTTGCTTAAGGAAGCGGAACAAGCTGACAAGACACTCAGCATCCACGTTGAAGCAAATAACCCGGCCATGCGACTCTACCTTAGATTGGGATTTAAAAAAATCAGCGAAACAGGGGTTTACCACTTCATGGAATATCGGCCTAATCAGAACCAGCGTCTGGAGGCGTCACCATGCGATTAAACACTGCCTCGTATATGATCCCATCATCACATTTCTCGACCGGTACCAAAAAAATATTGAATTCGCCTGCATCTTCATGGAGAAGTTTAAAAGTACCCTGTCCAAAGACAGGATTAAGTGGGCCTAGAAATTCAAGACTGAATGATTGGATGTCCTTCTCATTTTTTCGGACAATCTTATCAAGAGTAAATGATACGTTTATATCACTATCGTGGACAACAGAAAAAGCACTGCTCATTAACGGCTCAAAGGTCAACAAAGTGGGTGATTCCATATTGGCTCCAAAGCTAAGGTATTTAATCCATTTTTTACAGGAAAACATCATAAATAGCAAGATGAGACTTGCACACTCCAGGGAGGTTCTTCATGTCAAAACCACAATCATCTGAAATGAGTAGAAGGTCATTTGTAGCCCTATCTTCAACACTTCTGGCTAGCTCGGCTTTAATTCATGCCGGTTCCAATGATAACCCTGCCCAGAAAGAACTGCTCCCTCCAGTCAAGGGGTTAAGTGTCGGTTTTGTGGAGAATACATCTATAATTGGATCAGAATCGATTATTTCACCACCAGATGTGAGTCTCACACCTGTTGTTATCTCAGGGAAAACCGATGAAACCATTCAAGGCTTGGAAATCAGGACGCCTCATCATATCGAAGATGCGGTGTTGGATATTCATGAACCCGTTCAGGTAAAAATTTATGGTGCACTTCCCAGCCGGGAGGTTTGGCTTGGCAGTCAATTGCAGGAACTCAGTATCAAAACATTACCCTATTTCCCGGGCTTGAAGCCCAAAGAACCCCTCACATTTGATGCCTGGTTTTTTAAGAATCAGGATCCACCTGAATTTGGGTCGCCCTCCGGTTTCCATATGATGGCACACCCAAAATTAGGACTTTCTTTTGAGGTTGAAATACTCACTGAAAACAAGCGGCAACGCGGTCTGCTTCATTTCTCAGACTCCTCAGATTTTGCTCCACTCCAACGAGGCATCTACTGTATTTGCCCGCACACCCTGCAAGGAGTTCCGAAATGGAACGATCTAATTCTAAGAGCTTCTGATGAAGAGAATTTAGGAGGGAAATACCACCTTTACACTAAATCAGGCTACCCTGTTGAATTCCCCTATCTGCTTATGGTGATTGACCAGCCTTTATAGGTTAAAACCTGGACCAACTATATAAATCAAAGAAGATTAGAGTGGGTGAATAACTTAATCCAAAGTTTTTTTGGGTGGGAGTTGATCATCCAAAAGGCTTCGGGCCATCTTGTCAATTCAGCTATTATTTAGAATTTAATGAACTCAGATAAAGCCATAACGCTTCTGTTTCAGTTGCATTGTACTGTATAAGAAGCCAAGATGGCATGGGTACTCTAAGTTCCTTTTTTGTAATTGGAGAGATCCCTGTTTTCATTAACTCGGTAAACCTTTCCTGTGTCCATTCAGGGTTAGATCCAAAACGCAGATCTCCTGCCTCCGGCCAACTCGGATCTCCTCCAGGTATAGGCCCTCCCATCAGATTTTTCCCATGACATCCTATACATGTATTCGCAAGATACTTACCAAATGCAACTGAGGCTTCTTCGAGTGGTTTCTCAGAAAAACCTTTTTTCAGATCCATTTCTTTTGCAGGAAACATAATAGGCATTTTCCCTAAAGATGACATGAGTCTAGCAATAGGACCGAAGCTGTTTTGATGACTTTCTGATGCTACCTCCGGCTGACTGCGAAGGTATTTCACAACGGATAAAATATCGCCCTTACTTAACTCTTCAAAATCAAAAGAGGGCATGAAATTCAACGATCGTCCCGATTTATGGACACCGTATCGAATAGCACGAACCACTTCCTCATCAGTCCATGATTTCAGATTATAGGGAGAAATATTAGATCCATAGATCGTACCTATTGCACCATTGTCCATTACCATTTTTCCATCAAGTTTTTCACCATGGCAATCTATACACCCTGCCCTGACCTCGTAAATCCTTTTCCCCAGTTCCACATCAGCGATACTCTCAACGTCCTGGAGATCAAATTTTTGAACATTAAATTTCTTGACCTTATTCAGTTCAAATTTGATAAATACAAAAAATACAAATAACAAAATTATAATTAATATTCCCAATAATCCTTTTTTTAACATGTAAATAAACCTCTTGTGCTGCAATCGATGTGATCGCATTGTGCTGTATTAAATATCTAAAGGTGCTTACGATTCCTAGAATAATTCCTGCACCATCTCATCGGATGGTGACAGGATATGTATCTCTATCTTGAAAGCAACCATTATCTTCCTTTATTCCCTCATCTCGCTGAAAGCTGAACGCCATGACAGTGGATTGGTTTTGTTTAAATGTGAATGTGAGATCATTCCATTTTTCTCATATATGATCTGATTACATCATCGGAAACACAAAGGAATTTGGGAAGTTTGGTGATCAATATTATCAGAAAAACCAACTTATAACAACATAACATATGGGTATTTTATATTTTTAAAAAGGGTGTTGTCATTCAGTAGATTGAAATGACTGAAAAGAGCTTCAAGCCCAATGAATCCTTGCACATTCAGAATTATTTCTGTCATCATTTGAGGAATTACAAAACAAATAAACTCATAATGGGAGTTATTCTTCAACAAGAACTCATTTCTTGTTGATTAAACTTCTGGATCAGCTAAAGTATCCAATGGTTGGTTATGGATTGGAGTGCGTCACAATGATTCCTCTGTTCCTGAAATTCTTTCATTTCAAAAATATTTCGGAACAACCATCCTGTGGCGTAAATAGAACTTTACCTGATACTACTGCAATCCTTCCTACAAGACTGTTTTTTCTGATGACTCAATATAAATTCAGTTATTGAGAAATGGATGACAATCATTCTGATCGCGAACACAACGCCAAGGAGAAAAGGATGTCACTTCACCGTGAGATTGAATCCATCTTACCTGAGCTAATCAGGTGGAGGCACTATCTGCATGAACACCCGGAAACTGCATTTCAAGAGATAAAAACATCCAAATTCATTGCTGAAAAACTCAGATCATTCGGGATGAATGTGGAAGTTGGGATCGCCGAAACAGGTGTCGTTGGAACGCTCCAGAGAGGGTCAAACACGGATAGAAAAGTAGGCCTGCGTGCAGATATGGATGGTTTGGACCTTGTAGAAGAAAACGAATTTGCGTACAAATCAAAACATGAAGGGAAAATGCATGCATGTGGGCATGATGGTCACACCACCATGCTGCTGGGAGCCGCCAGCCTCCTATCAAAAAGCGATTCCTTTTCCGGCACAGTTCAATTCATTTTCCAGCCGGCGGAAGAAAATGAAGGTGGTGCGAAAAGGATGATAGAAGAAGGCCTTTTCGATCGATTCCCTGTCGATTCGATCTTCGGGATGCATAACTGTCCTCTCCTCCCCCTTGGTCACTTTGGTACTCGAGAAGGCCCAATGATGGCTGCTTTCGATGTTTTTGAGATCCTGATAACGGGTAGAGGTGGGCATGCAGCCAGACCTCACTCTTCAAAAGACCCAGTTTTAGCTTCAGCCCATACCATCACTCAACTACAGAGCATTGTCAGCCGCAATATTGACCCGATGGAAGCATCGGTCATCAGTGTCACCGAAATTCATGGAGGAACCACTTTTAATGTGATTCCCAATGAAGTCCGTTTACGTGGCACCACACGACATTTTAGCCACCAGGTTCAGGATCTAATTGAAGCCAGGATGAACGAGATATTGAGGGGTATTTCGGTTGCATATGGAGTTCAGACTGAGCTTAAATACCATCGCCGTTATCCCGCAGTGGTCAATTCGATAAACGAAACAAGGCAAGCTATTCTTGCGGCGAAAATGGTCGCAGACGACAGCCATGTCGACATAAACCTGCCCCCCCACATGGGATCAGAAGATTTTTCTTTTATGCTGAAAGAAAAACCGGGCAACTATATCAAATTAGGGACCGGAACCACTCAATCTGGTGGGATGCTGCATCAAACCCGATATGATTTCAATGACGCCGTTCTCTCCACAGGTGTTGCCTACTGGTATTCACTGGTTAACAGCCTCTTACCTCGTGGATCCATCAAGGATGATTAATCAAAAGACTATCTAAGACACTTGTTCTCGTAAATAGTCATGAGGGTATCGAAAATAGAAGTTCACACTCTTCGGCAATTTTTACGGCACTTCTACCAGCATATTCGACCTCCGGCGTTGACCATCAATTGGTGTTTAAAGATGGGACACATTGACATGTATGCCAAAAAAATGAGAGGATCCACTATGAATCGTGATTCCTTCGAATTTGGCCCATATTTATTAAATGGAAATGACCTTACGCTCTGGGAGCATGGTGAAAAATGCCCCTTAAATTTGAAGTACGTCGCTGTGCTGCACTACCTGATTTGTCATTCAGGTAAAGTCATCAGCAAACAGGAACTCTTTGATTCAGTCTGGAAGGACGCTTTCGTTTCAGATTCAGCCCTCACCCAGGCCATCAAGGAAATTAGAAAAGCGCTCAAAGAGCAGGCCAATCACCCCAAATACATCAAAACGCTCCCTAAGCGTGGCTACCAGTTCCAGGCTCAAGCTAACCAGGAGAGCAGAGCTCTGAATCTTTTCAAGAGCTCGTTTCAAACCTACAAACAGGGTGACTACATCTTGAGCACAGACATGCTGCAGATGTTGTTATCCTACTCAAAAAACTGGGGAATAGATCAAGAGGGACAGCAGTTTCTTTGTGAATCCTGTCTCGGAAATGGCCTTGCAATCCCAGCCTGGTTGGGCACCAGCTACCAAGGCATACAGAAGCTTTTACAACAGGCTTTCCAATCTGATTCATTTGACAGGCAGCTCGCTGCTCTTCACTCTGCAGATCCAGGACCAGATGAGTGGATTCTGGAACACATTCCAAGCATGCTTTTCAAAAAACAGAACCGTTACATTCAGAGAGCTTGCGTAAAGGTGCTGGTCCAACGCTTTGGTGCGGAATTCGTCCAAATACTCTATTTAAATAAACCTTCAGGACTTCAGTACTGGTGGAACTACCTCATCGCTCTTGCCTTGGCACGCGATGAGGATAAAAAGAATATTCACTTCACAAAAAGAACTATCAGCGCCACACTCTTTATTCTCTTGAGCCTGGCCTGGGTCCGAATCCGGCGAGAAAAAGCGTGCCTCGCGGGGCATATTCTTGGCGGAACCTGTGGTTCCAGTCTTGCTGGCGGTCTGACAGGAGCCATTTCAGGGTGTTTCCTTTTCAAACTCTCCCCTTTCTTTCTGCCCAGCCTGACGATGATCGGACTCTTCCTCGGTGCCTGCATAGGTTTCGCCCTTGCATCAGGCTTCTTTATCAGTCAAACAGTCGCCCAGAGGCACAGTGCCCTGTGGAGTGTTCCATGCACCATAATGGCCTCGCTCACGGTGGTTAGTCTATTTCAGCTTGGATCTTACTCCTTATTCCATAAACTGCTTCAAATTCCCGCCTTCCCCAGGACGGATTGGAAGGAAATGGCCCTCCTGTCAATCGCCATATCATGTTCCGGGCTTCTCTTTTCAAAATCAGTCTGGAAATCGGCATCCATCGCAGCTCTAACGGCCGGCCTTGCAGGGTTTCTGATGAACCTGTGGGACGGGAACCTCTTTATTAGAAGTACCTTAAATTTCCTTGCCACACTCATTCCAGACGATTCCATGATAGAGATGATGCATGCTTCTCCCATACGACAAGCTCTTTTAAACCCCATTGAAGCATCTCTTCTCGGTTTTTTCCTGTTCCTGGGTGCATTTCTGTTTAATAAAACGGGGCCAGATCAAGTGGTGTAAATCCAAATTAGGCAGGCAACTGTATGTGCAAATGTCAGGCACGAGAATCCCTTAAAATGTTGAGTGAAACTGCTATTCTTGGGGTTTGTGGTCTTCAAAAATCCATGCCCCTATCTCTCTCTTGCAACTTTGTGTTAGTTCATGCCCTGTATCTTGGAGTATTCGGCTTTCAATATTACATCCCACAAGTTGATATGCATCCTGTACAAGTTTTGCTCCACGAATCTTTAAATCTCTACCCACATCTTCTTTGTCGCCGACAAGTAATAGGAAACGCCGATCTTTGGTTGGCGTTTTATGCAAATCAGTAAGGTGAAACATCCCTTGATCAACTAGACAAAAACTTTGGAAATTTTTCAAAATATACTCATCGTGTGATGATACAAGCACGGCAATAGCAATAGCTCCATTGGAAAAACCAACCATGGCACTTTTCTGGCTGTTAATATTGGGGATAATCTTAAAAAACTTCTCCAGCATTATTTTATATGAACTAGCCAGTACAGAATAGTCTGCAAAACTAATGATTATCCCTGCTCCTGGTTCGTTACGATCAATTTTAGCCTTAAATAAAGGCAAGCTTACAACCACACATTCATGGTTATTTGCAATATCCATAGCATTCTTAATATTTCCGCCCGGATGACCATGAAACCCAGGAACATAAATAAGCAAAGAATAATTCCTCACTAGTGAGTAATTCGTCGGAAGGCAGTACTGTAGAACGGAAGCCTTCATTTTTCCTGTAAAGTCACTGAAAAGGTTTGGCGGTAATTCCTGGACAGTGAAACCAATTTGTTGGGGATCACCCCAGGTTTTTTTTGCGATAACTTGAGATATTCCTGTATTTGACCATAAGAAGAAACCGAGTGAAAAAACTGCCAGCCGAATTTTCATTTTTCGTCACCTGTGAGGTCGAGAATAGGGATATGGAACACCTGCCAGTTTACCACTAATTTTCAGAAAGAACCATTCTGTCTGGGATCTCTGTCTTTAATATGGAATGTTATAAAATACAATAGAGTCTACTGGCTATATGATTTAACAATAGAGTTATTTTAATTTGGCAGTTATGGAGGTAGGAAAGTATCTGAAAAACTCACATTTTAATAATTTGACAAGGCCCATTCTGAAAATGCCTCTTTATATATTGGATGCATTACAAAAACACAAGGTTTACGAAGCATACAAGGCTCGCCCACCTTATCAACAAAACGATTACCTCAGCTGGATTACTCGAGCCGTTCGTTCAAAAACTAAAGAAAAACGTCTTCATCAAATGCTCGAAGAGTTATTGCTGGGAGATGTTTATATGAAGATGCCCTACCAAACTATAAACAAACTTACTTAAGTCTTTTAGTACAAATATAGCCTCAAGAGGAAGGTTGAAACGGCAATGCAATGGATGTCACATGTCCTTTTTCTGGAAAGAAACTGAATGTCGTTCATCGAAAAGTGCTATAGAATTCCTGCGCCCATAGTAATTTCTGGCTATTGGTTGAGGCAAAAGACTGTAGAGGTTCTGGCAAGGTATTGGGCCAATCCAAGCCATAATGTTCAGGTTGAAATACGGGAGCCAATAGAGCGGCAGCAGTAAGATCAGCTCTGGAAAACCCGTCCCCTACAAGGAATTTTTGTTTTTTATAGATTTGATTGAGACGATCGATCATTTTCTGAACAATTTCACGAGATTCCTCAGCTGTTTCAGAATTTATTTTCATGAATCCTCGCATTTTCTTACGAAGTTTTGGAAATGCGATTTTATAAAAAGCCCTCCCATACCAAGGACCATCCTTGCAAAAGAAGGAAATCACTATTGAGGGGTATTCCAGAAGTGTGTGATATAAATATCGTCTAAGATGTCTGCCAACAAGGTTATCAAGCTCTTTCTCCCATTCCAGGGCCTCTTCCTTGAGAGAATCCTCTGTGGGTGTTAAAGATTTTTGAGGAAACGCCTCATCTAGATAGGACAAAATATCCAATGAGTTTTGAATGACATCCTCATCACGTAACAAAATAGGAACAGACGATTTTTCACAGAGCTTTAAGGTCGTTCTTAAATGAGGCCCCGGCAATAGGTTTTTAGTTTCATAGGTTAGCCCCTTAAAATCTAGAGCCCAACGCACTTTCTCACAGAAATGAGAAATTGGAAATTGATAAAGTTTGATCATATTCACCTCGTTGAGTTGAGTTCCTTTCATCGAAAACTATGATGTATTTTGGTGTAGGTCCTCAAAAGAACTTCATTATACTCCAATATCTGCCCGAATAAGGGCACACAAGCTGGTGTTCCTAGGTGGTCACAAGACTATCCATTCATATAGAGTACGAAATGCAAAACACTGCTATGCGGGTAGTCACAAAGTCCCTATCGAAAGCGCGGTTTCATAACCATTATTGTTGGAATGAAGCATAGCTGGCGGCCTGGAAGGCCACCCTACATTTTGAACGAAAGTTCTTGAACAATGTAGCGTGGGCATCCTGCCCGCGTTGGACTCCTATCAAAAGCCCGGTTCTCACCGCCATTTGAGAATCTTATACATTCACCCATATGGAAAAAGGAAGGCGTGTACCGTGGATAAAGATGGAGGTAGTTCCAGCATATGGGTGATGAAAAATTTTCTGGGAAATTAAGTAAATCGCAAAAAGGGCAGGTACAAGACCTGCCCTTACGAACAATTCACTCAGATGGTGTTATTCTTCTTTCTTGATGATTCTTTCTATTATGATTTCACCATCATCCTTGTCGATCCACTTCTCAACATTATCGCCATCAATAAAGAAATTAAAAGATCTATTCGCGGTTTTCTCTCCCAGAACCAACGGAAGAGTCAGGCTTTCATTTCTCCTGATGATTTTGACGGCAATTTCATTTCCCGCTTCCTTGTCTTTCAAAAGATCAGTGATATCTGAAGTTTTAGCTATTTCTGTTTCACCGATGGAGACGATCACGTCACCAGCTGACAGACCTGCGGTACTGGCTGGTGAGTCCTCTTCTACTTTTTCGACCAGAATGCCCGATTTAACACCAAAGAATTCTGCCAGTTGGCCTTCAACGGCCTTCATGTGAATACCCATATACGGCTGAGGTTCACCAATAAAAAAGGCATTTTTATTCATATCCAGGTGTTTTAGCATCAAATGCTCAGGATGGTGTCCTAATTTGACTATCATTTCCTTATTATCACCTCCCCTTTCAATGATGATTGGAACATCTTCGTCAGGTAGATGCTTCTTTAAAATGGCCCTTATTTCATCAATATCTGTTACTTCCTCACCATTGATTTTCAAAATCATGTCTTCACTAATTAAACCCGCAGCTTCCGCTCCAGAATCTGCAAAGACATCAAGGATAATAACTTTGTGCTGGTCATCCCCTTCTTTCAGTTCTTTAAGTGTCACACCCAGAAAAGCCCCGTCTTTTTTGACTTCATGGATTTTTTTCAGTACTTTTTTCTTTTTTATTACTTTTTCCTCTGCTATGCCTGCAAAAGCACAGCTGAGAATCAGAATGCATGCCATTAGTTTTTTCATAAGATACCTCCATCTGTTGTTTTTAGATTCATAATCGCTTAAAAAACTCTGTCATCGAAATAAGGTTGAAAAATATTGACTCATTTCATCGAGTCTAATCGAATTCCAGATAAACCCGTTTCTGTACTCAACCTGCATCCGAAATACCTCACAATATCAAGCCCTTAGTAGCCTCTTTTTTCTTTGACAAACTGCCTGTGTTTTCTCGTGGATCAAATTCACTCATGACCATGACTTTTCTCCCATCTTCCAACCTGATCTGCCTGAGTGTGACAATCCTTTCTTTTTCAATATCAAAAATACTGCTTTTAACTTGTGGGTAATTTTGGTTAATCCAGTTTTGTACGTATATTCGGTCTTTTTCACCTGAAAGCAGCGCCTGCTGGACAGGTGTCA
>Ga0316190_10004518_pt1 | contig 10155 bp, 11 predicted proteins | sample Eddworburrow2_MG_FD_204929 | JGI IMG/M metagenome (GOLD analysis project Ga0316190, IMG submission 204929) | Coastal sediment microbial communities from Maine, United States - Eddy worm burrow 2 | ecosystem: Environmental > Aquatic > Marine > Coastal > Sediment | place: USA: Maine | collected... | reverse complement strand
TTTTTGCCATGACGTTACCTTACAGGGTCTTGGCTTTCTCGGCGACTTCTTCTATGCCGCCAACCATGTAAAAGGCCTGCTCCGGGTACTGGTCCATGTCGCCGTTCAAAATCTGCTTGAAGCTGGCAATGGTGTCCTTGACCGTCACGTATTTGCCCGGAGAGCCGGTGAATACCTCGGCGACGAAGAACGGCTGTGACAGGAAGCGCTGGATCTTGCGTGCGCGGCTGACAGCGAGCTTGTCTTCTTCGGAGAGTTCGTCCATACCCAGAATGGCGATGATGTCCTTGAGCTCCTTGTAACGCTGCAGCAAACCCTGCACGCCGCGCGCGGTATCGTAGTGCTCGTTACCGACCACGTTCGGATCGAGGATCCGTGATTTCGAGTCGAGCGGATCAACCGCGGGATAAATACCCAGTTCCGCTACCTGACGAGACAATACCAGCGTCGCGTCAAGGTGAGCAAAGGTGGTGGCAGGAGACGGATCGGTCAAATCGTCCGCCGGTACGTATACCGCCTGGAAGGATGTGATAGAACCGGTCTTGGTAGAGGTAATACGTTCCTGCAGGACACCCATTTCTTCCGCCAGAGTCGGCTGGTAGCCTACCGCTGAAGGCATACGTCCAAGCAGTGCCGATACTTCGGTACCCGCCAGGGTATAACGGTAAATGTTATCGACGAACATCAGTACGTCACGACCTTCATCACGGAAATGCTCCGCCATGGTCAGTCCCGACAGCGCCACACGCAGACGGTTTCCAGGAGGCTCGTTCATCTGACCGTAGACCAGCGATACCTTGTCGATGACGCCACCATCGGTCATTTCGTGGTAGAAGTCGTTTCCTTCACGAGTACGCTCACCAACACCAGCGAATACCGAGAAGCCCGAGTGCTCGACCGCGATGTTACGAATCAGCTCCATCAGGGTTACCGTCTTACCAACACCCGCACCACCGAACAGACCGATCTTGCCGCCTTTTACGATGGGCATGACCAGATCGATTACCTTGATGCCGGTTTCCAGAATTTCGGTCGCCGTTGCCTGCTCGTCATAAGATGGCGGCACGCGGTGAATCGGCATACGCTTTTCTTCGCCGATCGGGCCTTTCTGATCGATCGGATTACCGAGTACATCCATGATGCGTCCGAGCGTCTGCTGACCCACCGGTACGGTGATCGGCTCGCCGGTATTGCTGACTTCGAGTCCACGGCGCAGGCCTTCGGAAGCACCCATGGCGATGGTACGCACGATGCCGTCACCGAGCTGCTGCTGAACTTCGAGCGTCAAACCGTCGGCGTCGGCGATCTTAAGTGCATCGTAAACCTTGGGTACAGCGTCTCGAGGAAACTCTACGTCGACGACCGCGCCGATTACTTCCACGACATTACCTGTGCTCATCTATTGATCCTCTGTTCTATCGAATTCATTAATCGCTGCACAAGTCGTCCTGACTTGGCAGCTTCACGAAAAACAAAAAACGTGGTTTTTGTTTTTCTCCATTTCCCGATCACTTTGTGATCGGGAAATGATGGTGCATGCATGCACCACGGAGGCTCTGTTTTAGGCAGAGCCTCCCCGTTTAAACTGCGGCCGCGCCGCCGACGATTTCGCTGATTTCCTGCGTAATCCCGGCCTGGCGTTCACGGTTGTAAATCAATTGCAGCTCGTCAATCATATCGCCAGCATTATCGGTGGCGTTCTTCATTGCGATCATGCGCGATGCCATTTCGCAGGCGACATTCTCGACCACGCCCTGGTAAACCAGCGACTCGATATAACGATCGAGCACGTCGTCGAGCACTTCCTTTGCATCGGGCTCGTATATGTAATCCCAGTGATGCTTCAGCTCGGCATCGTCCGATGGCGCAATCGGCACCAGCTGCGTGATCCGCGGCGATTGCGTCATGGTGTTGATGAATTCATTACCAATCAGGTGAATCGCATCGATTTCACCTTTCAGGTAGCCCTGCATCAGCACCTGTATCGGGCCGATGATCTGGGTAATCTCGGGGCTGTCACCGATGTGACTGGCCTCTGCAACCACCTTGGCGCCGATGCGCTTGAAAAAGCTCAGTGCTTTGCTGCCGAAAGTAACCACTTCAATCTCGACACCCTTGTCGTCATAATCGCCGACGAGATTGAGCGCCGCCTTGAACATGTTGGTGTTCAGGCCACCACAGAGACCACGATCGGTGGACACTGCCACAATTCCAACGCGCTTGATCGGCCTTTCGACCAGGAACGCATGCCGGTATTCGCTGTGCGCGCTGGCCACGTGATGAACCACGGTTGCGATGCGTTCCGCGTAGGGACGCGTCGCATACATCTGATCCTGGGCGCGGCGCATCTTGCTCGCCGCCACCATTTCCATTGCCGCGGTGATCTTCTGAGTGTTCTGTACACTCGCGATCTTGGTCTTTATCTCTTTGCCGCCAGCCATAGCTCAGGACTCCTAGTAAACGCCGTTCGCTTTGAAGTCTTCGATGGCCTTGCCGATGGCCGCCGCGATGTCGTCGTTGTAATCGCCTTCCGCGTTGATCTGCTCAAGCAGGTCGGCATTGTTGGAGCGAATATGGGCAATCATGGCGGATTCGAATGCAACGATCTTGTTGACGTCGACATCATCAAGAAAGCCTTCGTTTGCGGCGTAGAGTGAAACACCCATTTCAGCGACATTCATCGGCGAGTACTGGCTCTGCTTCATCAGCTCGGTAACCCGCTGACCACGTTCAAGCTGTTTACGCGTAAATTCATCGAGATCGGAAGCAAACTGGGCGAAAGCCGCAAGCTCACGATACTGTGCCAGCGCCAGGCGGATACCACCGCCAAGCTTCTTGATGATCTTGGTCTGTGCCGCACCACCTACGCGCGAAACCGACAGGCCGGCGTTAATCGCAGGACGAATACCGGCGTTGAACAGATCCGATTCAAGGAAGATCTGGCCGTCGGTGATAGAGATAACGTTGGTCGGTACGAAAGCCGATACGTCACCACCCTGGGTTTCGATGATCGGCAGTGCCGTCAGCGAACCGGTCTTGCCTTTCACTTCGCCGTTAGTCAGTCGCTCGACTTCATCGGCGTTGATGCGCGAGGCACGTTCCAGCAAACGCGAGTGCAGGTAGAAAACGTCACCGGGATAAGCTTCCCGACCCGGCGGACGACGCAGCAGCAGCGATACCTGGCGATAGGCCCAGGCCTGCTTGGTCAGGTCATCATAAATAATCAGCGCGTCCTGGCCACGATCGCGGAAGTATTCACCCATGGTGCAACCCGAATAGGGCGCGATGTACTGTAATGCGGCTGAATCAGAGGCATTGGCCGCAACCACGATAGTGTGCTCCATCGCGCCGAATTCTTCGAGCTTGCGCACCACGTTGGCGATAGTCGAGGCTTTCTGCCCGATGCCGACGTAGACACACTTAATGCCGGTGCCTTTCTGATTGATGATGGCGTCGATAGCAACCGCGGATTTACCGGTCTGACGATCGCCGATGATCAGCTCACGCTGGCCACGGCCAACAGGTACCATCGCGTCGATGGCCTTGAGGCCGGTCTGCATCGGTTGTGACACCGACTGGCGCTCGATAACGCCGGGTGCGATACGCTCGATCGGCATAGAAATATCTGATTCGATCGGGCCCTTGCCATCGATCGGCTCACCCAGTGAATTCACTACGCGGCCCAGCATCGCCTCACCGACCGGCACTTCCAGAATACGCCCGGTGCACTTGACCGTATCGCCTTCTGAAATATGTTTGTAGTCACCCAGGATTACCGCACCAACCGAATCGCGCTCGAGGTTCAGCGCCATACCGTAAGTGTTACCCGGGAATTCAATCATCTCACCCGACATGACTTCGGCGAGACCGTGAATTCTTGCGATGCCGTCCATCAGGCTGACAACAGTACCTTCTGTCCTCGCCTCGGCAGCACCTTCAAAATTCTTGATGCGATCTTTTATGAGTTCGCTTATTTCTGACGGATTAAGTTGCATCGCGTGTTATCCCGTAAATGTAATATCTGTTATTTGTTGAGAGCAATCGTCAATTTCTGCATTTGCCCGCTGGCCGAACCATCGATCACCAGGTCACCTGCAGTGACGATAGCACCAGCGATCAGGCTGGCATCGATTTCGGTCGTAATGCTGACTTCCTTGCCGAGTCGTTTGGCCATGCTGCTGGCAATCTTGTCCCGCTGCTCCGCCGTCAATTCCTGAGCGCTACGCACCATGACCTCGATCGCGCCCTCGGCTTCCTGCTTGAGGGTCGTAAACTGCTGGTTTATGGCCGGCAGCGCCGCCAGGCGGTCATTATCAGCAAGCAATGAGATCAGGTTGCTGAAATCTGCATCCGCTTCGATACCGGCCGCAGCCGTTACCGAAAGAAACAGCTCAGCCAGTTCGCTGGAGAGCATCGCGGGTTGCTCGAACATAGCGTGCATATCGGAGTCGGCGGCAATCAAGGCAGCCTGCTGCAGATTATCCTGCCACTGCTGCAATTTGTTTTCGTCCGCGGCCAGTTCAAATAGAGCCCTGGCGTAAGGTCGAGCGACGGTGTCGAAATCAGACATGATTCAGGCCCTAGATCTGTGCGACCAGATCATCAAGCACGGCCGCATGCACTTTGGCATCGACTTCTCGCTTCAGAATCTGTTCGGCGCCAGCCAAAGCGATCACGGAAACTTCCCGGCGCAGATGTTCACGCGCAGAATTCACCTGTTGATCGATATCGGCGGTTGCGGCAACCTTGATCTTGTCTGCCTCTTCACGCGCAGCATCCTTGGCTTCGTCAACAATCTCATTGGCACGCTTTTGCGCCTGATTGATGATTTCCTGGGCCTGCTGCTTGGCGTCAGTGATGCTTTCGCCGACTTTCGCCTGCGCATCCTCGAGTTCCTTTTGACCACGTGTTGCGGCGGCCAGGCCCTCGGAAATACGCGCATTACGCTCGTCCAGGGCCGCCATAAGTGGTGGCCATATATATTTCATGCATAACCAGACAAACACGGCAAAAGAAATCGTCTGCCCTATCAGTGTTGCATTGAAATTCATATTGCTGTCCTCGCTTTAGTCAATGTCAGTAGTGTTTTAGGCAACCGCAAACATGACATACATAGCCAGACCAACCGCGATCATCGGTATCGCGTCGACCAGACCCATAACGATGAAGAACTGGGTACGCAGTACCGGGATCAGCTCAGGTTGACGCGCCGCGCCTTCGAGAAAGCGACCACCCAGTAAACCAATTCCTAATGCGGCACCCATTGCGCCCATGCCCAACATCAAAGCGCCAGCTAAATATAACAAGGCTGATTCCATTACTATCTCCTAATACTCTGCAGTGTGTTAAATAAAAAAAACTAGTGATCTGTCTGCGACGCCATGTCCAGATACACGATGGTCAGCGTCATGAAAATAAACGCCTGCAAGGTGATAATCAGGACATGAAACAGCGCCCAACCCACTTGCAATAATCCACCCGATATACCCAGTACCCAGCTACCGCTGTACATCAGGGCGATCAGAATGAAAATCATTTCACCTGCATAGAGGTTGCCGAACAAACGCAGTGCCAGTGAAACGGGTTTTGCAATCAGTGTGACGCCTTCCAGAACAAGATTGAGCGGCATCATGAATTTGGGGAACGGGTGAAACGCCAGTTCGGCGAAGAAGCCTCCGGGGCCCTTCATCTTAATGCTGTAATACAGAATCAGCGCAAACACCGACAGCGACAGACCGAAGGTCACGTTGGGATCCGTACTGGGCACTATCTTGAGATAGGGCACACCCATCAGGCTCGCAAGCCAGGGGATATGATCAACCGGTATCAAATCCATCAGGTTCATCAGGAAAATCCACACGAATATGGTTAACGCCAGGGGCGCAACCAGCGGATTCTTGCCGGTAAACGAGCCGCGCACCGAATCGTCGATAAATTCGATGATCATTTCAATAAAGTTCTGCAACCCTGTGGGTGCTTCGACAGAGGCCTTTTTCGCCGCACGATGAAATAACCAGAAGAACAGCAGGCCGAGCCCGATCGAGAACAACATCGAGTCGAGATTGATCGACCAGAAGCCCATCTCCGCGATGTCTTCCGAGCTATGCGCAATACCCCAGCTGCCATCTGCCTTCTGCCCGTAGGTCAGATTGGTCAAATGGTGCTTGATGTACTCGCTTGGACTTTCGTAGCTGCCAGCCATAATCGCTCAGTTACCTTTTATAACAAACGCTGCTAACCAACCGGAAGTTTCAATCAATACAAATCCGGCAAACAACACAACAGGATCCCAGGGGTAATCCGTGGTGAACGCGAGCATAAAAATCGCGCCTGTAATCACCCACTTCCCGATCTCGGATCGGTATACGTAGCCCAACCACTGCTGCGCATTCTCATTTTCTGTGGTCCGCAACATTCTCATACAGAGATATGTTTTAGGAACCAGAGCCGCCACGCATCCCGTCACTGCTGACATCATGGCCGCTGCGCCCCAGATACCTGTTGCTGCCAGGTATAAAAATCCGAGGACATATTGAAGAACCAGTACCTTGAAAATCTGATTTTTCATCGCTTTTCCGCACCCCTTTCAGGATCAGCACACCGCTGCAGAAAAAGCGGAAACGAAGTATAACGGACTTAATCGCGAATAATCAATCATCGCCCCAAATAAATTTACACCGACAAATGTTCGAGTATCCCGTCGAGTTCGGCACTGCTGTTAAAGCTGATAACCAGCTGCCCGGAACCCTTTTTACCGGACTTGATCTTAACACCGGCACCGAGCTTTTCGCTGATCCTCGTTTCCAGGCGCGTGACATCCGGATCGCTGGCAGGCGCCTTTACCTTGCCCTTATCCTGTGCACCGAGAGTTTTCTTCACCAGCTGCTCCGTTTCCCTGACCGACAGACCCCGGTTAACCACGATCTTTGCCACTTCGATCTGGTCATGGCGAATCAGCGCCAGCAATGCGCGCGCATGACCCATGTCGAGCAGCCCCTTGTTCACCTGCTCCTTGACCGCATCCGCCAGGTCGAGCAAGCGCAGCATATTGCTTACCGCCGCGCGCGAGCGCCCCACGGAATCCGCAACCTGTTGATGCGTAAGGTCAAACTCCTCGATCAGGCGCATAAACGCCTGTGCTTCCTCGAGCGGGTTCAGGTCTTCACGTTGAATGTTTTCGATCAGCGCGATGGCCGCTGTCGCCCGGGCATCGAGCTCACGAATCACCGCGGGAATTTTTTGCAGACCAGCTAACTGTGCCGCCCGCCAGCGACGCTCACCCGCAACCAGTTCGAAATGATCACCCTCGGGACGCACCACAATGGGTTGCACCACGCCCTGGGCGCTGATCGAATCGGCCAGCTCCTGCAGGGCCTCGGGCTCAAACACCTGGCGCGGTTGATAGCGACCACGCTGGATGCGATCGATATCGATCTCACTCAGACCATCGACGCTGGTCTTCTGTTGCAGGTCCCTGGTCTCTTCGATACTGCCGATCAGTGAACCAAGCCCTCTACCCAGGCGCTTTTTTTTCATAGTACTCATTGATTTATGTAATGGTTCTTTTTGGCATCGCGGCGCAACACTTCACCGGCGAGTGCAAGATAAGCCATCGAGCCACGCGAGCTTTTGTTGTACTTCAGTATGGACTGGCCATAACTCGGCGCCTCGGCGAGCGCAACATTGCGCGGTATCACGGTGCGGTAAACCTGGTCACCAAAGTGTTCGACCAGTTCGCTCGACACATCGTTAGACAGATTGTTACGTGGATCGTACATGGTGCGCAACAGGCCTTCGAGCCGAATCTCCGGGTTCACACTGATGCGGATCTGCTCGATGGTGTCGAGCAACGAGGACAGGCCCTCGAGCGCGTAGTATTCGCATTGCATCGGTACCAGCACACCATCGGCTGCGACCAGCGCGTTAACCGTCAGCATATTCAATGACGGCGGACAATCGATCAGGATGTAGTCGTAGTCGCCGCGCAGGCTGTCGAGGGCCAGTGACAGCTGGCGCTCACGTCCGATCTTGTTGACCAGCTGCACTTCGGCGGCCGTCAGGTCAGCATTGGCCGGCAGGATGTCGTAGCCGGCATCGGGGGTGTGCTGCAGGGCCTCCGCGGCTTTGGCCTCGCCCAGCAACACATCGCAGATACTGAGATCGAGCTGGTTCTTGTCGACACCGCTGCCCATGGTGGCATTGCCCTGTGGATCCATATCAACCAGCAACACGCGCCGACGGGTAGCGGCCAGGGCCGCTGCGAGGTTGACCGTGGTCGTGGTTTTACCTACCCCGCCTTTTTGATTGGCAATGGTGATTATCTTAGTCATCGGACTGGGTCATTGGGCTGGGTCATCAGGCTGGGCACTGCTCCGGTTCGTAACTGTGTTATCGCCACCAGGCTGCGGGGTTCGCCTATGCCGGGCACCTGAAGTACTTCTTCCTCGAATGCAAACCTGGATTGATCCAGCTGTCCGGCTTCCTCGGGCTTGAGCCCGGTTTTCATGGTCAGCAAGCGGGTTCCCGGCGCCATCAGGTGCGCGACGCTGTCGCAGAAATCGGTCAGCGATGCGTAGGCGCGGCTGACGATAAAATCCGGCGAGTCGGGCGCATGATAGTCCTGAACCCTTGTCTGCACAACCTGGGCATTGTGCAAACCGCAGTGCGCGATAGCCTGGCGAATAAAACGCGTTTTACGGGAATTACTGTCGAGCATGACCCAGATCGTTTCCGGCATCGCTATGGCGAGCGGTATGCCGGGCAATCCGGCGCCACTACCGACATCGATCGCTTTGTTGCAGTTCGTCAGATACGGCATGATCGACAGACTATCGAGCAGGTGGTAACACATCATCTTCGGCAATCCCTTAATCGCCGTCAGATTATAAGTCTGGCTCCATTTTTCCAGCAGGTAGAGGTATTCCAGCAGCTGATCGTACTGCGTTTGCTGGAGCCTGATGCCCAGGGCCTCGGTGCCCGCACGCAGTTCGCCGGCAAGATTCATTCAAGCAAACCTGGTTAATGAAGAGGGACCGCAGCCTCTACGCGCGCAGCGGATAACACTCTTTTTGACCGCCGACGACATGCCTGTTAAGCGGAAGTGGCTTGTTTAAGAGGTTCCGTAATCTTTATATCCTGGCGCTTGAGGTGCACCAGCAGCAAAGAAATGGCGGCGGGCGTTACGCCGGAGATACGACCGGCCTGGCCAATCGTCGATGGGCGATGTTGCGCCAGTTTCTGACAGACTTCGTTCGACAGGCCGCGCACCGCATCATAATCGAGCGTATCCGGCAGCTGCGTTTGTTCGTGCCTGCTTGCCTTGTCGATCTCCTGTTGTTGGCGATCGAGATAACCCGCGTACTTGACCTTGACCTCGGCCTGGGCACGCACCGCGGCAGGATAGTCATCCGCCGCATCGATAAAGGGCATCAGGTCTTCAATATCGAGTTCCGGACGCTTGAGGATTTCAGCGAAACGATACTCACGGGTCAGCGGGTTTTGCAATTTCGGTTGCAGTTCAAGCGCAACCTCGGTACCCGGCCTTACCCATTGATCCTGCAGGCACTGATCGAGACGCAGCAATTGCTCGCGATAGTCTTCGAATGCACGCCAGCGGGCATCCTCGACCAGGCCGAGACCACGACCAAGTTCGGTCAGGCGCAGATCGGCATTATCTTCGCGCAACATCAGCCGGTATTCCGCGCGCGAGGTAAACATGCGGTAAGGCTCTTTAGTGCCACGCGTAATAAGATCATCGACGAGCACGCCGAGGTAAGCCTCGGAGCGCTTCAATTCGAGTGCGGGTTTGCCCTGGACGCGCGCTGCCGCGTTCGCGCCCGCCAACAAACCTTGCGCCGCGGCTTCCTCGTATCCAGTCGTACCGTTGATCTGACCGGCAAAGTACAGTCCTTCGATGAAGCGGGTTTCCAGCGTCGGTCGCAGATCGCGCGGATCAAAAAAATCATACTCGATCGCATAGCCCGGGCGCGTAATCTGCGCCTGCTCGAAACCGACCATACTGTTGACAAAACGCTGCTGCACGTCGAACGGCAGGCTGGTGGAAATACCATTGGGATAGATCTCACCGAGCTTCAAACCCTCCGGCTCGATAAAAATCTGGTGCGATGCCTTGTCGGCAAAGCGCACCACCTTGTC
>Ga0316190_10004516_pt1 | contig 10158 bp, 13 predicted proteins | sample Eddworburrow2_MG_FD_204929 | JGI IMG/M metagenome (GOLD analysis project Ga0316190, IMG submission 204929) | Coastal sediment microbial communities from Maine, United States - Eddy worm burrow 2 | ecosystem: Environmental > Aquatic > Marine > Coastal > Sediment | place: USA: Maine | collected... | reverse complement strand
ATGTAAAACAAGTAAAGTCACCAGATATAGATGCACTCCTAAAACAACTCTTTGATGCACTTGAAGGACTATGCTACACAAACGATAATCAAATCTTAGACCTAAGAGTAAGAAAACATCTAAACCAAGGTGAAGATAAAATAACGATACTTATAGATAAAATTCCAGAAATTTGATATAGGTCAAGGACTTTTAGAATTAGATGGTATATAATACGGTATCTTTAAATTAAACAGGAGAAGGTTATGCAAGAAAGTGAAGTAGTAGAGCTAATGAAGAGCAGCAACTCTGAGCAAGAGTGGAATGACAACTGCGACAAAGTAAAAGCAGCTTGTGATGGGTATCCAGATTTTTGGTACAGTGCGATTGTAATGAGTGGAGTCTTGGCTGGTGTGAAACTATGTTGGTAGGAATATGCTATACTTATACTCTTATTTGATGGTGAAGGGTTTAAATACTTCACAACTCTACGGAAGTACAACTTTAAAAAAAAGGAAAACCATGAAAAAAATTATGGTAATGTTATTCATTATGGTTATGGGAGCTTTAGCTTCACCGCTATTCGCAGACCCACCAACTTTTGGGAAATCTTTCTCAACAAACTATAATGATATAATTCAACTCAACGTAAATGGTAAAAATGCTGGTGCTGCTCATGCAGTTGTAAGTGCTCTTTCAAAAGTAGACATTCTACACAGGGACAATCTGATGCCAGGTTTAACTAAAATTGGAGATAATAAGAAAATGAAAATCAGTGGTTCTAAAACAAATGTAACTTTAGCTAATGCTGCAACGGTGGTATGTTATCCACGCATTCAAAGTGGGGTATAATCCCCTTAAACTAAACGACAAAATGGCATAAGGTATTTTCACCTTGTGCCTCTAAAAACTTTTGATGAAGACATATCCTCCTACGTAGCATCTAGGTGTTATGAAGCTTCGGCTTAGGTATGTCTTTACAAAGAGTTTTTTATGAAGTGAATTGACGAATCCCACATACAGGTTGAAAAGGTTGTGTCGCAGTGGTTAGTTTTTATATGGATACGTATAGAAAGAAAGCGAGAGCAACATTATTCACTTCACAAAGAGTTTAACTGTATTGCGGTTTAGTTCAGCGGTAGAGCATCAGCTTTTGAAGCTGAGAGTCGTAGGTTCGAATCCTACAACCGCATCCAATCAGTGAGTATGGGAAAGCCTGGTTTATCCGCCTCTCTTGGGCAGAGGAAATCGCAGGTTCGAATCCTGCTACTCGCACCATAAGTCAAGATAGCTCAGTCGGTTAGAGCATTAGCCTGAAAAGCTAAGGGTCACAAGTTCAATTCTTGTTCTTGACACCACTATATACATTAATTTCACAAAAAAAAGTTCACCTAGTTCAGTTGGTTAGAACATCGGATTCCAAATCCGAAGGTCATAGGTTCGAGTCCTATGGTGTTCGCCACCACCACAAATAAAACAAACTTTTCTTGACTTATATCAATATTCTACATTTTATGCTATAATACCCCAAACACATATCTCAAGTAGGAAGTTTAATGGCACAATCCACTATAGCTGAAGACATTGCTGACTTGGAAACAAGAATACAACTACTTGATGACACCATAAAAGAACAGCAAGAACTCCAAGAAATAGAAGAAGGTGGAGGAAACGCTAGATTTAGAGCATCATACACAGATATAAATAAACTATATAAAAGAAGAGATGTTCTAAACACCAGACTCCAAACTCTCTATAGAGGAAGCGCATAATGTATTTTGGTAACTTTTTTAATGAAATGTATGCAGAGGGAGCAACAACATCAACAGCAGGTAGACCTCTTATTGATGGAAACTTAGACACAAAAGCACCATCATTCCCTGCAAAAATTAGAAAACAAACACATTGGCTTAATGTAAACGGCACAGATATTCCATCTATAGTAAGAACAAACACAAATAAATCTGTCGGAGTATCAGTTTCAATTCAAATAGAATCAAAATCCAAAACTTTTAACAAAGAGGGTGAAGAGTTTTTAACAGAATTTGCTGAAAAGAATGTTGGAGAACTGAAAAACAAACACCACCTATCAAGAGCCATGAGAACAATGTCAGACTTTAATCTCATAGACGGTGGCTATATAGTAAGACATCACTACAACTATAGCGAGTACGAGAAAGGAAACTGGGTTTTTCCATATAGATATGAGTTAGTCGGTGTAGACATGGTAGACATCACTAAAACTCAAACTATTTTTCAAAAAGAAAGAAATGAAACAACTATAAATGGACTAGTTAGAAATAAGTGGGGACAAATAACTCACATATGGATATACTCAACAGAAGATAAAATAGAATCAACAAAAGTTCCATATAGTGACATCACATACTACTCTGACACATGGACTTCAATAGATCAACAAACAGCAGTAAGTAAACTAACGTCTATACTAAAAACTCTTGACCAATCGCTACAATATGGAGTAGCAACACTTGATGCAGCAATAGAGTCAGCTAAAGCCGGTCACTACCTACAGTCGCAAGCTTATAATGAAGTAATGAAGGTTGTTTCAGAAGCAGTAAGAGCACAAGTGCCAAACGCTTCAGATGCACAAGATATAGCAAAAGTAGTAGACTTAGTAAAACCAGTACTACGACAGTTGTCAAATCTAGGTGTAAAACCACACGGTGTAACACCAATAGCATTAGACGATACTGTGCTCTTCGACACTTCAAAAACAGACAGTGAATATAAATCACTAAATGATAACACTGAAATGAAAATGGCTTCATCATTAGGTTATTCAGATATAGGCACATACAAAAAAGCTTCAGATGCAAACTACTCATCTATAAAAGCAACAATAGAGATGGACCAAATAACAGCAGACATATCTTTTGATGATATGACTAAAGGCTCTATTAACGAAATACTATCAAGAGCACTATCAGTAGCAGTACAAATAGGAAGAATAACAGATAGAGTAGCATACTGGAAAAACCCAAGAAGCTTTCACAAGTTCAGATACCTAAGACAAAACAAAATAGATATAGAACCGGCTAAAAATGCAACAGCAAATAAAATCAACATAGCACAAGGTATAGACACTCCGGCAAACATCATAGAAACAAGATACGGAATTAAATACGAAGACTGGTTGAAAAAAGAAGAAGAGCAAAGAGAACTGAAAGCAGACAGAGACTTAGCACTAGAAATAAGACTCTTAACAAAAAGACAAAAAGCTTTTGAAAAAGCAGAAGTAGAAGATCCCAACATTATTGATGCTGAGATTGTAGAAAAACCACCAAAGGAAAAAACAAATGAATAGAATAGTAATAGACTCAGACATATCATATTGGGGATATAGTGCAAGATGGTTAAGAAGCAAACTTGACAATATGTCCGGAGATGTAGAAGTGGAACTGTCTTCTTACGGTGGGGATGTTTTTGAGGGTATAGCAATGTTTAATATGCTTAGACAATATTCAAAAAATAAAGGCAAAGTAACCATAACAGTAAGCTCTCATGCTATGAGCATTGCATCTCTTATCTTTTTAGCAGGAGATGTAAAAAAAGCACACGACAACTCAACTATTATGATTCATAAAGCATGGACATGGTTAGCCGGCAATGCAGACGAGTTAGAAGCAGAAGCAAAAGTGCTAACCGGCATTGATAATATTCTTGCAAATCAATATAGTAAATACATGAAAAATTCAAAAGAAGAGATTATGGACATTATGTCTTCTGAAGGTTGGTATATTGGAAAAGAGCAGATGCAAGCAACTGGCTTTGTTGATGAGTTTATATCTTCGGAAGACGAAGTGGATGTATCTGCAAGGTCAAACTTTAAAAGTGCCATGGCTAGATTTAGTGCTAAAGCTAAAGAGGAAAATGTTAAACCTAACCTCGATGAGGTTAAAGTAGCAATTTTAGAGTGTAATGACGGAAAGTGTCCAGTATCCAACAACAGCGGTTCTACTATTGTTCCCACTGCCTCAGCAAGTGAAAACTTGATAAGCGATGATACAACTGAAATTAATCAAGGAGCAGACATGGCGTTTGACAGAAATGACTTAGATGCAACAGAAGCACATTATAATGCTTTAGTGCAAAACAAAGTTACAATGGATAGTCGTAATGACACTTTAAAAGTTGATTTACAAACAGCACAAACTGCTTTAGAGGCTAAAACTGAAGACATGACAAAGTTAGTAGCTAGTCACAAAACAGAGCTTTCTGAGGCAGAGGGAAAACTAGCGAGTTTCAAAACAGAAACAGAAACTAGATTGAATGAGGCAGTTGAATCAAAAGTTCCAACAGCAGTAGCATTAAAAATGGTACAAGCTGCAACGAAAGAAGATTCAACAAAGTTAGCGCTTGAGGCTAAGAACTCAGATGGCGGTACTCCTCAAGGAGAGATTCCAGAAGTAAGTGAAGATGAGAAGCTTCAGATGAGATGTGCTAAACTAGGCATCACAATGATGAAAAGATAAGGGGATATAATGGCAGTAGTATATGAAAACTTGTTAGTAGCAGGTGGAAGATTTTCTGGTGATGGTGGAGATGTTGAAACAGTAGTTGTTCCAGCAGCGACAACAATTGCAAGAGGAACATTAATGGGTCGTGCAACAGCGACAGGCAAGTATGCAGTAAGCAATACTGTATCATACACCACAACTGGTGCATCACAGACTGTTACGACAGCAATAGGTGAAGTAGTTTCTTTTGCAGTAGCATCAGCAAATGTAGTCTTAACTGGATCTATTGATCCTACTGCTTCTGTTAATGTTGTTGGAGTAGGAACAGCATTTACTACAGAATTAAGTTTGGGTGACAGCATTTTAGTATCAGGTGAAACAAGAGTTGTGGATACAATTACAGATGACACTCACTTAACTGTTACGGTAGCATTTACGGATGTAGCAAATGATACATCCCCTGAGCAAGTAGGCAGTGGTACTGGTACAGTTGGTAATTACTACCAAGCCCTCACGGTACAGACAGATACAGACTTAAATCAAAATACGTTTGCAACAGATACGACAAACTGGCTAGACCTTGGTGCAGTTGTTGGAAGTGAAACTCCAGTAGCAGTTCTTCAAGCAGATGCAGTAAATTTAACGGCAGCAATTGTAGACACTAAAACAGTAGTGTATAAAAAAGGTACTTTCAATTCTCTTGGAGTAACTTTCGGAAACGGAAAAACAGTTGCAAATACAAAAAATGACTTGCATAATGTAAGTATTGAAATCACTTTAGGAGTTGCATAATGGCAATAGCACAAGTTGAAGAAGTAATCGTAGCAGGTTTAGAACAAACTTTCCCTGCTAAGATGGGATTAGAAAAATTAGTTTTCGGAAACGCAGTTTCTATGACATATCCAACTAAGACAGTTAGTGTTGATATGTATGATGGAACTCGTGGAACGGCAGGATATACAGCTCGTGGAGCAAAAGGTCAAACTCTTGGGAAAGAGGGTTGGAGAACAGAGTCTTATCAACCACCAGTAATTGATGAAAATTTCAATATTGATGAAGAAGATATGGCTATTCGTAATTTTGGTGAAGGTAATGTTATTACTGAAGCTAGAAACGAAGAAAAGTTTCAAAAGATTGTAAACCGTCAAGTTCAAAGAACAAGTAATAGACGACAACGTGCATTTAATGAGCAAATCCGTGACCTAGTAACAGCAGGATCAATTTCTGTTACAGAGTATGATGACAAAGGTGTAGCACTAGCGGCAAGAACAATTGATTTTAAAATGCCAGCAGGTCATATCTACACAGTAGGTACAGCATGGAACTCTTCAGCAGATATACTTGGTGATATGAAAGCAATCGATCAGTTAATTATTAAAGCATCAGGAATTACACCTGAGTATGCGATTGTTGGTGAAACGACACTAGCAGACATGATTGCAGACACAACTATTAAGTCTCTTTTAGATAACCGTAGAATTAACTTTGGTGAACTTGTAAAAGTAGATAAAGGTGATGGTCTTACATCTTATGGTATGCTAGATGGAAAAGAGATTTTCACATTTACAGACTGGGATGATGCAGGGAATCCAATCATTCCAGCTTCAGCATATATCCCTGGTAGTTCAATGGCAGAACTTGACATCATGTATGGTTCTTTATCAGAGATTCAAAATGACAAGCCTGTAATTGTAGAGACGGAAATGCTTCTTTATACTGATGTGGACAAAAAAGCAGTAACAGTGAATTACGGTTCTAAAACTGCGAAACTTTACTGTCTTACTCAGTCAGGTGCATTTGGTCACATAACTACTAGATAGTTAAAATAAAAAAAAACAAGGAAAATGTATGAAAAAGTTAGTTTATTTAAATAACTTTCCAAGTCAAGACGCAGTAAAAGGTCAAGAGTTTCAAGGGGACTCAGACCTTGAAAAATCACTTTTGACAAGGGGTGTTATTGGAGATGGAGAGCCAACCGTAAAAACAGTTGATAGTTCAGAAACTAAGAATGCAAACAAAGAGTTAGAAGCAAAAGTAACTACTCTTGAAGATGCAAACAAAGAGTTAGAAGCAAAAGTAACTACTCTTGAAGATGCAAACAAAACTCTTGAAGAGCAAGTGGGCTTTATGAAGCAGATTGAAGCTAATACAAAAGAGCAGATTGAAAAATTGATGGAGCAAATAACTACTCTTGAAGACGCAAACAAAGAACTAGGTGAGGGGGATATCGGACAATTAAAAAAAGAGATAACCGCTCTTAAAGGTAAGAATACAAAACTTACAAACGAGCTAGAAGCTCTAAAGGCTGACTAATGGCATATCAAGTAGAGTTTATTAAAGCCGACACGGTTAACGATGAAAAAAAAGAGGTAGGGAGCACAATGAGTGTTTCTGATTCTATATACAAAGACCTTAAAGAAAAAGGTTCCGTAAAAGACTTCGTTGAGAAGAAGCCTAAACCAAAAGCAAAAGAAGACTAAATGAGTGCAAGGGATTTACTAGATAAAACACGAGCAAAATTCGTAGATGCTTCAACTGCTCCAACAAGAGCAATAGTATATACAAGAAATCGTGATTTGCTAGATATCCCTTTAAACTCATTCGTCAGTGGAATAGAGTTTAACCAAGATGATGAAGACAGTAAAAAAGTCAACAGAATAACTTGTAGAACTTTAATCTTAGATGAAGAGCCAACACCTCTCGACACTATCACTTACGATGGAAAAATCTACAAAGTGAGAAACTGGGATAAGTCAGGCAACGCTTACACCGTAGAGGCTGAAAATGCTAAACGGAATAAAGTCTCTTCAAGGAAGTTCAAGTGATAGTAGAAATCAATGATATGACAACTCCAATGCTTCAGACAATCAGGACTGTAAGTCGTGATGTAGCATTTGAGCATATGAGTAAAATTGGTAATAAAGTCAGAGTCAATGCAGGCAAAGCAATGAACCAGCAAAGACATAGACACTCTTGGTTGAACAAAAAGACTAAAGCCGGAGGTAGAAGTCCGTACTACTCAAGCACAAAACAAAAGAATCTAGGGCACAGAACAAAGCCCGGTGGTGCATTAGATAATCCTAGTAGCATGAGCAATATGATATCATCATTCTTGATGGAAAAATCAGGTGTTCTTTTAGTTGGTGGTAGAAATAAAGCTTTTACCCCAATAAGAAGAAAAGATGGTAAAGTAGTTGGAACGGCAAAAAGACAGGGTGCAATCACAAAGCACACCCAGTCTATTATCCATAAGCTAGACACCGGTGAACGTAACGAAAATCACGGTTGGGGCAAAGCAGGTAACAAACCCTCAATGGAAGGTTTTAAAGATGCAAGATATAAAGGTAGAAGATTTATGCGTGATGGCTTCAATAAGTCAATACCATACATGAAGTCTGAACTTACATCAGGCTATGAAAAAACAGTAGGTAGAGCAGTGAATAAAGTCAGCGTAAATCTAAAACCTAGTAAAAGGATAGTTTCATGAGTAGCGTAACGATGAGAGGAATCTCAAGACAGTTTGCAGAACTACTGAATACTAATGCTGAGTTTATAGCTTTAAGTCAAAGTCTTATCTCAGATGAGTTTAACTACTTTGTGAATGTAGACATAGAGACTTTAGCAGAAGTGCCAATGCCGTACTTTTCAATCGTAACTTTTAACGATAAAGATGAAAAAGAAATAAAAAAATCTTTTCAACTCTTGTTTTTAATAGGGATAGAAAGAGAAGCCCCAGCACTACTAAATGGAGTGACAGAAGAGCCAACACTCAATAAGCTTGAAACCTTAACAAGAAAAGCTTTTGAAATAATGGCAAAAGAGATGAGAGACTTTGGCATTCAAGGCGACAAGAATGTTAAGATATCTTATGTGAATATGTATGTACCAAATCCAGAAGGTGATGATGACCTTCAGATGCAGGTAGATATAGAGATAGAACAAGATAAATACATATCTTAATAAAAGGAAAATAAATGTCAGGATTTTTAACAGAAAGTATCTTGCTTACCAGAGAGACAACGGCAGGAGCCATTGCAGCTAACCCGGTATGTATAAAATACTTAGCAGAGTCATTTGACTTAACAGAAGAGCAAGCTTCAGAGGCAGTAAATCTTCTAGGTTCAGGCGGTGATGCTTCACCAGAGGCATTTGGAACATCAAGCTATTCAGGTTCAGTTGGGCATGTGATTAGCATCGACAACTCTCCAATAGTGCTTACTCACGTCTTAGGTGCAGCACTCACATCAGGAGACGCAACAGCATCTACGTGGGCAGCAACAACAGCTTTTGCAGTCGGTGATTTGGCTAATGGTGTAGCAAATACAGAGCATACATTTATCTGCTACACAGCAGGTACAACAGGTGCAACAGAGCCAACACTTCAAGCGGATCCTAATGATGATCGCAACACTAGAGTAACAGATGGAACAGTGGTGTGGATTGTAATGCCAAAACTAGTTGTTGATACATATGAGCTTACTCAAATTATGCCAACTTTCACAATAGAGTACAAACTTATAGATGCAAGTGCTAACACTTTCTATAAAAGATTTAGCAACGTGAGAATGAACTCACTACCAGTTTCTATGACAGGTGGAACAATCTCGTTAAAAGCTTCAATAGATTTTATGGGTGCTACAGCAATTGAGAGTGAAGATGCAGCATGGACTACACCACTGTCAGGAATAGCCGGTGCTCAAATTGTACCACACTTCAAAGACTATTACTCTTATGAAGATTGTGATGTTACAATTGATACAGTATCTTTATGTGAAACAGATTCAATAAATCTTGACATAAATAGAAATGTAACAATTGATGATGCAGTAAACGGTTGTAAGATAGCAAATAATGGTATCCCAACTGTTTCAGGTGCAATGAGTCGTACTTTTGAGACAGCAGAGTTTAATAATGCAAAAGCTCACACAGATTTTGCACTAGCATTTAACTTTACAAAAGCAAATGGTTGTGCTTTAACACTAAACTATCCATTAGTTAAGCCAAAGTTAGCAGACCCAATCTTATCAATAGATAAACAAACAATGCTGTCTGTGAACTTATCAGCATACGGAGTTGATGGAACAAAATCAGTTTCAGCAACAGTAATATACCCATCTCTTGTTGATTCAGCAGGTGCAATAGTCGGAGCATACTAAGCTTCTGGGGTTAGCAGTTTTCTTCCTGTTTTCTGTTAGCCCCTTCATCTAAACAGGACACCCTCTTTTAAAAAATCATAATTTTAGATATAATAGTAGCATTCAAAAAAACAAGGAAAAAACATGAAAAAGGCTAACAGTAAAGAGAAGATGCAAAAAGTAGTCATAGCGATAGCTCAGGCATACAACACCAACAACACTGCATTAACAAGTAGAGTAGAGGCAATAGTGATGCCTGACGAGCAACCACTACCAAAAGAACTTCAAGAGTGTTTAGAGAGTTGGGGTAAAACTCCAATCGAAGAACCAGAGTTTTTTGAACTAACGCAAACAGCAACATTTGAAGATCTAAAAGATGCAGCTATAAAAGACTTAAATATAGATGACTTCAATTCTTTAGATGTAGCAACCTTCGCAGATAGAGTATACAAAAGAGTCACGGACAAAATAGATGAAGATGGCAAATATAAAACCACTGCAAATATTGATAAAGTGAAGCTTCCCCGCACAACCCAGCTGAAAGCTCTAAAAAAACTAGTCAT
>Ga0316190_10004512_pt1 | contig 10160 bp, 9 predicted proteins | sample Eddworburrow2_MG_FD_204929 | JGI IMG/M metagenome (GOLD analysis project Ga0316190, IMG submission 204929) | Coastal sediment microbial communities from Maine, United States - Eddy worm burrow 2 | ecosystem: Environmental > Aquatic > Marine > Coastal > Sediment | place: USA: Maine | collected... | reverse complement strand
CCTGATGCTGAAGTCCGCCGTCGTTGATGCTGCTACTGGGGTCGCCGCTCGGGTGGACCCAGAAGGGCATCTCGGTGTCAGGTCCGCTGGGTTCCCGCTTCCGGGCGAGGGCCTGAAGGCCATTCCGTATGCGGCGTACATGACGGACGCGAACGGTTCGAGCGACATGCTGGTGGACGGATCCGTCACCCCGGTCGAGTTCGCAATAAGGGCGGACCCTGAGAACGAGGTCTACGTGAAGCGGCTGTCGCTGCTGATCTCAGACGCCACCGCGAGCCTGAACCAGTTCGGGGCCATCGCGGCCCTCACGAACGGCCTGCTGTTCCAGTGGACGGCCACGGGCCGCCAAATCGACATCGCGACGATCCATAGCAACTTCGATGCGGTCAGGTTCTCGGGTGGCGTCCCAGCGTTCGGAGACGGCAACAACTCCTTCAGGGCCAACAACGTCGTGAGCACGTCGGAGGCGTTCCTGCCGGTCCTGGATATGCAGGCATCGTTCGGGTTCCCGTGGGGCCTCCCTCTCGCGGCTGGCTCGGTGGAGAAGCTGTCGCTGATCGTGCGGGACGACGTGTCCACCATCGACGCCCTGAACGTGATCGCTACTGGATTCCAACTTCTCCCCGTGGGTATCTAACATGGCCCTGAACGCATCACGATTCGGAGGCAAGCGGGGCGCGCCGAATTCGGCTATCGCTCCTGGTGGGCAGTCGTTCGACTTCAAGGAGATCCCTGAGATCCGAGCTCCGAGCGAGGACGGTCACGGTGAGCCCGACGAGCTCGACACCAACCGGATAGCCTACGTCACGTACCTCTGGGACTCCCAGGACGACAGTGTGCGCCGTCGGGACCGTCAGATCGAAGAGAACATCAGGATGCTCGCCGGCCAGCAGTGGTCGGTCTTCAACCAGCGCCTCGGCCGGTTCGTGGATGTCACGAGCTGGATGACGAACGACGAGAAGAAGTGGCGGCAGCGCCCGGTCTTCAACCGCCTGCTGCCGTGGTTCATCATCACGCACGCCCGCATGACCGAGAATCCGCCGATCGTCACGTTCCAGCCTGGTCCCGATCGGGCCGACTCCATGCTGGCTGAGACGAACGACATCATCTTCAAGTCGAAGTGGCGGGACGTGAAGATGTCCGAGGTCTGGGATCGCGCGAGCGCGTGGCTCATCCCCTCCGGGACGGTCTACCTGGAGACGGGCATCAACACGAGGAAGGGCGCGTTCATCAGGTTCGAAGGCCGCCCAGACGAAGAGGAGCTCGGCGGCCTCGAGCCTGACCAGCGCGCAGCTGTCGAGGGGTTCGATGGCAACGTCGGCTTCGACCAGCGGGGCCAGGTCCAGTTCGATGAGCAGGGCCAGCCCATGGGTCCGGAAGCAGCTCACTTCGAGCGGAAGGGCGACCTCGATGTCCGCGTCTGGAACGCTGTGCAGGTCCGCGGCGAGGCTGGGCCGGAAGAGTGGCACAACAAGGCCTGGCACTGCACCCGCTCATTCCAGTCGGTCAACGACATCCTGGAGGACTACGGGGTCGATCTCGTGGGCTCTCAGACGCCGAACCAGGGCGGCAGCGACACGGGCGTGCTGGAACGGCTGACCTACGGGAACGGCTACTTCGGAGCTGCTGACCCGAACGTCTCGTCTCCCGACTTCGGCACGAACGTGGTGGTCCCTCAGCCAGTCGTGGAAGTGTTCACGTTCTGGCACCAGCCCGCGAAGTTCGCCGGCATGGAGGAGAGCCCGGACGAGCCCGGTGGCCGCCTGCTCGTGATCACCCGAAACGAGGTGCTCCACGACTCGACGCGCCCGGTGGCGTACACGTACACCAGCCCACTGCGCCGCTTCGACTTCGTGAAGGTCCCGGGTCGCCCAGCCGGTGGATCGACCCCGCAGGAGGCGATGAACCAGCCGCAGCGGATGTACAACAAGACGGCTGCCGGCCTGCTGGAGCACACCGCGCTGTGTGTGAACCCGATCAAGATCATCGACACCCAGTCGGGCCTTGAGGAGCGCCAGGTCACGAACCGCCCCGGTCTCGCCCTGAAGGTCAATCGACGCGCGAACATCCCTCCGTTCGACTGGGTATCGCCGCCTCCTCTCTCACCCGACACGTACCGGACGCTCGAATTCCTGCGCCAGGAGATCGATGAGCTCGGCAACCTGGAGGGCACCGAGGGTGCTGCTCCGACCCAGGACGCCTCCGGCGAGCTCGTGAAGGAGCTGCGCTTCAACTCCGACCGCTTCCTCGGCCCCACGATGCGCCGAGCAGCTGAGGAATTCGGCCGCATGGTCGAGGACTGGATGCAGCTCTTCCCGGTCCTGTACGACGAAGAGGAGATCATCTCCTACGCGGGAGCGGACAACGTCGCCCGCACGATCTCCGTCAGCCCCGACATGTTCGCGAAGGGCACGGTCAACGTGGTGGCAGACGTGGAATCCATGCTGCCTGAGGGCCGCGGTGAGCGCCAGAAGAACATCACGGCGCTGTACGCCAACGGCCTCTTCGGAGCTCCTGGCACGCCTCAGGCGGTCGCGAGCTTCTTCGAACTGTCCCGATTCCCGCACCTGGGCCGCGCCGGCAAGTTCGGCGGTGTCCACCGGATCACGGCGGATCAGGAGAACGGGAAGCTCCTCCAGGGTGTCCCGGCCGCTCAGATCCCGGTCTACGAGTGGTACAACGACCTGGTGCACCTCCTCAGTCACGAGGAGTTCATGAGCTCACCAGAGTTCCTGAAGGTGGATCCTCAGATCCAGCAGCAGTTCCAGATGCACCGTCAGATGCACATCATGAACATCATGATCAAGACGCAGCAGGCCGCTGAGGCGGACCCTGAGGGTGGCAACCCCGGGGACAACCAGATGGAAGGCGGGGTTTCACCCGCCGGAGATCAGGCCACAGAATCCCAACCATCGTCGCCAGGCCCAGCCTCGCTCCCTGAGGGCCAGACTGAGTCTCCGACAGGACCAACCGCTTAGGAGGACAAGTGTCAGAGCCGAATGAGTCTGCCGCAGACAGCGCCCAGGCTTCAGAGGAAGCACCAGCAGAGCCCACCGGAATCCGTGCCGCCATCGAGCGAGCTCGTGAGACCCTAGCGTCTGGTGGCACGATCATGCCGGCTGTCGAAGAGGAGGCCCCTGCAGGAGAGGAGGCCGCCGAAGAAGAGGCAGCCGAAGAGGAAGTGGCCGAGGAAGAGGCCGAGGAGGAGACCGAAGATGAAGGCGACGGTGGGGACGACGACCCGGACGCTGAGGAGGCGGGAGAGGACGAAGCCGAAGAGGAAGGCGAGGACGAGGGCGAGGAAGAAGACGAGGGCGAGGAGCAAGAGCGCCATGTCGCGATGCTTCCGGGCCGGCATCCCGACGACCCTGATGTAGAGATCGAGGTAGACGACCCTGCAGTCGCGGAGCGCATCAACCAGCTCCGCAACGGCTTCATGCGTGGAGAGCAGATCCGCGCGGCGACCGCCGAGCTCCAGGGCGCTCAGGACGAGCTCTACAAGATCGAGGAGCACTTCACCTACGACCCGGCCGGGTTCGTCCTGGAGAATGTCGAGGAGAGCCAGAAGGCCCAGGTAGCTCTCGGCCTACTGGTAGATCCGACCGTCTGGAAGTCCCTGGAAAAGACCGTCGCGAAGCTGCTCGATGACCCAGGTGAGCTCCGGACCTTGCAAGCGGAGACCAAGGCCGCAAGACTTGAGACACGAGATGAGCTGAAGAAGTCAGCCGATACTCGAGCCCAGCAGAACGCGAATGCTGCCGAGCTACGAGACGCGATCGACCTCATCATCCCGGAAACGATGAGCGCTGCCCAAAGGGACCGGCTCATGAAGGACATCGTGAGGGACACGGTCGATCACATCGCCAGTCACAACCTCACGGTGCTGAAGCCGAAGGACCTGCCGACCGTTCTGGCAGAGAGGTTGGAGGCCAACGGGATCGACCCGTTGGAAGCGCGAAAAGCTTTGAAAGCTGGAAAGCGGAACCAGGGTGATGTCTCGACCAAGAAAAAGGTCCAGAAGAAGCCGAAATCCGGCAAGCAACTCGTCAAGGCCAGTGCGAAACGGAAGAAGGTCGCCGCTGCCCCGGGATCCGGGAAGAAGACAGCGCCAACCCAGACCAAGAAGCTGCCTGCGGGTCAGACCATCCAGGAGCGAGTCGCTGAAGTCCGTAAACGCGGGCTCGGCTCGATCATGGGGAATCGTTAACCCACTGACTCAGAGGTAACAGAATGTCGAGCACGATCACGACAACTGCGGCCATCGACGAAGCGCTGAAGGTCATCTTCAGTGATCCGCTGGTGGTCAACATCGTGGAAGACTCGGAGCTGATGTCGATCATGCAGACCGACATGAACGTCTCCGTGGACAACACGACGGGCGGCCGATACATCGAGATGGCGCACTACTTCCAGCTCCCAGCAGGTGTGGGTGCTCGGCGAGAGGGTGAGTACATCCCCGAAGCGGACGACCCGATCTTCAAGAACTCCAGGCTCTACCTGAAGAAGATTCAGGGGACCGTGGAGATGACTGGTGACACGATGCGTCGTGTCGTCGGGGATGAAGGGGCCTTCATCAACTACATGGAGAGGGCTCTTCCGGATCTCGTCACCCGCCTGGTGAATGAGATCGATCGCATGTACATCGGCTTCGGAGCTGGTGTGAAGGCCCGTGCTGCAACGGCCACGGTGGATCTCACCGGGACCTGCACGGTCGAAGTCGATCGCGCCCTCGGCGTGGATGGCTTCACGGATGCGTTCCTCCAGTTCATGGAAGGCGAGCGCATCGTCGGCCTGGATCAGGCTGGTCCGCTGGACGACTCAGCGATTCTGAACCCTGGGACCGCCCAGGCGCTCACGCTGATCGATATCGATGAGGACAACGGCGTCCTGACGTTCTCGGGCGCACAGGCCACCATCGATGCCTGGGAAGCGAACGGAGCGGGGATGTACCTGGTGCCTGGTGACGGCGCTGGTAACTCGACGGTCGATGCGACCTCGGGCGAAGATCGTGAGATCGCGGGTCTGATGGCTGGTGCGGATGACGGCGGGATCGTCAGCACGTACAACAACATCGACCGCTCGGCTTCGGGCAACCGCCTGTGGAAGAGCATCGTGATCGATGGCTCCCTGCCGGTCTGGGGCGGCCAGCTCACGGAAGAGCTGCTCACCTTCGCAGAGGACGAAGTGTCCGTGAAGGGTGCAGGTCGGATCGACACCATCGTCTCGAGCCGAGCAGCGGCCCGGGGCTACTGGCAGAGCCTGAAGGGCGACCGGGTCATGAACGACCCGCGCTCGTTCACGGGCGGGAAGAGCGGCCTCGACATCATCCTGGGAGACCGGACGGTGATGCTCAAGGTCGCGCGGAAGCTCCCGCCTGAGGTCTGCTTCGCGCTCCAGAACGACACCTGGAAGCGCCTCACTCTGAACGCCTGGGAGTGGGATGACCGCACGGGTTCGATCTGGAACCGTGTGACGGACGCGACGGGGCGCAAGGATGCGTTCTACGCAACTGGGGTGATGTACGAGAACCTCTTCTGCCATGCCCCGCGGAAGAATGTGAGAATCGACAACCTCAGCGCCAGCTTCTAGGGCACTGAGCGCAGGTGGACAAACCTGGGGGGCCTCTTCACGGAGGTCCCCCAGACCCACATCATCGCTCGCTTAATACAGGAGGCCATCATGGCCGTGCAGGACAGAAACATTCACCGGGACGCGAAGGCGCTCCGGAAGTCAGTAACCGTGCCGGCGCTCGTGCCTGGAGCGGTGGACGTGGACACTCCGTTCTTCCAGATCCAGCCTCGCTACAACTACCGCGTCAGCGACCTCAGTGTCTACGCGGGTGTGGTGGCAACGGCAGCTGCGACGATCAAGGCCTCGGTAGTCAGCCTGCTCGACGCGGTCGGCACACCAGCTGCAGCGGCAGCGACGGCCGTCACCTTCACGCTGGAAGCCTTCTGGCAGAACGTCGCTGGGGTCATGACCTCAGTGGCCGCCACGGCAGCTCAGGCGTTCACCGGGACCGAGACGGTTACCGGCGGCGGCTGGGGGGTCTGGCTCATCCAGGCTACCGCAGCGGGGACGATCACCACGAAGGCACCGGCTGCGACGATGGCCTACGCGACGGAGGCTGACGCGCTGCGTGCGTGTCCAGCTCCTGACGCCCTGAACGGCGTCGTCGCGATCCTCACGCTCTTCACCACGGTCGGGAACGACTTCATCGCCGGCACCACGAACACAGACGCCGCGGCCGTCACGAGCTTCAACACGTCGAGCCGCGACGGACACGCTGCAGCGCTGGCGATCAACGCCGGAGCTCAGTACGCGAACGCCACCCAGGGCCAGAAGCTTCAGGACGAAGCTGGCTCGAGGATCCTCCAGGGCGTCGGCGCAGATGCCGTCGGTGGTGGAGACCTCCTGGTCCTGACCTCGCGGAGTGCGGGCACGCCCGTCTTCACGGGGGCCCAGGCGACGGTCGAGTTCCGGCCGTTCCCGGCGCAGGGTGAGGGCTCGCAGTCGATGAGCAACAGCATGACCGGACCACAGGTTCCGTAGATGATCAAGCGCCTGGTTGACCTCCCGGAGGAGCAGAGAGTCGCACCCGATTGGGTCTTCGAGCGACTCCGGGAGGTCGATCCAGGTGCCGAGGTCCTCTACATGGGTGAGGGCGTCTGGTGGCTCGGCGTCGTGAAACCCCTGGCTCCGCGGGTCGAGGCCGGCAGGAACGCGCTGAAGACCTACGAGAAGCTGAAGATGGAGAAGGGCAAGGAGACCCAGTGGCCGATCATCAGGAACGCGATCCTGAAGTCCCAGGGCTTCGGACTCGTCGGCAAGTACCGCTGGCCTGCCGAGCCGCTCTGGGGGGCCATGATCGAGGAGTTCCGGTACGCGGACTACATGTATCGGCAGCACGAGGACGGCACCCCTGAGATCAGGGCGCAGATCGACGGAGTGGCAGACGAAGACGCGAAGCACAAGATTGCAGCCCGGATGATCGAGACGAACCACTACGACTTCCGGTATCTCTACAAGCGGCTCGTTCGGCAGAACCCAGCCCCACAGACGGTAGGAGCGAATCTCACATGAGCAAATTCGGGAAGCGGGTCCTTGGCAAGGCGGCCACGGAGCGGCAGGAGGCGATGAAGAGGAACCCGGGCAACAAGTTCGGGACTCGCGTCATCAGCCGGCGCGCGCAGCGCCTGGAGCAGGAGAAGGAGCAGCAGGCCGAGGTGAAGGCGAGCTCGACCAAGATCATCGACGTTGGCGAGGCCGTGAAAGCGCCGGAGCCGGTCACCGTCGTGAAGGCCGAAGCGCCGATCACTGCGAACCTGGACGAGCTGGAGGGGGCGCTGAAGCAGAACCCGGCGTTCTACGAGACCCTGTTCGAATCGGAACTCGATCGGGCCGATGGTCCGCGGAAGGGTGCGCTTCGGCTATTCTTGGCGCATGAGATGGCAGGGGAGAGCCGCGAGGACCGCCTCGGGGCAATCCAGGAACTACTGAAGAGCAGCTAACGGGAGAAGCACGATGCTGGTAAGGCCGGTAGCGGACATTGCGTCGTTCCCGGCCCCAGGCTGGACGACAGCACCCCTGTTTTCGAAGGTCAACTCGGTCACCGCAGACGACACGACCTTCATAACGGCCCTCGCTCCTGGAGCCCAGGACCCACAGGTAGCACTCCAGATCGGGGATCTTGAGATCCCCTACGGGGCCTCGGGAAGAATCAAAGTGCGGATGCGTCTCGCCTGGAACGAGGCGCTGACGGAGGCTGCTGTCGTGCGTATCGGCCTGGCTCGAGCCGCAGACCTCGGAGTCACCGACCCGACGCTGCTCTTCGCCCGCTCCGTCGTGGGCTTCTCCAGCATCGAGTTCAAGGAGATCGAGCTCGCCTTCGACTACGAGGACTGGTCAGGCGACTCGTCGGCCTTCGGTGTCTACCTGGAGATGACGCCCGACGCAGCTGACGCCACTGCGGTCGGCCTCTGCTCGTGGATCGAAGTCGAATCCTGCGTGCCGGCGCTCTACTGCGACCGCTGCTTCCTGGGCAACCAGACCCCGCGTGACATCATCCGCTCGGCCCGGGACTACAGCCCTGAGTTCGAAGAGCGGAAGCACCCGGACGCTGTGCTGCTGCGGACGCTCTCGTCCTACGAGGCCAGCATCACGGCCAAGGTCGCGAAGGTGAACCCGTCCCTGCTCGCGACCGAGCTCGTGGTCACGCTGCCGCTCACGACGTTCTCCGCTGGCGTCCTGCTGCCCCAGATGACGTATGTCCTCCCGGGCATCGAGGCGATCACCGCGGCTGGCACGGTTCGCCCTGTCGAGCTGGTGAACCTGACGATGAGGTCCGAGCGCCAGATCTCCGACAGGGTCCTGTACTTGAGGGGCAAGTACCTGTTCCTGGGAGGTGCCGAGGAGGAGTGGTCTGGCTACTCGCAGCTGAAGATCCAGGCGGTGCTGACCCCACGTGAGGTGACTGGCCTGGACGATCCGCTCGTGATGCCCGACTCCGCGCATGACGCCTATGTCGGCGAGCTCGTGCGGATGATGGGGATCCGGTCGCGATTCTCGGACCTGGTCGAGATCGGCAAGGGGATGCAGGAGGAGGTGATCGAGACAATCGTTCAGCAGAGGGGCGCTGAGACCTTCATCACCCGCGACACATTCCCGGAGGAATAGATGGCAGTCACCACGACGGTCGAGAACATCCTCGACGGGGCCTACGGGAAGAGCACGCAGAACCAGCCGAACACGATCGCGACAGAGGCGACCGAGCTCACCGCGCTGGTCACGCGCCTCCTGCGTGGGCTCTACTCGTTCGCCGCAGAGATCAACCCGGTCGCATTCTCCGCGCAGACGCCCGTGACGGGCGTAGCAAGCGCCTGGGCACGTCCTGAGGACGCTGAGGCCATCGTCCGCATCGAGACGGCTGCAGGCGTCGAGGTCGTCGTCGTGCCTTACGATGACCGCTTCTGCGAGGAGCCGAAGCCGAGCCTGTACGAGTTCGGTGGGAACTTCATCGCGGACGCAGCTCAGACGGCAGCTCCTGGAGCGACCGACGTGCTCACGTTCTGGTACTCGAAGCGCCCGGACGATCCGACGCCCGCCGGGGTCGCCGGAGTACTCGACCCTGACTGGCAGGAGGACTACAACGAGCTCCTGATGCTGGAGGTCGCGATCTTCCTGGCGATGAAGGACGGCAGGCTCGATGAGGCAGCTGCCCTGAAGCAGGACCGCAACGTCTGGGCCCAGCGATTCGGGACCTACCTGCAGCATCAGACTTCGAACCTGCGTCGGCGCTTCGGTCACCGGAAGCACGTGAACGTCGATAGCCTGCTGCCGATGCTCACTGGAGGAGCCTGATGACATTCGATCAGATCATCGAGGCCGCGAAGTCACGGGCCTTCGACTTCGGGGCGGACTTCCCCACGACGAGCCTGACCCTGTACCGGCGCATCGAGATCCGGGAGTCCGAGATCTTCGGCCTCGCGAACCGGGCCAACCCCGACTACTTCGGGAAGAACCTGGTGGGCACGCTCACCGCGCGAGGGGACTTCAACCTGGCGACGATCGATGCCGCCGGCAGCACAGTGGATCCAGCCAGCACGATCACCAAGATCGAGATCGAGGACCCTGGCACCCACCCGACGTTTCAGTGTGGTGACAAGGTGACGATCATCTCACACACCGACCCGGATGCCGGCATCTCTCCTCGGGTGTGGCTGAGAAACTTCGTAGTCCACGGGTACAAGACGGACCTCGACGGCGTGGTTTCGCTCTGCGTGTACTACGGCTACCGCCCAGCTCCGCGGACGCTGCCCTACGACGGCACCGAGACCTCCGAACTCCCCTCGGTCTATCAGGAGCTCCTGGTCATCGACCTGATCGTCTGGATGCTCCGTCAGTCGCTCTCAATGGACACCGAGAAGAAGGCCGCGGCCCTGGGCCTGCTCACAGAAGAAGAGACTCAGACGATGGCAGGCTTCATGGCTGAGGTCGGAGACTACTCTGGCGGCCAGGTCTCCCGGTTCGGCAGTGTGGTCGGAGGGCAGCGCACATGACCTTCGTAGCAGCAGGATTCCCGCGTGAGGTGAGCCCAGGCGTCTGGGTCGGTGCCGAAGACTTCGAGCGCTTCCCGGTGGCGTCCGGTACACCCGCCGGGA
>Ga0316190_10004511_pt1 | contig 10161 bp, 8 predicted proteins | sample Eddworburrow2_MG_FD_204929 | JGI IMG/M metagenome (GOLD analysis project Ga0316190, IMG submission 204929) | Coastal sediment microbial communities from Maine, United States - Eddy worm burrow 2 | ecosystem: Environmental > Aquatic > Marine > Coastal > Sediment | place: USA: Maine | collected... | reverse complement strand
CACTAGAAATAGCTCGAAAAATTGTAGGCCGTTCGATGCGTATCGGCATTTCGGCGGAGTCAGTTCAAGACGCCCTCGAGGCAGAAAAAGGCGGTGCGGATTATCTCGGCGTCAGCCCTATCTACGCCACACCTACCAAAACCGATACGGTACCTCCCCTGGGATTGGAAGGCCTACGGAAAATAAGAAAACGGGTAGAGATTCCCCTGGTGGGAATCGGCGGCTTAAATAAATCCAATGCGGCAGAGGTCATCCGCAATGGTGCCGATGGCGTCGCGGTCGTATCCGCCATCGTTGCCGCCGATGACCCCGGGGCATCAGCCATAAATCTTAAGCAGATAATTGACGAGGCCAGAAACACATGACACTCAATGCCATCGGAGAATTCGGCTTTATCAAAAAAATAAGTCAGGGTTGCCTGATTCGGCCGGATAATGTCATCAGGTCCATTGGGGACGATGCTGCCGCTTTTACGGTGGCACCGGGCCGGGTTTCTCTGATAACCACGGATTTACTGGTGGAACGCATACACTTCATCCGCAAGTCGATTTCAGGTTTCGACCTGGGATATAAATCTCTGGCCGTTAACCTGAGCGATATCGCAGCCATGGGCGGCAACGCCCGCGAAGCATTTATCAGCATCGCTATTCCACCGGATTGTACCCTGGAATATTTAGAAGCTTTATATGAGGGTATGAAAAACCTGGCCGCCCGGTTTGATGTCAACATATTGGGGGGTGACACGACCAGTTCCAAAAAAGATTTAATAGTTAATATTGCCGTCCACGGAACCGTCGATAGGGCGCAGATGCTGTGCCGGGACGCCGCCCGTCCGGGCGATATTATCGTCTCATCAGGTTATCTGGGAGACAGCAAGGCCGGGTTGCATTTGATCTTAAACAACATCCCCACCGACACCGAAGGTCTTCAGGCCCTTTACCGGGCGCATGTTTTACCTGAACCCCACCTGCACGAAGGGCGTTTTCTGGCATCCCAGCCCGGCACCCACGCCGGCATTGACACCAGCGATGGGCTCAGCTCTGATCTCGCGCATGTTACCGAGGAAAGTCAAGTGGGTGCCACTCTTTATTCTGACCAAATACCGATTTCTGAATCCCTGCTGAAATTTTGCAGCCGTTTTGATTTTGATCCGGTTGAATACGCCCTTTCCGGCGGCGAAGATTACACCCTGCTGTGCACCGTCGCACCGGAAAATGCGGCAGAAACAGCGACCAAATTCCAGGCTGAATTCAAGAGACCGCTATTTCTCATCGGAGAAATAAATGATAAAAACCGGCTGGACGTCGTTTATCCTGACGGCAGCTCCAAACCTATTGCCCTCACCGGCTGGAACCATTTTAAGGCCGGGTGAGTGAAAAAAAAGAAATGAATAACAAAAACCAAATAAAAGAATACTACAAAGTGCTGACCATCGCCGGTTCCGATTCCGGTGGCGGCGCCGGTATACAGGCAGATTTAAAAACGTTTGCGGCCATCGGGTGTTACGGTATGTCGGTAATCACAGCCCTGACAGCCCAAAATACCCGGGGTGTTACAGCCATCCATGCCCTCCCCCCGTCCTTTGCGATCGAGCAAATGACGGCCGTGTTTACGGATATCGGCGCCGATGCCGTCAAAATCGGCATGCTGTATTCAGCGGAACTGATCGAAGCGGTCACCGAAACGCTAAATAAATATCGCGCTCGAAATATTGTACTGGATCCGGTAATGGTTGCCCAAAGTGGGGACAAACTTTTGCAGGATGATGCCATTCAGGCCATCAAGGACCATCTCATGCCGGTGGCGGATGTCGTCACACCGAATCTGCCTGAAGCCGAAGTATTGCTGGGACAGAAGATAGAAAGCTTTGAAGATATGCAACAGGCCGCCAGATCACTGGGCCAATTTGGCGGCCGGAGTATCCTGATCAAAGGGGGACATCTGGAAGAGAGCAAAAGCACGGATCTGCTTTATTTAACAGAAGAGGATCGTTTTGTCATACTGGAAGCTGAAAGAGTTGATAGCCGCAATAATCATGGCACCGGCTGCACACTTTCTTCCGCCATCGCCGCCTATATCTCCAGGGGTAGCCAAATCGAAGATGCGGTAAGAAAAGCCAAGACATATATTCAGAGTGCCATCCGTGCGGGTGCGGCATACAAGATCGGCCACGGTCACGGGCCGGTGCATCATTTTTTTGAGTTTTGGGAATAGATGTATAACAAATGCCTAAAGTGCCTAAAGTTGAGGTCCGCCTCCGGCGGGATTCGCTCCATCTTTTGTATAAGTCGTTGGCGCTGGCAGTATGGAAGGCCAGAAATCAGAACAATGAAATGACAACTTAGCGTGAGTTTCTATTTTCATAAAATAGATAGAATACATTTACTTTAGGCATTTTAGGCAATTTAGGCAATTTAGGCATTCCTTTTTTTAGGCATTCTTTTTAAATCGTCAAATAATAAATACCAGTCCCTACCGCCCAGATAAGCACCGCCAGGGTGACCACCGCACAAACACCGGCAAGTATCCTGTGGATTCTATTTTCCTTTTTTTTCTCCTGGTATCCCAACAGGTAGCCAAAAATAATTCCTGCCAGAATCCCGCCGCCGTGACCCCAGTTGTTTATTCCCGGGACAATCAGCCCGAAAATGAAAATGAAAATAATCCAGATAGATATCTGTCGATACAAATTTTGGCCGTATATTCCGCCGCGGCTTTTACCATAGTAAAGAGCCGCCCCGACCAGCCCGCAGACCGATGCGGAAGCACCGATGGTTAAGGAGACGCCGGCCAGGTATGATATCAAAAATCCGATGATGCCGCCCACGGTATAGATAACAAACATCCGATAGACCCCGAATTCGCGATTTACCACCGAGGCCAGCTGCCGCAGGGCGGCCATATTGAAAAAAATATGGAGTATACCTCCGTGCAGAAAGCTCGCCGAGATGAGTGTCCACAGACGGTGGTACTCGTCGATGGGCACGGTGCCTGTGGCCCCCAAAAGGAATAAACTGGTATCCGAAGGCGACAGAAAGGTCAGGGGATTCAAGGACAAACCGGTAGCGCGGGGATTAAATAATATCGCAATAATATACATGCCCACATTAACCGCGATGAGCGTCTTGACAAACTGATTTGGGTCCCTGAAGCCCCGGGTCCAGGGATTGTTTTTCCACCAGGAACCCGGCCGGGCCGTATCGCAGAAGGGACATTTAGACTCGGTTGCGCTGATGAGCTTTTTGCAGTTGGGACAGAGAATTGATTGTCTTTGAGGATTCGCCATTGCGATTACAATAAGACCTGCAGCACAATGGTCAAGGGTCAGGGCGAATCCATTCTTTCGCATATCACCTGGAAATTGAGCTATTTTGACAAAATTATGTGCTAACACTTTGATGATATTCCGGGCCGGGAGCCTTTCCAATTGACACAAAATTTTCTTTGCTTTATGATATCACATTGTATCATAATATAAGGCCCTTACAGGAACCCCCAAATTCATTCAATGTCTTGAAGGGTTTTCGAAGCACCGGCCCTTCAGGCGTTTCAAAAATTCCTGGTTCTTCACACAAAAGGGTGCAGTCATATTAGCCCAGCAGTCGAATATTATCTGCCACTTTTTGAATGCCTAAAATGCACTAAAATGCCTAAAATGCCTAAATTGCCTAAAATTAAGGAATTATGTCTATTTTAGTCCGCCTCAGGCGGATAAGCCTTTAGTGGTGACAGCCAAATAACTGGGAATATTTGTGAGAGGGGCCTGATTTCTTTTCATATCCCTTTCCAAATTTCCGTTTTAATTTGAGGATTAAGTGATTCGGGAAAATAAAAAATACAGCCGACAGCAAACATTTTCCAGTCTGGCCATTTTATTTATCCTTATGGTAATCGGAACCGGAATATTCCTGGCTCAGTTTGATTTCAACCCTGCGGTATTTCAAAAAGATTTATTTTTTCCGCCGACCGCCAAAGACAAGGATTTTGCCCTAACCCCGTTGACCAAATCAGTTATAGCGCTGCCGCCGGGCTTGGTCCCGCTCACATTACCGGAATCATTTGACGCTCAGAATTTATCGGACAAGATCAACGGAAAGGCCGAGCTGTATTTGTCGGCCGGTTTTATCAGCCTGTCCAGCCAGCGCTATAAAGATAAAAAAGGCTCCAACCTATGGATTGAAGCCTACATATATGACATGGGCAATGGTCAAAATGCCTTTGCAGTCTTCAGCGCCCAACGCCGGGAAGGCGCCGCGACCCTGGACCTGACCCCGTATGCCTATCGGACTCAAAATGCACTTTTCCTGGTGCACGGCAGGTTTTATATCGAGATAATCGCATCCGAAGCAACGGATCTTGCGTTTGATCCCATGAAATTGTTGGCTGAAAATTTCGTACGCAACACTGCCGCCCAAACAGTCGCCATACAGGAAAAAGACCTGTTCCCGGTGCAGGGCCTGGTAGCCGACAGCATCGCACTGATTTCCACCGACGCCTTTGGTTTTGACCGCCTGAATCAGATTTACATTGCGGAATATGAGCTCGGGCAAGAGCGGTTGATGGCTTTTCTTTCCCGGCGTCAGGAGACCCGGGCGGCGCAGGACCTGGCAGTGGCCTACCAAAAATTCCTGGAAACTTTCGGCGGACAAACCATAGATGCCAACTTACCGATCAAGAATGCTAAACTGGTGGAAATTTTAGAAACCTATGAAGTTGTTTTCTTCTGCGGCCCATTTATGGCCGGTGTTCGCGAAGCCGCGAGCAAAGAACAGGCAATTAATCTGGCCCTGCAATTGTATGAAAAACTCAAAGAGGTGGCCGATGAATCCTGATCCGGATAAAAATGATTTGACCAGACGCCAATTTATGACCCGCGCGGTCAAGGCCGGGGGCTCAATAGCGGTGGCCGGCGCCGCCGGTTTCTGGTTTCATGATTCCAACGGTCCGGGTCGGTCAGAGGAAATTGAATCGGATATTCGTCTGCCGGATTTTTCGGTCCCTGATTTGGGGCCAAAGATGAGCATTATCCGTGGCCGTAACAGGGTGGAAACGCTTCGACTGGCGGTAAAAAGCATCGGCGGCATTGAAAATTTTATTAAAAAGGGTGATCGGGTGTTGCTTAAAGTAAATGCCGCCTTTGCGTCCCCGCAAATGCTTTCGGCCACGACACATCCCCAAATCGTATCCGAGATGACGCGGCTTTGTTTGGATGCCGGCGCATCATTGGTCATCGTAAGTGATAATCCAATAAATGATCCCGGTAGTTGTTTTACGCTCAGCGGCATTGCCGATGCCGCCCGCAGTGCCGGCGCCCAATTATTTCTGCCGCGAGATGATGCCTTCAAACCTTTGAGCGTCCCCGAAGGGAAGCTGATTCGAAACTGGCCGGTTCTTTATGATCCGCTAAAGCGCATCAATAAAATCATCGGCACTGCCCCGGTTAAGGACCACCACCGCAGCGGTGCATCGATGATAATGAAAAACTGGTACGGCCTCCTGGGCGGCCGCCGCAACATTTTCCATCAGGATATCCAGACGATTATAACCGAATTGGCGATGATGATCAGGCCGACGCTGGTAATTCTGGACGGCACAACAACCATGATGACCAACGGTCCCACCGGCGGCTCTCTGGCAGATCTTAAGGAAACCAGCACCATGATAGCCGGCACGGATCAGGTCGCAGTTGATGCTTTCGGCGCGACCTTACTCGGAAGATCATTAAATGACCTGCCGTTCATCGGCATGGCTGAAGCCGCCGGGCTCGGTACCGCTGACTATCAATCGCTGAATCCGGTGATGGCGGAAGTTTAAAAAGTGAAAGAAGGTGTCAGTTTCTACGTTTCTGAATCCTGACACCTGAAACCTTTATTTTGACCTTATAACCTATACCTTTTACCCTGATTATGAACATAGTTACCACCCGACGCATTAGCCAAATTTTTTTCTTTATCATTTTCATCTGGTTCTGCTTTGTTACCTCCCCCGGTGACCAGTGGTGGCAGTTGCGCGGCTGGCCGGTTAACTGGATCATTGAGCTTGATCCACTGGTGGGTCTGGCCACATTGCTTAGCACCCGTGCGGTTTACGCCGGTCTGCTGTGGGGACTGGCTACCATCGTGCTGACCATTGTAATTGGCAGATTCTTCTGCGGCTGGTTATGCCCTTTTGGAGCCATCCACCAGTTTGTAGGATTTGTCGCCAACCGCAAAAAAAAGACCGCCGCCAAAATAAAACTCAATGCCTATCACCCGGGGCAGGTGTCCAAATACTGGATCCTGGTGTTTCTTTTGACAATTTCCGCGATGGAACTGGTGGTTGACCTCATCCGTTTGCCCGGAAACAATCAGTGGCTGTTCGCACTGCTGGTTCTGGCCGCCCTGGCCTTAACCGTCAGACATACCTTGGGCCAAACCAGGCTAAATGTTAAAAAAACGGGGTTGTATTTTATAGGTTTTATCGCCATCTGGCTTCTGTTAAGCGTGCTTTTCAAGGCCAACAGAGCCCCCGCAGCGTCCCTTCAGATCGGATTGCTGGATCCGATATCCCTGGTTTACCGCTCAATCAATCTGGTTGTCCTGCCGCTCATGGATCAAACGTCCTTAAGATTGTCCCCTGCCCCGCGGTTGTATGACGGCACCTGGCTGATTGGGGCGGTGTTTTTAGCGGCGGTTTTATTAAATCTGTTAAAACCGCGATTTTACTGCCGGTTTATCTGCCCGGCCGGAGCACTATTTGGTGTACTGAGTCGCTTCGCCCTGTGGCGCATCGGCAAAATCAGCGACGACTGTTCTGACTGCCATGCCTGTGAAAAACACTGCGAGGGCGGCTGCTCTCCCACCACTCAGATCAGATCAAATGAATGTGTTCTGTGTATGAACTGCATGGATGAATGCCGCCACGGTTTAATGACTTACCAGAACGCGCCCTCAGCGACCGGTGAGATCCTGGAGCTTGACCTGTCCCGCAGGCAATTTCTGGTTTCGGCGGTATCCGGGGCTGCCGTTATTCCGGTGGTGCGGTTAAGCGGAAATCTGGCCGGAAACTGGAACCCCGCCCTGGTCCGTCCGCCGGGTGCATTAGCCGAGCAAGAATTTCTTTCCCGCTGCATCAAATGCGGCCAGTGTATGCGCATCTGCCCGACCAATGTTATTCATCCCGCCGGCCTGGAAGGCGGACTTGAGGGGCTGTGGACGCCGGTGCTTAATTTCCGGATCGGCACCAGCGGATGCCAGTTTAACTGCATTGCCTGCGGCCACCTGTGTCCGACGGCAGCCATCCGGCCGCTCAGTCTCGATGAACGCAAAGGCCTGGGCGAATTTGCCGATAAGGGACCGATTACCATCGGAACCGCCTTCATCGATCGGGGCCGCTGTCTGCCCTGGGCGATGGACAGGCCCTGTATCGTCTGCCAGGAAAACTGCCCGGTAAGCCCTAAAGCCATCACGACCCGCAGTGTGTTCAACACCATCAACACCGGCTCAAAGCTGATGGTAGAAAGGGCCGATGCCTTCTACGTCGAAATTCAAGCAACCGGCCTTCAGGTGGATCAATATGCCACCGGAGATTATTACTGCCGGGCGGTGTCGTCGGCCGACGTGCGCCCGCGAAGAATCATCAGTAACTGGGAGCGGGGGCTGAAAGTGGCCGGCGAGCTTGCCTTTGAACCACCGCCGGCGCCTGGAAGTCAGATTGAAATCCTGGTTAAACTGCAGCAGCCCTATGTCGATCCCAACCGCTGCATCGGCTGCGGTGTTTGTGAACACGAATGCCCGGTTCCCGGTAAAAGGGCAATCCGGGTTACGGCCGACAATGAGACAAGGGCTCGGGAGCATGCCCTTCTGTTGAGGCGGCCGTGAAAAGTTATTCGTTATTTGTTAACTAAAAGCGAACGGTATTGCCCAACTGGGACAATGAACTTTTGATGGAGAATCTCAAAATCGCAGCTACATATCAACACTGGTCCCGCCGAGAGTTTTTAAAAGCCGCCGGTATCGCCGGTGCCGGATCACTTATGGCGCCTTTTTCCCGGACGGCGAATGCTTCCCAACTATCGGGAGAAATGCCGCTAAGGCCTTTTGGAAACACCGGAATCAACGTCCCCCTTCTTTCTTTTGGGGGCAGTTTGGACACCTCCCTGAGTATCCTGGTTTTGAGGCAGGCATTCAAGCAGGGAGTGACCTATTGGGATACGGCCAATACCTACATGGGCGGCAGAAGCGAAAAGGGAATCGGTAAATATCTTGAAAAATATCCCCGGGACCGCCAGCAAATTTTTCTGGTAACAAAATCCCATGCCTGGACGACAAAAGGGTTGGGCGAGGATCTTGACCTGTCTCTTGAACGCATGCGAACTGATTATATTGATCTTTATTTTTTGCACTCCGTAAGAAGACCCGGGCAACTGGATGATGACATCAAATCCTGGGCAGAAAAAAAGAAAGCCGAAGGCAAGATCCGCCTGTTCGGTTTCAGCACCCACTCAAATATGGAAGAGTGCATGCTGGGAGCTTCCAAGCTCGGCTGGATCGATGGCATTATGATGCGCTACAACTATCGACTGATGCACAACGATGAGATGCGAAGGGCTGTAGATGCGTGCACCAAAGCCGGTATCGGATTGACCGCCATGAAAACCCAGGGCGGCGGTCAGGTCAAAACCAACAGTGAAACTGAGCTCAAACTGGCCGGCCGGTTTGTAGAGAAAGGATTTAGCGATGCCCAGGCCAAACTCATGGCTGTCTGGAAAAATTCAAACATCGCCAGCATTTGTTCCGAGATGCCCAATATGACGATCCTGATGTCCAATGTTGCTGCAGCCATGGACAAAACCAGGCTTTCTTCTCTGGACAGGGCCCTGTTGCAGCAATACGCACGGGAAACGCCATCGACCTATTGTGCCGGATGTGCCGACATCTGCGAATCAGCAGTAGCCGGCAATATACCCATTGGAGATGTCATGCGCTATCTCATGTATGCGCGCAGTTACGATAACCCTTACCGAGCATCGACACGCTTTCGGAAAATTCCGTTGGACATACGGATACAGATGGATAAGGCAGACTATTCCATGGCCGAGCGTCGCTGTCCGCAAAAAATGGCCATCGGCAGTCTCATGCAGGAGGCCTTGAAGGAGCTATCGTAACCCTGCGGGTGGAGTTATGCCCAATTAGTACAAAGAATGACCAAAGGAGAATTTAAATTGACCATCAGAAATAACGACATGTCCCGCCGATCTTTTTTAAAGGCCACCGGTACGGCCGGTTTAGGCGCACTCATGGCGCCGGTGAACAGACTGGCCACGGCCGCCGAAACACCTGCCAGGGTCCCTACCCGCACCTTCGGCAAAACCGGTGTCGATGTATCCATTCTTTCCCTGGGCGGCATGTTCAATATCGCTTCCAACCAGGTGATGATGAAAAAGGCCCTGGATTGGGGCGTCACCTACTGGGACACGGCGGACTGCTATCAAAGAGGCAGCGAAAAAGGTATCGGGAAATATTTTAAAAAGTATCCTCAGGATCGCCAAAGGGTCTTTTTGGTATCCAAATCCGACGCCCGCGATCCTGATGGGATGACCGATCTTTTGAATCGTTCCCTTAATAGAATGAATACCGACTATCTTGATCTTTATTTCGTACACGGGATCTATGGCATCGACGAACTGGATGACAGCACCAGAGCCTGGGCCGCGAAGGCCAAGGCGGCCGGCAAAATCCGCTTTTTCGGCTTCAGTACCCACAGCAACATGGAAGAATGTTTGATAGAGGGGGCCAAACTGGGCTGGATCGATGGAATTATGATGACCTATAATTACCGTCTGATGCACACCAGGGGAATGAAGCGTGCGGTGGATGCCTGTGTGAAAGCGGGGATCGGATTGACCGCCATGAAAACCCAGGGCGGGGGACCTGTGAGGACGGATACCGGCACCGAAATCGAGATGGCCGGCCGTTTCCTGGAAAAAGGATTTACCGACGCCCAGGCCAAATTAATGGCCGTCTGGCAAAACCCGGATATCGCCAGTATCTGTATCCAGATGCCGAACATGAGCATTCTGATGTCCAACATAGCTGCCGCCGTAAACAAAACGGAATTATCCGTCCGCGACACAAATTTGCTCCAACGCTACGCCGCAGAAACCCAATCCGATTACTGCAC
>Ga0316190_10004509_pt1 | contig 10162 bp, 7 predicted proteins | sample Eddworburrow2_MG_FD_204929 | JGI IMG/M metagenome (GOLD analysis project Ga0316190, IMG submission 204929) | Coastal sediment microbial communities from Maine, United States - Eddy worm burrow 2 | ecosystem: Environmental > Aquatic > Marine > Coastal > Sediment | place: USA: Maine | collected... | reverse complement strand
TTCCAATTGTTATTGGTTTTGAAATGGTTTTAGACTATCCAAGTTATACAGGTAAAAAAGACGAAATGGTCAAAAACACAGGTTACGCAGTTGTACCCGAAGGCACAGATGTTACCTGGAATATTAAAACAGAAGAAACTGATTCATTAACTTTTATTAGTGACGATTCATACCCCTTTGAATTGAACACCTCTAATGATTTTTCAATCAAGAAAAAATTGAATCAGACAGTAGGCTATCAAATTAGCACTTCAAACAAAAATTTGAAGGATTATGAGAAGTTGAGTTATGTTATTGAGGTTGTAAAAGATGAGTTTCCTGAAATTGACGTGAAGACAGATATAGATTCAGTAAGTAGAGGACCGGTACAGTTTGCTGGTCAAGTAAGTGATGATTACGGTTTAAGTAAGTTGAATTTAGTCTATTATACGATTGAAAATAAAGCAGCTCTAAAAAAACAAACTATTGAAATTAAAAAAACAAATTTCGAGGAGTTTTACTATATATTGTCCCCATTACAATTAGAGATAAATGAAGGTATGACTTATGAAATGTACTTTGAAGTATTTGATAATGATGCTATTAATGGTAACAAATCGGTTAAGAGTAACGTTTTTAAATATTATAATAGAACTGAACAAGAAATCACAGATGATTTATTAAAAGAACAGCAACAAAATTTTGATGAACTTAATAAGACAGCTAAGAAAGCTGAGCAATTGAACGAAGAATTTGAGGATTTTTCAAAAAAAATAAAGAATAAATCAGCGTTAAATTGGAATGATAAAAAAGAACTAGATGATTTTTTAAAACGTCAAGAACTGTATCAAGAAATGCTGGAGAAACACACCGAGGAACTTAAGGAGAATTTAAATGAACAAGAATTCCGGAATGAAGATCAATCATTAAGGGATAAAAAAGAGGAGCTTAAGAAGCGAATAGAAGAAGCACAAGAATTACAAAAGAGGAATGGGCTTTTAGAGCAGTTAAAGAAAATGACAGAGAAACTTGATAAAGAAGGAATGCTTGATAAATTAGAAAAACTCACACAACAAAATAAACAAAAAAAGAGAACCTTAGAGCGTATGTTAGAATTGACAAAACGTTTTTTTGTTGAAAAAAAGGCGGTACAAATCTCCAAAAAGTTAGATTCACTTTCTAACAAAGAAGACAAGCTGGCAAAACAAAAAATGAATAGTGTTGAGGAGCAGAAGAAGTTAAATGAGGAATTTGATGATATTAAAAAGGATTTTGATGAATTACGTAAAGAAAATCAAAACTTGGCACAACCTATGAATTTTCCTGACACAAGATCCGAAGAAGATGAAACAAAGGAATTAATGAAACAAGCTACTGAAAAACTGGAACAAAAAGAGGCAGAAAGGAAAGGCGAAAATAGAACCATCAAACGTGAAACATTGCAAAAAAAAGCTGTTCTTCAACAAAAAGCCGCAGCAAAAAAAATGAAACAACTTGCGCAGAATATGAAAGGAGCCATGGAAGCTATGCAGGGTGAATCGATAGATGAGAATATAGATGATTTGCGTGCAATTATTGAGAATTTACTTATTTTTTCTTTCGAGCAGGAGCAATTAATGGTATCATTTGAAGGTGTTGATGCAGCTCATGCGGAATTTCCGGCTAAACTAAAAAAGCAACAAATTTTAAAGGAACATTTTGAACATATTGATGATAGTTTATACACACTATCATTACGATTACGAAAACTTTCTTCTAATATTCAAAAAGACTTGACAGATGTACATTATAATACTGATAAGTCCTTACAAAATATTGCCGAAAATAGAATACAGCAAGGAAGGTCTAACCAACAATATACGATGACTGCTGCAAATAATTTGGCTGATATGCTAAGTAATTTATTAAATAGTTTGCAAAACCCAGGGATGGGTGAAGGAAAAGGAAAAGGAAATTCTATTAGTTTACCAGATATTATAGAGAAGCAAAAAGGGTTGGGAGAGAAAATGAAAGAAGGTATCAAAAAGGGCGAAAATAATGGAGAAGGTAAAAAAGAGGGAAGTAATGGTAGAGAACAAATGAGTGGGGAGCAATACCAAATCTATCAAGAACAGAACGCTCTAAGGCAAGCATTGCAGGAAATGATTGGTAAGGATGGTAGGTCCAGCTCGAAAGGGCAAGAAGCGTTGAAACAAATGGAAGAATTAGAGAAACAATTATTAGATAAAGGATTTACTAATGAGGTAATGCAACAAATGCTGCACCTAGAACATGAATTACTTAAATTAGAGGATGCAACTCTTAAACAAGGAAAAGACAGTAAAAGAAAGTCAGAAACCAACGAAACTCAATTTAACAAAAGAACAATCCCACGAATAAAAAATAAAAAACTTTATTTTAATTCGAAGGAAGTTTTAGATAGAGAACCTTTACCCTTAAGAACTAATTATAAAAGGAAAGTACAAGAATATTTCAAGAAAACCCAGTAAATGATTACATTCAACTACGAAACGGAGTTCAAGCTAAAAACGAAAACAAAAATTGCTAGTTGGATTTCTAAATCAATCGTTAATGAAGATTTTAAAGAGGGAGATATTAATTATATTTTTTGTGAGGATGATTATTTGTTAGATATTAACGTTAAATATCTAAAACACAACACATTAACGGACATAATTAGTTTCGATTATTCGCTAGGAAAGAAACTTTCTGGAGACATATATATTTCTGTAGATAGGGTAAGAGACAATTCCGTAAAATTTGAAGTTAATTTTGACGATGAACTACAGCGGGTCATAATTCATGGCATTCTTCATTTTTGTGGCTACAAAGATAAAACTAAAGAAGACAAGCGGTTAATGCGCAAGAAAGAGGATTATTACTTATCTTTGCGCACTTTTTAATATCCATTTATAGATGTTCCACGTGAAACAATGAGTTTATTTCAAGAAACATATGATGTTATTGTTGTTGGTGGTGGCCATGCGGGCAGTGAAGCTGCGGCTGCTAGTGCCAATTTAGGGGCAAGTACCCTCTTGATTACAATGAGCTTACAGAACATTGCTCAAATGAGCTGTAATCCAGCCATGGGTGGAATAGCGAAAGGACAGATAGTGCGTGAAATTGATGCATTGGGTGGATATAGCGGTATTGTGACAGATAAAACGGCGATTCAGTTTAAGATGCTGAATAAATCCAAAGGGCCAGCAATGTGGAGCCCAAGAGCACAGAGTGATAGAATGCGTTTTGCTGAAGAATGGAGAACAATGTTAGAACAAACGCCAAATTTAGATTTCTATCAAGATATGGTTAATGAGCTATTAGTGGAAGGAGATAAAATAGTTGGTGTAAAAACTTCGCTGGGCGTTACAATTAAAGCCAAAACAGTAATATTAACTACCGGTACTTTTTTGAATGGTTTAATACATATAGGCGATAAAAAATTTGGAGGCGGTAGAGCTGGTGAAAAGGCCTCAGTAGGTATTACCGAAAATTTATTAAAATTAGGGTTCCAAGCAGGTAGAATGAAAACCGGAACTCCACCAAGAGTTGATGGACGGTCGTTAGATTATTCTAAAATGACAGAACAACCAGGGGATATGAATCCTGAAAAATTTTCATTTAATAGATTAACAAAACCGTTAACAATCCAACGATCATGTCACATGACATATACTAGTCTAGAGGTTCATGATCTATTACGTGAAGGCTTTGAGAGATCACCTATGTTTAGTGGCCGGATACAAAGTATAGGGCCTAGATACTGTCCTTCTATAGAAGATAAAATAGATCGTTTTGCAACTAAAGACAGGCATCAATTGTTTATTGAACCGGAAGGGTGGAATACTGTTGAGGTTTATGTAAATGGTTTTTCAACATCGTTGCCTGAGGATGTTCAGGCTAAAGCGCTCAGTAAAGTTGAGGGTTTTGAAAAGGTAAAATTCTTTAGATTTGGTTATGCAATTGAGTACGATTACTTTCCGCCGACCCAACTAAGACATACGTTGGAAACAAAAAAAATTCAAAATTTATTTTTTGCTGGTCAAATAAATGGAACAACTGGTTATGAGGAAGCGGCGGCACAAGGAATGATGGCCGGTATTAATGCTGCGTTAAAAATTCAAGAAAGACCTCCTTTCATACTGAAACGAAATGAGGCATATATAGGAGTCTTAATAGATGATTTAATAACGAAGGGAACAGAAGAACCATATAGAATGTTCACGTCCCGGGCAGAGTATAGAACCTTATTAAGACAAGATAATGCGGATTTACGATTGACCCCAAAATCTTTTGAAATAGGATTGGCCTCTCAAGAACGGATGAATCGTGTAATAGAAAAGCAAGAAAAAACCGATGCATTTGTTTGTTTTTTGCAAGAGAGCAGTATTAAACCACCCGAGGCAAACCCTATTCTGAAGGAAAAAAATTCGGCCGAAATAAATCAGTCTATGAAGATGTTTAAAATAGCATCTCGACCCCAGTTAGATTTTAATGATGTACGTCAATTTCCAGGGGTTAATGATTTTATAATCGATAATAATATTGATAACGAAATCATTGAACAAACCGAAATACATGTTAAATATGCCGGTTATATAGAAAAAGAAAAGAACAATGCAGATAAATTGAATAGGCTTGAAAACATTTCAATTCCTTCTAATTTTGATTACCATAAAGTAAAGTCATTGTCTTATGAAGCGAGAGAAAAACTGACCAATATCCAGCCAACAAGTATATCACAAGCGAGCCGAATTTCAGGAGTTTCGCCAAGTGATGTTTCGGTTCTGTTAGTTTATATGGGAAGATAAAATTAATGTTCCACGTGAAACAAGTAGAAAAATCGCCGATAGCAAATACTCCTCTAGATCTTTATTTAAAATGCAAAGATTATACTGTTTCACGTGAAACATTTTCTATTTATATAGATAAAGAATCACAACTTTTAGTAACAACTCCAAGGCCTGCTATTGGTGATTTGAGTAGATATTATGATAGTGACGAGTATATTTCTCATTCAGATTCGAAAAAATCTTTCATTGATAAGGTATACCAAACTGTAAGAAATTACACTATAAAACAAAAAGTTAAACTGATCAATTCTTTTAACACTACTAATAAAACTGTATTGGATATTGGTTCAGGCACAGGTGATTTTTTAATGGCATGCAAACAAAATGGGTGGAGTGTAGATGGGGTAGAACCAAATAATAATGCTAATAAAGAGACAAGGAAAAAAACCTTTACAGAAATTTCAAAGGATATATCAGAATTAGGTAAAAAGCAATTTGATGTTATTACTATGTGGCATGTGTTAGAGCATGTACCAAACCTAAATGAATATATTTCTATATTAAAAAAAATTTTAAAACCGGATGGAATTTTAGTAGTCGCAGTGCCTAATCATAAAAGTTACGATGCAACTTATTATAAAGAGTTTTGGGCGGCATATGATGTGCCCAGACATTTATGGCATTTTTCGAGACTATCAATTGATAAATTGTTTCAATTGGCAAATATGAAAGTTACTAAAACCTTACCAATGAAATTTGATTCCTTTTATGTAAGCTTACTTTCTGAAAAGTATAAAACAGGAAAATCAAATTTCTTAAAAGCGTTTCTTATTGGATTACGGTCTAATTTAAAAGCAAGAAGCTCAAAAGAGTATTCGTCTCTCATTTATGTTATAAAGAAGATTTAAAACCTATTTTAAGCTAATTTAAGAGGTTTTTATAGGTTCTTATATAAACTATTGTCAATGTTGAGTTAAAAGGCTTAGAAATAACGGCATTATTGCCTCATTTATAATAACCTTTCTTTATTGAAATAATTAAAATGATAAGTATCGCTTATTTAAAATTAATTCTTCTGAGTTTTGTTAAAATTATGTAGTTTTGCGCAAAATTTATAAATAAATATATAATGAAAAAATTAGGAGTAACATTACTGTTAACTGTATTATTAATTTCTTGTACACAAACAAAAATAGCATATGTTGATGTCGAAGAAATATTGAAAGAGTATAAAGGGACTAAAGATGCGGAGAAAGAAATGAATAAAAAATCTGCCGAGATAGGTAAAGAATTGGATGAGCAAGCCAAAGTTTATCAAGCAAAAGTTACCGATTATTATGCGAAAGCTGATAAAATGACAACAAAAGCAAGGCAACAAGAAGAGCAAAATTTAATGCAACAACAAGAAGTGTTAAAGCAGAGCCAGCAACAAGCTCAAATGAATGTTCAAAAGGATGGGCAAGATAAAATGACTGAAATAAATGAGAATATAGAGGATTTTGTAGCCGATTACGCAAAAAATAATGGATACACTTATATTTTAGGAACATCAAGTCAAACTAAAACTGTTCTTTATGGTGATTCTAAGTCTGATATTACAGATATTATTTTGGAGGCACTGAATGATTCATATAAGAATAAGGATTCAGAAGAAAAGAAACAAGAGGCGACAGAGGTAAAGTGATTTAAATTATTAATAATCAATTAGTTAAAGCTCCAGATATTATCTGGAGCTTTTTTGTTTATTAACAATTCGTCTTAAAAGTGTTAATAACTCATACTTAATTTAAAAAACTTACGTTATTATATCGCTAACCGAACACTTAATTAAATGAAAAATATTTTTTTGTCAATCTTTGTAGTCCTTACCTCATTGACACTTGCAGCGCAAACCTCTTCTGGCAAGCATCATATCAAGTACTTAGAAATTAATACCACTCAATCGGATTATGGAGTTGCGTTTTTGGATGATAATAATGTGGTATTTACGAGACCGGCAGATGAAAATTCGAATAATAGTCAGTCAGATCTATTTGTAGGAGAAATCGATGAAAAAGGAGAAATTGTTAATAAAGAGCCTATTCAGGGGGTTAAAGCCTTTAAGAAAGTTTCCAAAACAGGCATTACATATAGTAAAGATCAAAAAACGGTATATTTTTCGGCTAAAAAACATAAAAAACGAAGAAATAAAAATAAAGCACAATTATTTAAGGCGACCGTAGATTCGTTAGGGAATTGGATCAATATCGAAAAATTACCTTTTAATAAAAAGAAATTTTCGGCTGGCGAACCCAGTTTAAGTAAAGATGGCAAAAAACTTTATTTTGTATCAGATAGACCATCATCTTACGGAGGGACTGATATTTATGTTGTGAGCATAAATGAGGATGGAACATACAGTGAACCAACCAATTTAGGAGATAAAATAAATACTACTGGTGATGAAGTCACTCCTTATATAACTGACAATAATATCTTGTTCTATTCTTCTAATGGTCGTGAAGACGGTTACGGAAATTTAGATGTATATGCAACGGAAATATTTTCTAACATAGCATCAGAACCGTTGCATTTAGAATCTCCCGTAAATAGTATTAATGATGATTTTGCCTACATAGTTAATAGTAATAATAAAGGCGGATTTTTCTCTTCAAATAGATTACAAGGCCAGGATAATAATGATATGTATTCGTTCATTATAGAAGATATAAAGCCAGAAAAATGTTTGCAACAAATAGCCGGTGTGGTTAAAGACAAAGAAACGTTACAAATAATAAAAGATGCAGCAATGACTTTATTTGACAATGATGGTAATCAAGTTCAACAGGTGCTAACCGATAAAAACGGAGAGTATAGTTTCGATTTAGATTGCAGTCAAACTTATACATTAGTAGCGTCAAGCTTATATTATTCTAAAGAAGAACATATTATTAATACAGCAAATTATAATAGAGCTCCGGAATTAGAAGCTAATAAATTCTTGACAAAAATGACAGGAGCTGAGTTGGAAGAGGCCTTAGCGGCAACAATTAACGCTGATATTCCGGGTAAAGATAAAATAGAAGTTAAAGAACCTGAAACAGCCAAAGAAATTATAAAAGAAGAAGTCGTAAGTATTAATGAGATATATTTTGATTTTGATAAGTCGGATATTAGAGAAGATGCCACTGAGGAGTTAGATAAGGTTGTTGAGATGATGAAAGAAAACTCAAGTATTAAAATAGAAGTATCATCTTTTACTGACTCACGAGGTAGCAGTGCTTATAATTTAAAATTATCAGACCGCAGGGCCCAATCAACAATTGATTATTTAGTTTCTAATGGCATAGAAAGAAGTAGGGTAACTGGTAAGGGATATGGTGAGAGTCGAATGATAAATAAATGTATAAATGGCGTTGAATGTAGTGAAGCCGCTCATCAAAAAAATAGAAGAACAGAATTTGTTATTCTAAATAATTGAGTGTTTTCGGAATCTTGAAAAATAGAATGACAATTTTAAAAATGGAGTTTTTTAAAAGGAGTATTCTTAATTGGAGAAACCAGATCTAAGACATAAGATAAACACCAAAAACTGTAACCAAAAAATATACGGATATAGTCATAGCTCCTGCGTAATCTTTAGCTATACGTTGTCCGAATAACAACGCTAACAATATTTTTGCGGCTATAACCGATGCGTAAAAGCCAATGGTTGTAACCTCTGAAATGTATATTTGAATAATACCAATTATACTTAAAAAACCAACTATAATTTCACCAACAAGTATTACACCTAGCATAAGTGGAACGCTTTTTCTTAAAAAAGTTTTGCTAAAATGCTCTTTTAAAAATGACAAATTCCCACTCCAATCACTAATTTTATCAATGCCCGACTGTAAAAAAGTAATTGCCAAGAACATTAGAATTAAAAGATGAGGTGCAAATTTAATGGCAATTTGAAAAAGGTTTTCCATAATGTTGTTTATTTCAATTAAAGATAGTAAATCTAAAGATTAATTTTAAATTTAGTTTTTGCCATTCAAAGCCAAATATAGTATCTTGGCTAATTATTTAACCTAATAACTCTAAACCATGTTAAAGACCGTACTTGTTGATGACGAGATCAACGCATTAGAGGCTTTAGAATGGAAACTAAACCGCTACATTGGAGATGTTCAAATAATTAAATGCAACTCTCCTATTAAGGCAATAAATGTCATACAAAACGAAAAACCTGACCTCGTTTTTTTAGATATTGATATGCCTGAAATAGATGGTTTTGAACTGCTAAAAAGACTATCCTACACTAATTTTGAGCTGATTTTCACTACTGCTCATGACGAATTCGCACTTAAAGCAATAAAGGTTTCCGCTATTGATTATTTATTAAAACCTGTTGATAAAGATGAGTTAATAACAGCTGTTGATAAGGTAAAAGTTTCGCGAAAAGGAAATCAGTTAGAAGACAAATTGCAGTCATTATTTACTAATCTTCAAGAAAAAAATGATAAAATTAATATAGCTGCAGACGGGAAGATCTATTTGCTGGATAGATCGGATGTAATTATGTTAAAATCTGATAAAAGCTATACTACAATATTTTTGACAAATGATAAAAACATTGTAGTATCGAAGACTTTAAAAGAGGTAGAAAAAAAGTTTATATATCCAGAGTTTTTCAGGGTACATAATTCATATTTAGTCAACATTAATCACGTGAAAGAATATTTAAAGAGTATGGGGGGTGAATTAATTATGACAAATGGAATGAGCGCTAGTATAAGCAGAAACAAAAAAAATGAATTACTAGAGAGACTTTTTTAAACATCTTTTATGCTATTAGATTTTAATTCTGAAATTTATTCCTGGATAAGAGGAGCACTTTTTATCTTATTCGTTTATCATTTGATGATCTTCTTTCAAAACAGGAAAAAAGTATTTCTATTTTACAGTCTTTATCTAATTTGTTTTTTATTTTATTTTTTAAAAGATATAAGTACACCCGATTATTTGCCAATATACTCATATATCAATTTTTCTCTTCAATTTTTAGGATATGGTGCATATGTAGCTTTTGCTAGAGAGCTCTTAAATACCGAAAAACATGTTCCCGAATGGGACACACTTCTCAAGCTCGAGATAATAGCCTTTTTAATATTATCTGTAGTTTTTATTTTTATTCAAATTTTATTTGGATACAGCTATCAGGAAAAATTATGGATTATGGTTATGCCAATCTTTACAGTTTTTTCTTTACTTACCTATATTGTCTTAACTAAAATAAAGGGAAAACATGTAACTTTTTTTATTATTGGTTCTTTGACTTATATAATTTTGGCAAATATTAGTTTGTTGGGGCCGTACGCGTTAGGGAACAACTATTTTATTGTACGAGGAATAGAACCAATGTT
>Ga0316190_10004507_pt1 | contig 10163 bp, 13 predicted proteins | sample Eddworburrow2_MG_FD_204929 | JGI IMG/M metagenome (GOLD analysis project Ga0316190, IMG submission 204929) | Coastal sediment microbial communities from Maine, United States - Eddy worm burrow 2 | ecosystem: Environmental > Aquatic > Marine > Coastal > Sediment | place: USA: Maine | collected... | reverse complement strand
AAACGAGTTTATTCACTCGGAGTGAAACACTGACTCTTACAGCTGATTTGTCATCTACGTTGAAAAGCATTTTATTGGTGATTGTTACGCTTATGCCACTAGGGGCTCAGCCTTATACTCAGTTCCTTGCGTCAACAGGGCGAATGCTGTCCTGACAGTCTTGTTGGCTAATGCCACGGCTGCGCATTTTTTACTCTTGCGCTCAAGTAATTGTTTTAACCATTTTTCTTTTTTGTTCGTGGCTCCCATTTGTCCACATGATTGATAACGGGCATGGCACCATTCACAAGATAACTTCTCAGGGCAACGTTCTTCATCGGCTTTCCGATAGACCCCAATTTTGTTTTGCCACCACTGGAATGCTGCAACGGCGTCAGACCTATGCACGCGGATGCATCCCGCCCTGTTTTAAAGGTGCCTGCTTCCCCGCAGCTTATCGCAATATAGAGGTTAACAGCATTGATGGTGGATACCCCCTCCAATGCAAGCAACTTCTCACATTCCGGATGCGGCTGGATAGCCTGAGCCAATAACTTATCCTTTTCTGCTATATTTTCGACAGTCTGTAAGTAAAGCTTCCAAGTTGCACTCAGTGCTTGGCGAAACGGCATGCAAAACCCATTATCTGCATCTTCAAGCACACCTTGAACTGTGTCGCCTAATCCGCCGTTTCTTGTTGAAATACGTATATTGAATTCCAGTAACAATGCTTCAATCATTGATTGCGCAGAGCTACTTTGTGCTTGACCGCTAACTCTCTCATCCTCATGATGGATTGCAGTTCCTGCTGCTCAAAGGTCTTACCATTGATGAACTTAATATCGACAAGCTGGCTAGCCTGTACGATGGCGAGGGCATCATTTTTATCAGTCTTTTGATTTTGCCTTATCTGAGAAACCAACTTGGCTGATATGATACGGGCATCATGACCCTTATCCTTCGCTGCTTGTTTCCAGTAGTTGGAAGTTGCACAAGGTTCGAATACGATGACTGCTGGCTTTGCTATGGCTAGCCAAGATGTAAATTGTGAAGATGACATCTCATCATTGCTGATTATCTGGTTTGCTTGAACCACACATACTTGGATAACTTTTTTGGCTAAATCTACACCTACAATTGTTTTCTTCATTTCTTGGACTCCCAATTATCGATTTGCTTGATAGGCAACCAGTTTCTGCTTTAGGGTGAGGAGAGTCCAATTACCTCTCCATGGCGCGTAGCGTATGATGATGCTGAAAGTAGCCACTGAAATCATCAAGCTGGATTGAGTCACTACAAGAAAATAGAACAGCTATTTGATGCGTTTTAGCGTATACTTGTGTGTATCTCTTCATGCCTGATGGCAAATGACTCTGCCGCTCTCCCCACCATGCAAAGGATGCATTAGTGTACCGACTGATAAAGTCCGAGGAGTTTACCTTTGACCCCTTGACCCCTTGACCCCTTGACCCCTTGACCTCGTGGTTTCTGGATCCAAGCTGTCGTATCGCCAGATCCAAGTAAGCCGATTCTTGCAGTGCAGTGTCGTTCTGGCCGCTTGTGAGGCAGCCAACGATAAAGTCAGAGATCACCACTACATTCTCAATACGTCGGGCAAAGAGTACTACGGAGGTACCTGGGTCGACTAGACCGGGTTGCGATTGCCGCTAAACGCCAGAGCAACCTTGATAAGATTTCCTTTCACTTTGTTTGCTTTGTCTGCCTGCGTGGTAAAGAGCTATCTACGCAGGCTATAGCAGAGTGGGAATCCAAGCACTCCGTGTTCTATGGCGGAGACCGGGCCTAAAGCTCGACCACAGCAGCCGTCGGCTGAGTGTGGAACCATACCCATCTACCTCTAGGAGGTATACCCATGACCAAGAGCAAGAACCATCAAAGCAATAAGGAAGGAAAGAAAAAGCCGACCATGACATTGCTGGAGAAACGGGCTGCAAAGAAGTCAAAGAAGGAATCCTCAACACTTTTGGGAAATAGCAGGGCACGGTGACTTTATTCGGGCCGATAGTACTGCTGGCCTGAGCAACAATCGAATATCTGCTTTAGGAGATACAGTGATTTTATTCCCAAGACTTGAATGCTGGAACACCACCACCAAAGTGGCGACTGTTGCGGCGGACGTAGACAAAAATCGTGTGCTTTGCCGGATCTCGCTGAAGATCTTGCGGGATCAGTTCGGCGCTTTAGATGAGACCCCCATGCTGTCTGTAGCGCAGCATCGAACGGCTATACAAGAGGCGGCACGAACGCTTATAGAGAACGGAATCTATGAAGAAGATGGTTCCGTTAATATTCGTGCATGTGACCTCTAGCACTCTATCAGTACATTGAGATTAGTCCATGGGTCAGACGAAGTTGAATTTGCCGTAACCATCTTGTGTTGCGATTCAGGCTTGAGTTGAGCATGCAGTGGGTTTTAAAAGAGGTTTTATGTCTTCATTACGCATTCGATATCAAACGCTAGAGTTTGATGATGTAGATATCCACGTCAGAACTTTGCGTGATAAACAGCAATATCTTGATGTAAATGGCGTTGCTGAAAAATTAGGCATCTCCTCCACAATATGGTCCCTGTTCGGTGTGGTCTGGCCATCAAGCGAAGTGCTCGCGCACCTTATGTTTAGCTATGACATTGCAGGTAAAAAGATTTTGGAAGTGGGCTGTGGTATTGGTTTGAGTAGCTTAATGCTTAATCACCGACTGGCGGATATTACCGCGACGGATTATCACCCTGAAGTGGGTGGTTTTCTGCTCAAAAATGTTGAACTTAACAAGGGTAAAAAAATCCCCTTTGTCCGCACGGGTTGGGGTGATGAACCGAGTGAACTTGGTAAGTTTGATTTAGTGATTGGTAGTGACCTGCTTTACGAAGGTGATCATGTTGAGCTATTGGCTGGTTTTATCAATGCACATGCCAAACCACAAAGTGAAGTCATCCTGGTTGACCCTGGCCGTAGCTATCATGGCCGGTTTAGTAAAAAAATGGTCACCCTGGGATACTCCCATCGTTACAGCAAACCGACCAATGTAGATTATCTGGAACAGCCTTTTCGTGGCCAGATATTGCACTACAATCGTTAGCCACACACGGATAGCGATATGTTTGAATTCCTGAAAGGCAGGACATCCAATCCGGTGACTGCTATGGGCCAGCCAATGATGAAGTTGCACTTCCCAAACCCAAGCCGTAGTTTCGATGAGATCCATAACCAAGTCATCTTTTGGGGATATGACCGTGCAATGGAGGTCTCTTTCTTTCTGGAAATAGCCGCCCTCAAACAGCTATGCCCGGAGATGAATAATACTGAATCAGAATTTCTAAAGGCATTTGATACCGCACGAGAGAGAATCTATGAAGTGGCGGATAAGGTCTATCGGCGTGGCGGTGGTGGCAAAGGTACTTATGCTTATGTTTTGGCGGAAGAGGATTTCTGAGGAGTGTTTCTATAGCGGTGATATTGGGGTTCAAGATAAAATAAGTAATACATATAGAAACCAGAAGTGAATGGTAGTGGCCACTAAAATTATTGATCAACTTGACCCTGCTTGGAAAGCGCACTTTGAACAGGAGTTTGCTCAAGAGTATATGGTTGATTTATGTGAGTTTTTAAAAGCTGAACAGCGTGGCGGGGCGGTAATTTACCCGCCTAACGATCAGTGGTTTAACGCTTTTTTATATACCCCATTTGGTGACATTAAAGTGGTGATTGTCGGGCAAGATCCCTATCACGGTGAAGGCCAAGCCCACGGCTTAAGCTTTAGTGTGCCTGACGGCATTAAAATCCCGCCCTCGTTGCGCAATATCTATAAAGAACTCAGCCGTGATCTGGGTATGAATATTCCTGCTTCTGGAAATTTGGAAGCCTGGGCGAAGCAGGGCGTGTTGCTGTTGAATGCATCGTTAACAGTGCGATCGACAGAGGCCAATAGCCACAGTAAACAGGGCTGGTTAACCTTCACCAATGCGTGCATCAAATATATTAATGAGCATAAACAAGGGGTGGTGTTTTTAGCATGGGGCCGTTTTGCACATGGTGTTTGCGCTGTGGTTGATACATCTAAACATTGTGTAATTAAAACCTCGCACCCAAGCCCACTGGGTGCCAGCAAAACCGGCAAGGATTTTTCCGCGTTTATGGGTTCTGGTTGTTTTTCGTTGGCCAATGACTATCTGAAAAAGGTAGGGAAACAACCGATTCATTGGTCGTTAGACGGATGATGGGGCACTACAGTTCAGTGGGTGATGTGTTTGGACTGCAGTGGTGTGTGACTGTTCTGAACCATTATGAGTTTAGCTACAAAGGGTGAAGTCATGGCGCGAACCAGTGCGCTGTAGTTTGGCAGGAAGCTGACTTCGTCACCGACTGTCAGGTTGCAGCTACCGGTATCGGTGATCAGGTGATCACTGCTGGCTCCGAGGATCTTGACTCCGGGAGGTGGCTGAAGACCGCAGGGGTCAACATCCTGGTGTCCAATAGCCAGAATCGTCTGCGAGATATTGCCCTGATTTGTGAGGGATGGCTTCTCCCCAAAAGCATTCTGAGCCATCTCGCCCCATGGCTGCGATGGCTTGATCTTTGCCTCTATCACCTCAGCGATGAGAGTGATGGCATCGGTGTGCAGACCCTCGATCGGTTGGCGGTGCAGCGGTTCACACCCTAGCAGGATGGCCTCTCCCAAACGGAGGTTGTTAATGCGCCCAGTATCTGCGCCGCTCAGTGCCCACTGAAGGTTACCTGAGTTACCCCCAGAAATAATACTGAGCGTGATGCCAAAGGTTGCTTCGAGTGAATCGGCCAGCGCAGAGAGCTTGGCCATATTGTTTGCATCGGGTGACACCCCACTGCGGCAGGCAAGGTTGGTGCCGATGCCCTCGAGTGCGATGTTTGGAAACCGGAGCACCTTGCGTACGACCTTCTCCAGATTACCCGGCATGATGCCTTCGCGTAGGTCGCCAAGCTCAACCATGAGCACGACTCTGTGCGTCCGCTTTGCCTTCTGTGCTGCCGATGAAAGCTCGCGAATAATATTGAGTTCAGTGTTTAAACTCACATCGGCTTGTATCACAACCTGCTCTACCTGGCTGAGCATCGGTGAGCGGATAAGCATCATTGAGGCCGCCACGTGAGCATGGCGCATCGCTTCGATATTCTCGATACGGGAGTCGCCCAGCCCAACAACCCCAGCCTGAAGTAACACAGCGGCGATCTCTGGGGAGCCGAGCGTCGCTTTGGTCACGCCTGTGACCGAGATACCACGACTGCCTAGCCGTTCAACCAATGTGCGGGCATTATGTTCGATTTTACCGAGGTCGATCTCTAATCGCGGTGCACTCATTGTGCGCGCGCGGTTAGTCTCTCCTTTAGTTCGGGGAATGCCGAAAGGACGATCTCCACCAGATGTTCAGTAGGGCGAGTCAATGCATCAGTAGCGGGGATGCCGAGTTCATGCTCATACTGTGTAATAGCTGTAGTAACCTCAGCATCGGTTAACTTTTCATGATTGATTGTGAGGCCGATGACCTTCGTATCGGCGAAGGTTTGAATGAGATTAATCTCAGTGGCTGGCGCTGGAATCACCATCTGTTCAAAATCGCAACGACGGGATCGTCCTGGTGCATGCTGCAATACAACAGCGTCGGGGCAGCTGCCTCGGAGGATAAAGGATGTGGTCGAGAAGGCGGGATGCCCCAGTGCGCCTTGCCCTTCGATGATGATGACATCGGGCTTCTCAATTTCAAATGCTTCGACAATGATGGCCTCCAACTCGCCTGCACAGAACTGCGACGGGACGGCATCAAGTGCGATACCGTAACGAGCGCCCTGGATCAAACCGGTCTGGCCTGTGCCGATCATGACGGCTTTGATGCCGCAATCATTGAGGGCTCGGGTCAGGATGGTGGCTGTGGTGCGTTTGCCGATAGCACAGTCGGTGCCAAGTACGGCAATACGTGGGCAGGTGACCTCGGCGATGCGGCCACTGAACATTCGCAGCTCCTTATGCGGGCGTGGTTTTCGTATATCGAGGATCTCTACATTTTTCTCTGTACTCAGTGCAACGAACTCCGGATCTTCGCTCAAGAACTCATGCAGGCCATTGACGATGTTCATTCCGAGGCCCATGGCCTCAAGCATCAAACTGCGTTCATCTGTCGATAGCATGCCACTGGATGGAGCCATGCCGAAGATAAAGTAGTCGGGTACATAACCGGCCTTTATCAGTGAGTCGGTAAGATTGTTACAGATGGGGATGGCATTTGGCTTATCGTCAAGCACCATACCTGCATCAAGGCCAGCCTTCTCACTATCGATGACTGAGAGGATCTCATATTTCTCTGAGTATCGAACAAGCCCGTTAGCGGTTTTACCATCGATAGCGCCAAAGTTGCCTTCGCAATAGACTACCGCAGTTGCAATTTGTTTTTGTACATCATGTAATTGCAGTTGAACAGGTATCCCCAAATCGTTATTGGTGAGAGGGTTGTAGTTGGTGATGATTGGGGAGGATAAAGGGGAGGGTGAAGCGGTATTGGTGAGGGCCTGGATGGTGGAAATCGGCGGCGCCTGCTGAGAATAAGGGCGGGCCTGTGGTGGAGTGGGGCGAACAATGGTCATGATGATTCCTCAAGTTGAGTAATCTCAGGGGAGGCAACGGAATCGTGCCGACCTGATTTTGCCGGATGTCAACGAGAGGACCCCACTAAGTGGTGGTGTAGCTGATTATTCTAGCACAGATTGAAATATGTTATTGAAACCGATACGAGACCCACCATGCAGAAGGGGTTGATGAGCTAACCTTAAAGCAGGAGTATATGTATGAAGATTAGGCATCATTTGTGAAGCACGCGTGGCGTATGCAGTTACTTATCTCAGTGCCGGACGGGGAGGTCGTATGAGCACAAAATCTAACACCCAGAGCATGGCTCTCTATTGCGATTTTGAAAACGTTGCCCTAGGCGTACGGGATGCAAAATACGCCGCCTTCGACATTCAGAAGGTACTGGAGCGGCTGCTGCTCAAGGGTAATATCGTAGTCAAGAAGGCTTATTGCGACTGGGACCGCTACAAAGAGTTCAAGTTCGCCATGCATGAGGCCTCCTTTGAAATGATCGAGATCCCCCATGTCCGCCAATCAGGCAAGAACTCGGCGGATATCCGCATGGTCGTGGATGCACTGGATCTCTGTTACACCAAGTCCCATGTCGACACCTTTGTCATTATCAGCGGCGACTCAGACTTTTCCGCACTGGTGAGCAAGCTACGGGAGAACAACAAGATTGTTATAGGTGTTGGGGTAAAGAACTCCACCTCAGATCTGTTGACCTCCAATTGCGATGAGTTCATCTACTACGATGACCTGGTGCGCGAGACCGATAAACCACGCAAGGGCAGGCGCAAACCCAGCACCGCAAAAACTGAACCCAAACCCAGTGTCCCAACGGAGGAAGATAAAAAACAGACGGCCATTGATCTGGTGATGGAAACCTTGAGTGACCTGTTTGAGGAACGCGGGGATGAAGAAAAGGTCTGGGGCTCTATGGTTAAGCAGGCGCTGAAGCGTCGCAAGCCCGGCTTTAGCGAACGCTACCACGGCTTTCGCACCTTTGGTCAATTGCTGGAGGAAGCCCAGAAGCGCAAGTTGCTGGAACTGGAGCTTGATGAAAAATCCGGTGGCTATATCATCAAGGGCTGCACGCATGAGGAATAGTCATGCTGGTACTGTCTTTATGACGTTGACTCGGCTTGGTGGTTGACTTCTCTCCTCTTGGCTCAAATAAATACGTATTGAAGATCATACTGAATTCATCAAAAACGGTGGCAGTGAGAAGCTGGTTAATTTACTTGCGCAAAAAAGTGAGATGAATGGCTTGCCCCCTTTTTCTACATAGATGCAGTCCCGCGCTTCTCGCTTCTAGTGCCAACTTCACGGCATGTGACCGGAATATGAATCCTTGACCCGATGCAGACTTAGTCCTAGTCTTTAATTAGCACTGGCCCAGGAAGTTTTAAGGAGTGAAACATGCGGAGCCAAACCATCTCTAGCTCAGAGCACATGCAACTGCCCTTCACCGGCTACGCCAGGCTTTCGGCACCTCGCTGGGATTCAGGCAAAGTTCAGAGTTTGCCGCTTTGTGCCCTGTCCCAACCTGTCCATTCCTGTTTTTATCTACGATAGAGAAAAATTGAATGGATATCTCAACCATACCAAGAACATTCTGGCATGCAATTAGCGTGTCCGTATTGACTGCAACCGGCGGGTTGGTCTTTATTGCTTATCAGTCTTCAACTGTCTCCATTGAGATTGCGAATGCAAAGATACAATTATCATCAGCTATAACGGAAACCAAGGGTATTAAATCCGATTTGGAGATGGAGAATGAAAGATTACGCCAAGCAGCTGAAGAACTGAAAACAAGGATTCATACCCTGGAACAACTAGCTTCATCCGGTCTGTCATCATCGGCAACAGCGGAAGCCATCAGCAAGTTACAACCACTGAGTAGTGAGAACGCCGAAATACGCACCATGTCTATCTCTCCTGAACGGTTTAAGGAATTCGACACCAGAATTGAGCAGGCACAACAATACTTGAAATAGCATAGAGTGAGGCCATCACAATGGATAATAAATTTGTATTGATAGTAATTGCCTTACTTCTAGCACCACTTGCCGTCTTCTTGAAGAAAGGCGCTGGAAAAGACCTGATCATCAATGTTGTTTTCTGTTTTATGTGCCAGCAGTCATCCATGCGATATGGATTGTGACCAGTTAAGAGATAAGATCAGGACGTGTGATGAGGCGCATATTCCATAAGAATTGAAAATGCTCACAGTAATGTGGCGCTGTTATTTGCCTTTTGTGGTTGTACCAGCGGCAATCACAGACAAGGAGAGCATCGTGTCTGTACAGTATGGATTTACGGTTGATGCAAATCCATTCTCAGATGTTGTTGTGGTGAATGCCACCTCCTTAGGATTAGAGATTGTCTAGCTCTTCAGAGAGTTCATTGATTGCTTGAACAAGACAGTTACGAGTCTCGCATATAGAGGCCGCTACTGATGCGGCTCTGCTGCTATTTACCCTTATTGCATTGATCATATCCAACTTATTATGGGGTGCTCCTTATACTACCTGAGTAATCTATACCATGTTTTATGAGAGATAAGATGCTGCTGATTTTTTGAAAAACCACTCCGCAACTTGAAAAATAAAACGGCTTTTTGCGTGATGGCTCTGTAAGCTCTGGGTGTGAATTGTGAAGAAATGTGACGCCTACCATAAGCAGTCAACTGGAGGAGTTAAAGAGAGAACAATGTGGATTGTGGCTGAGGCTATCTGAGTGAGGTAGAAGTGGTGCTGAATATTTGCCCTGCCTGTCTGTATCTATAAGTGAATTTTGAGCAATTGGTAGCTAGATGAAAATACCTTGCCGTGCTGCGTGGCTGACTGCTACCACAGCAGGATGCTTGAGTTTGCGCTCTGCTGAAATTGCATAAAAGCGCTCGCGTATATCATCTGTGCGGCCGATAGTCTCTACGTTGTACTGTTGCCGTATCTCCTGCTCAATAACGGTGGGTGCACTGAAAATGCCTACCCCTGCCTGACCAAAGGCCTTCATCAAAGCGCTATCATCGAATGTTCCCACTGCAATTGGTGCAATCTTAATCTGCTCAAACCACTGTGTTAGTGAGCTATACAACATTGTGTCATCGCTGGGTAGCAGTATTGGGGCACCATCTAGCGAGTTCGGGAAGTTGTCGCGGTAGGTGTCAGCTTGGTTCTTTGCTGCAAAAAAACTTACTCCGCACTCGCCCAATAAGTGGTTGAAGGCTTTTACGCTCATTCCAGGTGGGATGGGGCTGTCGGTGAGGATCATGTCGATTTTATGCACTGCGATTTCAGCGAGCAGTTTATTAAGTTTATCCTCCCGGCAAGAGATGTGAACCTGTTCTGGTAGCTGAAGTGCAGGCTCAAGAAGGCGGTAGGCAATCAACTTGGGTACGACCTCTGTGATGCCAACATTAAACTGCAATGGACGACCAGTCAGCTGGCCACGAAGCACTTCTTTTAATTCCAATCCGAGATGAAAGATTTCATCTGCATAACTAAACACCATTCGCCCAGCTTCAGTTAATACTAAACCGCGACCGGCGCGCTCGAATAACT
>Ga0316190_10004505_pt1 | contig 10166 bp, 8 predicted proteins | sample Eddworburrow2_MG_FD_204929 | JGI IMG/M metagenome (GOLD analysis project Ga0316190, IMG submission 204929) | Coastal sediment microbial communities from Maine, United States - Eddy worm burrow 2 | ecosystem: Environmental > Aquatic > Marine > Coastal > Sediment | place: USA: Maine | collected... | reverse complement strand
ACTTGATAACTTCAAATTTAATCAGATATGGCAGCCCGATTAGAACGGCGGCAACGACAATGCTCAAGATCAATACAATCCATAATCCGACACGTTTTTTTGGCCGCGACGCTGTTGTTTCGGTAGCACTCATATGTTTTGCACAATGTTATAAATATATCGTCCGGAGGAATAATCGAGTCATCAGGCTACTGGGGCTAAAATCCGAGTCAGAGAGGAATTACCACTAATTTTAGCAAACAATGGTCTCTGACCCTAGGTTTTTGCACCTATATACCTAGGTGGCTTAATAAAATTAGTTGTTGTGTCTTATCTCTAAGTGCCGCTTTCTACCCGGAAATATTGACGCATTAATTGATGCTTCGTGCCAGAAGCGCACGCTCGATAATGTTTCCCTAGACGGTCGTTCTGACAACCGAGAATTCTGTTTGGGTACTGTCCTTATTATCAAAAGCTGATGCAATGTGTTGAAGGTCTACTTTCGAGAAAGTCTAATAGCAGCTTTGTGTCGGGAGCTGCACTTGGTGCGCAACTGGTTTGTGCCAAAAACAGATACAGGTAAATGTCAGAAACTTAGTTTCAGGAAGAATATGTTGCGTCAATATGCACCCTATTCATTGACTATTTGTAAGTAATTTGACTTATGAAGTTGGGCATTAAATCATCAGCACAAGTAAATAAAAAGTCGTTTGTGTTTTTGCGATAATCCTGTTCCAGCCAGAATCACTTCTTTATACTGTTTCCATGAACGAGGAAGAAAAAAAGCTTACACCCACCGTAGAGCGTCCGCTCCGGCCCACCTGGCGCCAGTTGCTCCAGACGACCGAAGGGCGCATCTTGTTGCTTGGTATCTCTATCGCACTCGCCGGTCTCATCGTGATGGGTCTGGTTGCTTTTTGGTCGCCGCAAACCTCGCGCATGATCGGCGCCATGAGCTTCACTAATATAATCTTTGGCCGAGCAGTATCCATGTCCGTAGGCTTTGCCGGCGGTTACGGTTACGACCTCGTGGTACCGGTGAATATATGGGTTGAGACCGTGTTAGTTTTGATGTTTTATCCCGTGTTCGTTTTAAGCATGCGCAAGTTGGTGAAGTTTCCAAGACTGAAGCGTATTCTTGAGTACACGCAGGCAACCGCCGAACGCCACCATGATAAAGTGCGCCGCTACGGCATCGCCGGGCTCTTTTTTTTCGTCTGTTTTCCTTTCTTGATGACGGGTCCAGTGGTGGGCTGTGCTGTTGGTTACCTGCTTGGTTTTCCCTACTGGCTGACACTTTCGGTCGTACTCGTCAGTACCTATATCGCCATAGTAGGTTGGGCTTATCTACTTTTCGACCTCTATACCCGCACCTCTGCCTTTGGTCCTTGGGCACCCGTACTCATTGTCGGTCTTATCATCCTTATGTTCATCGCCGGCTACCTGCTCAATCAGCGTGGTAAAAACCACAAGCTTAAAGAGTCGAAGTAATAAAATTTGGCCAAGAAGTCTGGTGAGCAGACTCGATGGTGATTCGATAATTCCATTTTGTGTTCGGGTATGGATCAACCCAAGCATAAGAATCGAGCTATCTAAATGGCGGTTTATAAAAATGCCATCAAATCGAACAGCAAAAAGCGTTACTTACCGAGAGCGGACGATCGAGGTGCAGGGTTATTGTATTGTGTAAACCATAGATACAGTCGAGTTTCCACTGGATTTGTGGCGGAGTACACTGCCCATAAAGCTTCACTTGAATTAATGGTGTTAGGCTCGAGTCGTTTTCAGATATGCAAACGAACGAATCAATAATGGCAGACTATTCAGATGAAACAAGAAACCTTACAGAGGTTAGCCTCCCTCGTCATACCTTACGGTAAGTACAAATGCAGGCCAACTGTCAGCCTATCTAGGCAGTATCTCGATTGAATAGCTCGCGAGGGCTTCCTGCCCGGGCGAGATCGGCCTTCTTTATGCGTTGATACTCTGTAAGGACAGTGGCTACTGGACAGAAAGCCGCAATACGATCATGAGGTACCTTTATGCGTGAAAATGACTGAGGGTGTAGACTGGATGTGCCTCGATTGAAGCGAATGTTTGAAGGATACTGTCCTTCTCTCATCCTTTTTGCACTAACTTTTAAAAGGATAACACTTCTTAAGTAGCTTGAGAACTACTCTGTAACTTATTGTATATTTGGGGTGACTGATGGGGCTCGAACCCACGACAACCGGAATCACAATCCGGGACTCTACCAACTGAGCTACAGCCACCACTGAAACGTGAAACGTTTACAGGACAAAAAATATTGCCCGGACTCCCGACTGACACTGGTGTGCCCGACAGGAATCGAACCTGTAACCCCCAGCTTAGAAGGCTGGTGCTCTATCCGGTTGAGCTACGGGCACAATCCTTTGGTTCGACTAATCTAAAGCCGATAAATAACTACTAAAAACCTGGTCGGGGTGGAGAGATTCGAACTCCCGACATCCTGCTCCCAAAGCAGGCGCGCTACCAGGCTACGCTACACCCCGAAGGCTGCGCATTATACAGGCGCAGCTTTGAAAATCAATTTACTTTAAATGTTTTTTTAGTTTGTGCGATGCAAGCATCAGGTAATATCCCATCGACCACAGTGTCAGCAGAGCCGCCAGATCAAGTAACCACGATCCAATCAATTGAATATTAATCCCCATCAGGTGCTCATGGTACAGCAACATTGTAATTGCAATCATCTGGAATGTGGTTTTGATCTTGCCTAGCATTGACACCGCAACACTCTTACCTTCACCTAACTGAGCCATCCACTCGCGTAGGGCTGAGATAGTAATCTCACGTCCGATAATGATAAATGCGATGATCGCATCAGCGCGCCCAAGTTTTACTAGTAGAATCAAAGCTGCCGCTACCATTAACTTGTCTGCTACTGGATCTAGAAATGCACCAAATGCGGAATATTGGTTTAATTTTCGCGCAAGATACCCATCCAGCCAATCCGTGATGGAAGCGAGCAAAAATACTGCCATGGCAAGCAAATTCTTGAAATGCGGGCTAAGAGTCTCATCAGATAGATAAAACACGCTAACAAATACTGGAATAAGCAGAATCCTTAGCCAGGTAATCAGATTGGGAATATTGAACGGCATATATGTCTAGTGTAGCTGCTGGTAAATCTTTTCAGCAACATAATATTGATATTTGTTAATGGAGTTGCTGGTAAATCTTCTCAGCAAGCGATTTACTGATTCCTTCAACCTGACTGAGCTGTTCGACACTGGCTTGCACAACCTCACGTAATCCACCAAAGTGTGTCAATAAATTGCGCCTGCGCTTATCACCAATCCCGCTAATTTCCTCCAAGCTAGATGTTGTACGTGATTTTCCACGTTTACCACGATGCCCGGTGATCGCAAATCGATGCGCTTCGTCGCGTATTTGTTGAATCAGGTGCAGTGCCGGGTCATTACTGCATAACTGCCGCGAAGTTCCGTCTGTAAAAATCAATTGTTCCATTCCAGCTTTGCGACCTTCTCCCTTTGCGACTCCAACAAGCACCAAGTCGTTCAATCCCAATTCCTGCATGACTTCCATCCCAATATGAAGCTGCCCTAGACCGCCATCAATCAAAACTAAATCAGGTCGAGCTCCCTCCCCGCTTCGATCGCTTTCAGCCAGCTTCTGGTAACGCTTGATCAAGGCTTGGCGCATAGCTGCATAATCGTCGCCCGGTATGATGCCGTTAATATTGTAGCGGCGGTATTGTGCTGAACGCATCTCGTTATTTTCATATACGACACATGATGCCACAGTAGCTTCACCCATGGTGTGGCTTATGTCGAAACACTCAATGCGCTGCAGTTCCGGTAAATCCAGGAATTCACGCAATTTGTCCAAGCGCAACTTTTGGCCTCCTTGCTGAATTATTTTTTGCTGCAAGGCCAGTTGTGCGTTACGTTGCGCCATTTCCAGCCATTGTTTTCTCTCGCCGATTGTTCCCAAGCTGATCTTAACAAGGTGCCCCGCTTGTTCGCTAAGCAGCTGAGCCAATGCGTCATCACCCCATTGTGCACCTAGCACTAGCAATGAAGGCACACTGCGATTCAGGTAATGTTGCGCGATAAAGGCTTGCCCGATTTCGTCAACAGACAATTCTTCTGCATGCTCAGGAAAAAAACTTTTATCGCCCAAATGGCGACCGCCACGCACCATGGCCAGATTTACACAGGCCAACCCATCCTGCTGCTGAACAGCAATGATGTCTGCATCAGTGGTACCCCCGGTCGATTCAACGAATTGCTTTTGTTGCACGATGTGTAAGGCTCGTAGCTGGTCGCGCAAGGTGGCAGCCTGTTCATAGTGTAACTGCCCGGCAGCGCTATCCATTGCAGCGCGAAGCGTTTTTTCAACCTGTTGGTGCTGTCCCTGAAGTAGAAGCACTGCGTTGCGTATATCAGACTGATAATCCTCATTTGAAATCAGCTTCACACAGGGGGCGGTGCACCGCTGAATCTGGTGCAACAGACACGGGCGTGTGCGGTTGTTGAACACACTGTCTTCACAGGTACGGATACGGAATATTCTCTGTAACAACTGCATGGTCTCTTTTGCTGCATACGAGTTTGGGTATGGACCGAAGCATTGGTGCTGTCGACTGGGTGTGCCGCGAAAATAAGTCAGGCGTGGAAATTGATGCCCGCTCAATACGATATAAGGATAAGATTTATCATCACGGAACAGTATGTTATAACGTGGTTTTAAAGACTTTATTAAGTTATTTTCCAGCAGTAATGCCTCTGTCTCTGAACGTGTGACAGTAGTTTCAATGGCAGTTATGTGTGACACCATCAGCTGGATTCGAGGTGAAACATTGCTTCTTTTGAAGTAGGACGAGACACGCTTTTTTAACTGGATAGCCTTGCCTACGTACAGCACCTCGCCTTTTCTATTGAAAAAACGATATACGCCAGGAAGTAATGGTAAGGTGGAAAGTATGGGTTGAGGATCAAATTCGTTGGACGTGGCACTCACATCAAGCCCTTTAATCCAGCAGAGAATGCCGTTGCACCTCCATTGGCAGGATGACGAATAGAACCTGCAATTGGAATGCCCATATCACGCAATAATCCTTCTGATTTCTTCCCAACAGCAACAATCTTGGCGGTTGGAAATGTCTCTAACAGTATTCGTAAAGCTGGCTCACCCAGTCTGATCTCTTCAGGTGTCGGAGTCCTGTTCGACCAGAAATTCTCCGGGCGGTACGGGTGTAACTGAATTGCATTCCAGAGAATGGTGCGCTCTTCAATCCCAAGCCTATAGAGTGTCTTCCAAACAATGGTGGCAGAAGGCTCTGAGAACGGCAACCTTCTTGTCGAAAGACGACCAGCCAAAGCAGGAATACGCGGGATTCCTCCCTCACCCAACAAACGCTCGCTGGTGAAAGCAATGCCGCTATAACGACATCCTTGATATCCGGGCGCCTCTCCAGCAAGGATGAACTCAGGATCACAATCCAAATGTTGAGCAAGCCTATTCAATTTATCGGCTGGATTATTACCAGCAGCATCATGTGGGCAGCGACTACGCCATGGATTGAAAAGCCCTAATCTGTCGGATGGAAGTGTTTCAACCAGACTATTCGCAAGTGATATTTTCGACATCGGTTGTCTTTCGTATTATTTTATTGCGGGTAATTGTTTCATGCTGCGCCATTCTCTTCAAACTCCAAGACAAAGCCGCCTTCACTGCCCTGACCCAGCACCTTAGCAAGATAAGGCATTACCTCCTGTAGCTCCCCATGCAATACCCATGGCGGATTCAGGATAAACATCCCGCTACCATGCATCCCAAAACCATCATCATCAGGAGCATGCACACTTAGCGAGACATGCAACCAACTTTTCACCGGTAATTGCTTGAGTTTTTCTGGCAATTGATATGCATCAGCCCGCTGCAACAAGGGGTACCAAACTGCATAGACGCCGCTGGCAAAACGCTTGAGACTATCTATTAATGATGTCACTACTCGATGATAGTCCTGCTTGTCTTCATAGGAGGGGTCAATCAGCATTAGTGCACGCCGTGGAGGTGGCGGCAACAAGGATTTCAGCCCAGCAAAGCCATCTATGGGAAGCACGAATACCTGCTTATCATGACCTACAAAGTTTGCTCGCAATATCTCACTGTCAGTCGGATGCAACTCAAGCAACCGCATTCTGTCCTGATCCCGCAACAGCTTTAGCGCAATCAAGGGAGAACCGGGGTAGAGTCTCAACTGAGCATCAGTATTGAAACGCTTTACCAGTGACACATATTCCAACAGGGAGGCAGGCAGGTCGTCACGCTCCCAAAGTCGTGCAATACCACCTTCATATTCTGCATTTTTCGTGGCATAGCCGCTATCCAACTCATAGCAGCCCGCTCCAGCATGGGTATCAATGTACCAGAACGGCTTGTCCTTTTGCGCAAGATAGCGCAACAACTGCACCTCTATGAAGTGTTTAAGTACATCGGCGTGGTTGCCAGCGTGAAAGGCATGTCTGTAACTCAGCATGGCTCGATAATAATCGAATGTGAGGCACAAAATTGTGCATTTATAAATTTAAATGCAACACATCAAATTGACTATAGTCGCTCCCTTTAGTCTAGTAAAGCCAACTCTAATTCACTGAAACCAGCTGCACGTCTTGCTTCCATATTAAACGGGCCTCGTAATACTGGCGCCGCATATTGCGCGGCGAGTCGTTCATAGGCCACAATGGGATCAAGACAGCGTTGTTCGCAAAGATAGCCATACCAGCGATTACCTATCCTCACATGGCCGATTTCATCGCGCAAGATTACATCCATTATCCCTGCAGCTGCAATGTCACCTGCCTGTGCCAACTTGGCACGTAGCGGTGGCGTTGCATCCAACCCACGCGCTTCCATCGTTCTTGGTACTAGTGCCATACGTGCAAGGATGTCATGCTGGGTCTTTTCAGCCATTTCCCACAGGCTGTTATGGCCGGTAAAATCGCCATAAGTGTAGCCCAAACATTGCAGATGTTCAGTTAACAAAGAGAAATGCAACGCTTCCTCCCCAGCTACTTGCAGCCAATCAGCATAATAATCAGCTGGCATATTGTTAAAGCGCCAGATGGCATCTAATGCAAGGTTAATTGCGTTGAATTCAATATGTGCCAAAGCATGGATCAATGCGGCACGACCTTCAGTCGTAACCATCGAGCGTCGCTTAAGCAAGCGGGGCGCTACCAGCTCAGGTTTAACTGGCCTACCTGGGATGGCTTGTTGTGGGTTTATAGTCGCATTAGTGTCTAGCACTAGCTCGTTTGCCAACCATGCTGTTGCTAATTGACGCACCCCACTCGCCTTGTTAATTGCATCACTCTCAGCCAGCCAAAATAATGCTGCCTGGCGTAATTCTTCAGATTGGGTTGTACTCATGAGTTTATTCCGCAGGTACTTTGTTCAACATTGCTTTAAGTTGTGCAAGCTTGTCCATGCCCTCATCTTTACTAACGGTTGCCACTGCTTCTGCATGTCCACCCGCATAGAGCAGTTCATCAACAGGTAACTCCTCCAAAAAACGGCTAGGTTCGCAGGCCATCCAGTCTTTGGCTCGTCTGCGACGGTTACAATAACTGATTTGCAGGCTACGTTCAGCTCGAGTAATACCAACGTACATCAGGCGGCGTTCTTCTTCGATCTGTTTTTCATCGCTATCACGAAACGGCAGAATCTCTTCTTCAGCGCCGACGATGAATACATGCGGGAATTCCAGACCCTTGGCCGCGTGCAAGGTGGACAGGGCTACCGCATCAGGTTCCTGATTCTTGCCTTCCAGCATGTTTATCAGCGCGATGGTCTGAACCATAGCGATCAAAGACTTCTCGTCTGTCTCTGCTTTGCGTGCTAACCAGCCGGTAAAGTCCCCAACGTTCTTCCACTTGGTATCTGCTTGATGAGGCTCGTGAGTGTCATAGAGCCAACTCTCGTAGTTGATCGCATGTAGCAGTTCATTAAGCAACTCGCCACATGGATCTTTGTCTGCACGTTCTTGTATACGGTTGATGAAATTACAGAACAACATTAGCTCTTCATATTGACGCGACTGCACTTCATGTTGGATGTGAGTCTCAAATGCTGCCTCGAATAGGCTTATATGGCGCGATCCAGCATAACTACCAAGCTTTTCGAGCGTGGTGTTACCAATGCCGCGCTTGGGTGTGGTGATAGCGCGAATAAAAGCCGGATCATCGTCCGGATTTGCGATCAATCGCAGGTAAGCGATGATGTCCTTGATTTCTGCGCGATCAAAAAATGAGGTGCCTCCGCTGACGGTGTAAGGTACGCGCTGACTGCGTAGCTGCTCTTCAAATGCACGTGACAGATGATTGCTTCGATACAGGATCGCGTAATCGGAAAACTTGGTGCGGTGTTCAAACTTATGTGACATTAACTTCATCACTATGCTCTCAGCCTCATGCTCATCATCCCGTGCTGCATAAATACGGATGGCATCTCCAATGCCGTGATCGCTCCACAGCTTTTTTTCGAATACCTTGGTGTTGTGATTGATCAGATGATTCGCCACCTTAAGGATGCGTTGAGATGATCTATAGTTTTGCTCCAGCTTAATGACATTTAGTTTGGAGTAATCATTACGTAGATTGTGTAAATTATCAATGCTTGCGCCTCGCCATGCATAGATCGACTGGTCGTCATCTCCAACCACTGTAAGTGCAGCACGCATATCTGCCAAAAGCTTAATGAGTTGATACTGGCAATCATTTGTATCCTGGTATTCATCTACCAGCAAATATCGCAGCCGTAGCTGCCAGCGCATCAATGCTTCGGGATGCTGCTTGAACAGCACCACGGGAAGATGGATGAGATCATCAAAATCTACCGCTTGATATGCGCGTAACGTCTCCTGATAGCGTGCGTAGATACGTGCATGGATATCTTCCTCAGCGTTATTAACAAGTCCTAATGCTTGTTCGGGGGAGACGAAAGCAGACTTCCAATTTGATATTTGGGTTTGAGTATCGCGGATTTCCTGCTTGTCACCCGAACTGCACAATTCACTGAATATTTTCCAGGTATCGCTGCTATCGAAGATTGAGAATTGAGGCTTGTAGCCTAGCAACTTTGCTTCTGCACGCAAAATGTTCATACCTAATGAATGAAAGGTACTCACTACTAAACCTTTGGTATTTGTATTCTGCAACAAGTCACCTACGCGTTCACGCATCTCCTTTGCCGCCTTGTTGGTGAAAGTTATTGCCGCGATATTTCGTGCCTCATATCCACATTGCTCGATCAAGTATGCGATCTTGTGAGTAATAACTCGAGTTTTGCCGCTACCTGCCCCGGCCAACACTAGTAAAGGACCATCAAGGTAAGTTACTGCTTCATATTGAACCGGATTGAGCTTACTTAACATTCTGAAATACTTTTTATCAATGAACTCTTTCCATGTCTGCCTGCGCGGAAGTAGGCAGTGTTATCGTAATAAGATGCATGTTCGTTCTCAATAGACCATCCTGGTATACCCAATAGCGGCACAGGCGAGAGATCTCGGGTTTTACGGCAATGCTCCGGTACTGCGAGGTAATCAGCCAGAAGGCAATCTATATGTTTTATGCGCTCAACCAGCGGCCAATTAAAAAATTCCAACCCTACTGGAAGTAGCAAGCCTTGTCCGGTCATACCAATATATGGTTGCAGCGCTTTCTCATATAAGCCGTGTCCGAATATGTAGAAGTCCATTCCTGCCCTGACCTGCTGGCGTCGCTGCCAGAATAATTCTTTCCACTGAAAATCACCCAACAAATCTGCAAGCTCGGTATTGCCATACACCACGATTACTCCGGATTCATCCAATAATGTATTTACATCACGCGTCGCGCCTCGCTCACTACTTGACGCGATCCCACATGCAGAACCTTCCTTGGTCAGCGCATGGTAATGACGCGCATTGATGGCCGCTTTGCTCTTGGGAAAAGTCAGCCATACCAGTGCATTGAGCACATCATGCAAGTTGTTCAAACGTGTTGGTACTTCACCATCTAGATAGCAACGAGGTTCATATTGCCTTTCGAACGGGAGTTTCCCATCTTCATGAGGTACAAAACGTAAAAGTGCCCCACTCTGTACTTTGATAGGAGGCTGCATGGATTGCAGCA
>Ga0316190_10004504_pt1 | contig 10170 bp, 9 predicted proteins | sample Eddworburrow2_MG_FD_204929 | JGI IMG/M metagenome (GOLD analysis project Ga0316190, IMG submission 204929) | Coastal sediment microbial communities from Maine, United States - Eddy worm burrow 2 | ecosystem: Environmental > Aquatic > Marine > Coastal > Sediment | place: USA: Maine | collected... | reverse complement strand
TCTCTGTGATGTGTACCGGCGCAGACAAGATCATTTTCTCAATTCTACTTTTGTCTACATGATCCTCATCAAGCAGCTTCTCACCCTCAAGGCGACGCCCCGACTCATACAACACATCAAGACGCGCCTGCTCATACGTCACCGGCAAAACTCTCCCCTGCGCATCCATCACGCGATGAGCTTCATCAAGTGCCTTTCGATAGGTGTCGGTATTTTTCTCAAGTGCGGAAAGAAAAATATTTCCAAAACTGTGTCCCGCCAAGTCTCCCGACTCAAACCGATACGTCAATAGCCGCCGCCACACCTCATAATCGTCAGACAGCGCAACCAGACACTTACAGATATCCCCCGGCGGCAACACACCAAGCTGATCGCGCAACCGTCCACTAGATCCACCATCATCCATCATCGTCACAATCGCGCTCAGGTCGTGATCGTACTCACGGATACCGGACAACACAGCAAACGTACCTGTTCCTCCACCCATCACAACAATCTTTTTTTTCATATGTATTGAATTATGAATAATGAATTAAGAATGATGCATCCATTGAAGTCAGTCTTCAAAAACCATACTTCATAATTCACACTTCTTACTCCTATAGCGACTATTTAACTGTGACGCTTTTTGCTAAGTTTCTTGGCTTGTCGGGATCTTCAAATCCTTTTTCAAGCGCCAACTGGTACGCAAGCATTTGCCCCACAACAACCGATACAATGCTCGTTCCCTCGCCAGCTTGTTCAACGGGTATGTATTCGTCAAACACGTCGTTTGGCTTGGGGCTAACGCCGATGATGTATCCACCGCGAGCGCTTACTTCTTGTGCATTTGAGATGATCTCATCATATGTCTCGTCGAGCGGGGCAAGGACGATAACTGGCGTCCCCTTCTCGATAAGTGCAATCACTCCATGTTTGAGCTCACCCCCTGCAAATCCTTCGGCGTGAATATATGTTGTTTCTTTGATCTTTATCGCAAACTCAAGCGCCACCGGATACGATGATCCGCGACCCAGTATATATATGTGCTGCATTTTGTGTAAATGTTTTGCCACCTTTTTTATATGAGCCACTGAAGAACTTTTGAGAAGCTTTTTTATACTCTTGGCGACCTGCTCAAGCGTTTTTTTACCCATCGCCTCATCACCAGCCGCCGCATATGCCGCATGCAACAATGTCGAAACCATAGCTATGTATCCTTTTGTTGAGATTACCGCGCGCTCCACCCCTGCGTTTAGCGGTATTACCACATCGGACATGCGAGCTAAGGTTGATCCTTGCACGTTTGTGAGCGCTGCGCTGCGCGCGCCTTTTTGGCGCGCGCGATCGACTGATTCGGTCACATCGATCGTTTCACCACTTTGAGAGATTGGCATCACCAAAGTTTTATCCGTTACATAATCCAACAAATATTCAAACTCAGAGGCTATTGAAAAATTGATGTGTTCGCGGGCGATACGAGAGAAAAAATAAGTGCCGGCCATACACGCGTATGCTGCCGTGCCGCATCCGATCATAAATGTTCCGCGCGCGCGCCGTATGGCTGCAGCAAGAGCAAGGGCATCCTTGCTCCCCTCTCGCGCGCGCTGGGCTATCACGCCAGGCTGATCACAAATTTCCTTCTCAAGATAATGTTTGTATTTACCTTTTGAAACGCTGCGCTTGTCCAACTTTACCTTCTTAAAACGAAGCGGTATTATTTTGGCGCTTGGTAGCTGGATAAGCTGTATCTTGCCCGCTGAGCAAATAACCATCTCATTATTCTTCATGTAATACACATCGTTGGTGTGCGTCATAACGCCTGAGATGTCTGAGCAAAAATAATACCCATTGTCATCTCGAGCCACCAAAAGTGGTGATCCATTTTTAACCGCTACAATCTCCTTTGATTGACTATTCATCACTACTATCGCGTTGAGTCCATCTAGCTTTTCAAACGCCATTCGCACGGCTGTGGCAAACCCATGTTTTTTATGCAGTTCTTCCACCAAGTGCACAATCACTTCGGTGTCTGTGTCTGAGGAAAATGAATGGCCTTTACTAAGTAGGTCTTTTTTTATGCGTTGAAAGTTTTCAACAATGCCATTGTGTACGACTGCTAGTCGCTTATTGCAGCTGATGTGAGGGTGAGCATTGGCGCGAGTAACACCTCCGTGCGTGGCCCATCGAGTATGCCCAATAGCAATATGCGAATCTTTAAGCGAGGTGGTTGCGGCAGAAATTTTGCCCGTGTGTTTATCTACAACTATTGTCGCAGCGCGCTTTGCAGCAATACCCCAACTGTCATACCCTCGATATTCAAGGGTTTTAAGCGCCGCAAGCGTGAGCGCAGGAGCTGTCTGTTTATTGCCAACGTAACCAAATATTCCACACATAATTCACCGTGGGTAAATTGTAAATAAAAGTAAGAGTAATTGTGATGAGGGAAAGCGCTAGATGTGCTTCCTTGTGCTCATTGTAGCAATCGAGCAAGAATAATCAATCGCTTTGTCTTGGAGGGTGCAATACTCGAGACGCCTCAGGATGCACGCCCCGCACATTGGTGAGCGGATAGACAACGCAGTCCTTACCAAGAATTGTCCCAGGATTGAGCACGGCATTCACGCCGACGTTTGATCCGTCCCCAACAATAGCACCCAGCTTCTTAAGGCCCGTCTCGATTCTTTGATCGGACATTTTCACAACAATCTGCTTCTTATCCAGGCGAAAGTTCGCGCATACCGCACCGGCTGAGACATTGACATGATTGCCAATTATGGAGTCTCCGACATAGTTAAAGTGAGCGATTGCGGCGTCACTAAGAATGATCGAATGTTTCACTTCGACCGCATGCCCTATACGTACATTATCCCCGATCACACATCCGCCCCGAATATAAGCGCCGTGCCCAATCGTACAGTTTTTCCCAATGATCGCTGGTCCCTCAATACGTGCACCTTCCACGATCGTTGTATTGTTCCCGACAAAGATATCGGATTTATCGTGATAATTACCCTTCATCCGCCCGCTCTCAAACTGTGCGGCGATATATTCGTCCAAACCACTAAGCGCCTCCCAGACGTTTGTAGCATCCTCAAACAAATCAGCAAAGTACAGTTGGGAAAGGTCGAAATAATCTGTAGGTTGAAACGTCATAAGTATGTATGCACATTCAATAAATATAAAAGGTGTTAGCGGATCTTAGATCCGTTGGCTATCTTGGTTTCTGGATGTAGCAATATTGGCGCATCATTTTCATCTGCCGCCAGCATCATACCTTGGCTTTCGTAGCCGCGAAGTTTGCGAGGAGCGAGGTTTGCCAAAACAGGAATCTGTTTGCCTATCAGCGTTGCTGGGTCATCGACATACTCTGCAATCCCTGCCATGAGTTGTCGGGTTTCACTACCAAGATCCACCTCGAGCCGTAGTAACTTATCGGCGCCTTCAACTGCTTCGGCGACTGTTATTGTCCCAATGCGAATATCAAGTTTTGCAAAGTCATCGTATGTGATTGTGTCCATGTCATGTATTGTATCAAAATATCGCTTCGTATTTATGACCATCGCCCAGTCAAAAAATACATGTAAAATCTTGCTCCAACAACTCAAATCACCTTGACATTATCCCCCAATCCTCTATAGTTTCATAGGTAGTTTGTAGCTACAGAACCAAAGGAGGTGAGTAAAATAATATGGAAGAAAAAATCACAACACCCACTCCAGATCACAGTGCTCAATACAGCGATAGCAAGCGACCTAAGTCGCTTATGTCAATCATCACAGCTATTGTTTTTGTGACGCTTATTGCAGTTGGCGTATTTGCATACATGAGCCGCCAAGAAAAGGCGGTAGACACAAATGATGTCGCTATGGAAGCCATTAGCCAACACCCTGATGGTGATGAGGCGATGATGAGCGATGAAAAAGAAGGCGCAGCAATGATGAATGGCGACGAAGCAACAAGTGACGCCATGATGATGGAAGCAAAGATCGTCAACGTGGAAGCTGGGTCATTTTATTACAAACCCAACACAATCACCGTCAAAGCAGGTAGTACCGTCAAAATAGCCATGAATAGCGTAAGCGCTCAACATGACTTTGTCATAGATGAGCTTGGCGTCAAGATGCCCATCATAAAAAATGGTGACACTGGCACTGTCGAGTTTAAGGCAGACAAAGCAGGAGAATATGCATTCTACTGTTCTGTCGGCAATCATCGAGCGCTTGGGATGGAGGGCACCCTCGTCGTTGAGGAAGCTGTCGAAGAAGCGATCGAGCAATAACACGACGCACGTATGCGTTGACATCTCGTCTTTCCTAACCTTTTTTTCAAAAGGCAGGTGTTTGTGTTCCCCAAAACAAAACCAGCGCTACTCTGCAAGCTTCTTACTGAGGACTCTCTTCTGTCTCTTTTTCACCTCAACTACGTATGCCAGCATGAGATAGTAGATTCGTGCATATGCATACAAAGCTCGTGGAAAAACAGCCATCCACAAAGGTGAAAAGATGAGAGAAAGAATATCGGCAAGCGATAGAAGGATTAGAATCCATAAGAGCCACCTCATAGACCTCACTGAACCCTTCGCCACTTTTATGGACAAGAAAAAAACCAGGATACTTACTGGCAATGCAGCCACACCCTCTGATGGGAATCCGCGCAGTGCTATCGAAACAACACCTATACATTCGAGTCCCACAATAAGGATTGCGGCCCAATGCCTGGCACCCAATCGTTTCTTCTGATCATATTTCTCCACTTCCTCCGATATTTTCTTTTTGTTCAAAATCCTTGAAAAATCAATCTTCATAAAAATATGCTGAATTTGTAATGATGCACGAGCATCTCCTTATATCTCCCGGCTTTACAGTCGCCATTGCCTTACTCTCACTGTTGCGCAACAAAAATATCACCTGAGATGATATTAAATTTCCCAGAAAAAAATTTTTGTTTATTTTTTGTAAAAGATTCAAATGCTTCAATTTTAATATCAATACTTCCATCCTTTAGCTGTAGGGTGTTAGCCTGTGGATTTACACTGACAGAAAGACGCTCGTACTCTGCAAGCTCTGGGTATTCTTTAACCAACAGTTCTTTGATATCCAAGCCCGATAATAATGTTACGTAGCTAGGCTCTAGATTTATCGTTATGCTTGAAGATGATTCATACGACCTCCCTAATACATCCTTCACTTTGATTGTTTTTTGCGTTAATTTGACCTTGTCATACTTCTTCAAAAGGCTCTCTGTCTGTTTTTCATTTTTGGTAAAAACTGGTACAGAACTTATGGGAGCTATTGACTGATCTGTAAAATTAAAGACGTGGCTTTTATCTCCAATTAAATAAATATTATTCGGGTCATTATTCTCATTAAACTTTACCTGACTAATATTATTTGGCATATTGCCTTGTTTAATCAATACGTCGCAGTTACCCACGTAATCACAACTTGTTAGATTCTTAACTATGCTTAAACTTGACTGATCGCTGGTCTGTGAAGGATCAAAATATTCATATTTTCCAACCAGTATTTTGTCTTGCCAAAAACCCAAGAACGTTTCAGGTAGTTCTCCATCGGATCTTGAGCCACAACCTCCAAAGGTTGTCATCACTTTTTCTGCAGATTGGGAGAGTGTATTGAGTCTGAATATATTCTGGAATCCACCACACCCATCTCCAAACCCATGTGAAAGCATGAACTCATGTTCATTAATTTTTTTTAGAAAACGTATGCTGCACCCATAAAAACATCTCCAGTCAAAATTGCTATAAACTGAATAGCTATTAAAGTTGCGGTCGATCAGGACTCTCTGAGTATTTGGCTCTTTATAAGTCCCAGCATTCCATCCTGCCATACCCCAACGATTGTCTAATGGCAAGAAAAAAAATGTATCATTACTCTTATCAAAGAGTGATTTCTCATCTAGCCGGAACACTTCTTCAGCAAGAACATCATAGACAATGGTGCCATCAATAATATAGTCACCGCCCCACGAAGCAAATCTATGGTGCTTTGACTCAAGCCACTGCCGCACGTCATCATACCCTGTCGATCTTGATGCATTGTAATAGCGCTCGGCAAGAACGTATTCTTCCCCGTTTTTTAATGGCAAAGCTATCTTGCTATGCTTGATAACAAGGGGCGGAACTGACCCAATATGCTTCCAAGCAATAGGTTTTTCCTCCATTTCTTCAATGAGAATACGAGGAGTTAAAAACGGTTGGCTTACCCGCCACACAATCGAATTTAGTATCTCAGGAGAAGATAAAACCATAATGATGGATGAGATAGGAACAAAGACAACCGCCACAAATACCACGGTTTTCACAAACCTTATATCACCACCAACAAACCACCTCTTGAGAAACAGTGCGCCCAACAAAAAGACCCAACTAGTGACTACCTCCACGACAAATCCGCTAACTACAAGTAGATAGTCAAGCGCATCAAAAGAAGTATGTCCATTTGAGAAGCTAAGTAAAAATATCGAAAAGGCTAGTGCGAGAACTAACTTATATGAAATGACGCACCATAGGCTGCACATTAGCGACGTATCCTTATCCACAGCAAAGACAAGAAACAACAAAAAAAAGAAGTTTATTGATGCTGCAACATACCCAAAGAAATAGTGTTGAGCCAAATATCCAAAAATCACTTGAGATGAGTCCAAAGTTGCTATTAGCCACAATATGAATGCAGATATAATGATACTGGCAAGTAGCAGAACAGAGAAGAATGTTTTGTCAAAACACCGCTTAATCTGTTTTTTTATGTCTTTTGAACTATACAATTTAGGTATGAACACATGTGTGGATATTAGATCAGACCAAAAAAATTTCTTTCTCTTGCATGTATTAGCCCTATTCACATCAAGAATATCTGCCGGAGCGCCAGAGTCTAAAATCTTCTCTATTAGCACACCTGCATCGGTCTTTTGTTTGTACTTTAATTCTTCTGAATAGATTGGTATCAAGGTATAAAAGTGTATTTCTTTATCTTTATTAACTGTTAATGCTTTAAACTCTTGTGCATTTGGCAAAGCGAGTGGAACTGAAACTAACATATTATTAAACCCAACATTCGGCGCGTAAGGCTTGCCTCCATCTGGATTTGCGAGCGAGTGACCAAAACCAATCCAAGTATCGACAATAAACGGTAGTTTTGTCATCCACTGCAGTTGTCGTATTGGCCAATAAATATTCTCATCTTCAAAAGTAGCCGTATCCACGGTGTTATCTTTGGTGAGAGTAAACCAATCATTTGGGAGTATCATCACAAGCTCTGCGTACTTTGCCTCTTTAATTCCCTTTGGAACGTTCATTGGCTTATCACTCATTCCAGATGTAACCAAAACAAAATACGGAAATGCATCACTCGGGTTGACCACATGAATATCAACATGTACTGGCGAAGGTATTACTTCATGAATGACGCCTTTAATTTCTCCTATGTGCTTTTCTATGTGATCACTTATTTGCTGCAAAGCAAGAGATCTGGTCGCATATCCAGCAAACTTGGGAGAGATCTTATCGTGAAGCAATGTTTCTTGTTTATTTTTTCTACTCATTTAATAATTTTATTTTGATAAGCATAACAGTAGGGAGGGCTGTGAGCAAGAAGGCGAGTGCAAAAAATATGTATGAAATAGCCTTGCGTAGTCTCAGATGAGATATCTGCCCTCCATTGCGTTTTCTTTCCTCTTTCTGTTTTTTGATATATTTATTGGTTTTTGCGCGTATGAATGCGATAAAAATCATGGCCAAGCCAAATATCACCCAAGTATTTGTCAGATCAATTTTCATTTTAATATTTCTATATTCGGATCAAGGCGTGCCAATCTACACTTTTTTGAGGCGCGTCCCCAAACTTATTCTCCTTACTCTCACCTGGGGCAGAAAGAAGATAAATCAGGTTTGCCTTGCGAATGATGGGGATTATGGAGAGCAGTGCATGAGATTCACCTTTGCCCAAATCGTGTAATCTCCGAACTACCAGTGATAAAGTGTATAGAAAGATAAAAGGCAGTGTAATAAGTAGTGTTGGGATATGTTCAACAGGTAGTCTGCCACTAGGCGCAGACACCATATATACTGGCACCAGCACAATAACCGAGGCCAATCCGCCCCCAACCGCAAACGTTAATCTATTTACCCTACCTTTGAACATATGTGTGTTGTGGAGATATAAACTATACAAACTCAGCTCGTCGAAATGTTACTCCTCGAAACTGACTAAATACTTCATGTGCTTTTTTAGATATGATTCTAGGGAGTACAAAATTCCCCTTAATCCCATCTGGATTGAGCATGAGGCAGCTTAGGTCACAAAGTCTATCTTTTACTCCTATCGCAATAGTAAACTTATCTTTTTGGTACTCAATACCTCCTTGTGCTGTGTGTCTGAAATCGAGAGCGTTGGATGTAACCAACCCCCAATAATCAGGCTTCTTGCTCTTTTGTACTTCTCTCACCCAAATGGGAAAGAAGCGAGCTCCTGTGAGACCAGCTTTCTCTATTGCCGCTTTTACCTCATCTCTGACAATATTCACTTTTGGTCCCGTCTTCCAAAATAGTCCAACCCAAGTTATGTCTTCGTATTTGCGAATATCCTTTTCCATTGACCAGCCAATCTCCCCGGGATGAAGTGGCAATCCCTTAGTCAATTGATCACATTGCTTTGCAAAATGTTCATTGGGATTTACGTTGAAAAAGTCATACAGTTTTCTGGCGCACAAGGTCACTTGTTCACCGCTATCTTTACGATATGAATAACACACCTTCCCTGAGTAAGGTTTTGTAAAAGTCACATCAAAAAACTCTGATTCAGATATTTTCATAGACTAGTGAAACATCGGAACAATATACTGATCAACCATATGGCCCATTCCTTGTTCATTGTACGCCGTTCGATATTTGGATATGATCTCACTTTTCGACAGGATTGAATAGTTCGATCCATAAGGGATTAATTGCTGGAGTCTTGTGGTGACTGCCTGATGCTGAGCCTTGTCAAGGACAATTGACGGAACTTTGGAATTGACCTCACTCGGCAATACTTTATACAGACTATCGTTATTAACGATCATCCTTGTCTCAAGTAAATGGTGGATTTCAACATTCTCAGCTTGACGCACTCCGCTTGTCATAGCATTAAGAGTATTATAGTTTGAACTAACAAGTTTTTCATTCTTAAGTGCTCTTGCAAGCTCAGCTTTGGATGAATACTGGACTCCTCTTTTAGCCAACTCAAGACCAAGAGGTAGGGCGCTTTTTGACGTGACACCTACTGCCTTAAGAGATGCTCCGACTTGGTCTGCACTGTTGACGGTAGCGCCAAAACCTCTTGTAACCCGCTTGAATACACCGGTATTACCTGACTGCTTTACAACCAAACGTGCTGCTGATCCCCCAATAAGTGGAACAAATGCCGCAGCGACCGTTATGCCACGATCAAACAAGGTGAGATCTTCACCGGTTATATAATCCTTGCCGGTAATAACCTCTATGATGTCCTTTGCATCTCCAACTATGGGGATGGAGCTTATGACAGCGCTTGCTACCTGAAGCTCCACCTTATGAGATGCTTGAATGTCTGCCCATGTCTGAGGATTGCTGATTTGATACGGCATCGTGGACATGTATGCGTCCGTAGCTGTGCCTTTGACGTTCTCTCTGTGCTGATTGATCTTTGCGATTTGACTGCTTTTCTGTTCATTTGTGAGATCTGGAGATGCATTGATTTTGTTCTCTAGCTCACTTAGTCCACCTAGGTAGTCTCCGAGTGTGTATGAGGTGGAGAGCAGGTCCTCGGGATCCTCGATCTCCGGTTCGGGTTCAGGTTCTACTCTCTCTATAGTCTTGGTGGTGCTGGTTGACTTGTTACCTGCTGCGTCATAGGTGTGGGCAGTGATGGTATAGTCTCCGTATTGATCAGTGAAGATAAGATGCATGGGCTCAAGAGCTCCTGACCCATCAGATGCTTCTGCAATACCCTGGTCATTGAGCTGAAACTCTTTGGATGTAGTAGTCGTGCCATCAGGTGCTGTCATCTCCAGCTCTACATATCCGTTACGCTCACCCACTGGATATGCCTCATCAGCTCCGACTATGATCTCTGGAGCCTCTGGTGCGTGGGTGTCGTGGAAGATGTTGATGGGTGCGGTGATGTTGGATGTGTTGCCGGCTTTGTCCAA
>Ga0316190_10004501_pt1 | contig 10172 bp, 5 predicted proteins | sample Eddworburrow2_MG_FD_204929 | JGI IMG/M metagenome (GOLD analysis project Ga0316190, IMG submission 204929) | Coastal sediment microbial communities from Maine, United States - Eddy worm burrow 2 | ecosystem: Environmental > Aquatic > Marine > Coastal > Sediment | place: USA: Maine | collected... | reverse complement strand
AAAGTGGGCCGGAAGTACTGTGGACCGTGGACCTGGGAATTGGTTATGGTGGACCGGTGGTAAAGGATGGCAAAGTCTACCTGCTCGACCGTGACAACGAGGTGGGGGACAAAATGCGCTGCTTCAACCTGGATACCGGAGAAGAACTATGGAGATTTGAATATCATGCAGCCGGCGAGGTCATGTTTCCCGGATCCCGCAGCGTCCCCATTGTGGATGATAAACACGTTTATTCCACAGGGCCATACGGCGACCTGTATTGCATTGATATTAAAACGCATGAGCCGGCCTGGAAGGCGAATATCTGGACAGATTTCGGAGGTGACCCCGGAAACGATACCATAGATTACGGTGGATTTGGCGGCAATGGTAACTTCCCGATCTGGGCCGTATCTCAATGCCCTTTGATATACGGCGATTTGCTCATTGTATTATCACAGGCTCCTGAAGCCGGTGCAGTAGCTTATAAAAAACTCACAGGTGAGTTGGTATGGAAGACACCCAACCTGGGAAATGAAACGTATACCAGCCCAGCGGTGGTAAAAATAGACGGGAAAGATCATATTGTTGCAGTAATCTCTTCTACAAATCCCATTGGCCGCAGGGATGAACCGCAAACTTTGGGTAAAATAGTTGGAATAGAGCCCCTCACCGGAGAGATCCTCTGGGAATATGATAAATGGGAATGCCACATCTCAGTTGCGCCTGCCGTTGATGCCGGGGATAACAAAGTGCTGGTCGTTGGCGGATATGAACTCGGGGCAGTAATGATCCAGGTGGAAAAACAGGCAGATGGCAACTATGGAGCCACAGAATTGATTAGAACTGAAGAATTTGGGGATCAGACAAAACCGCCATTAGTTATCGATGGGTATTTTTATGCCCAGTACGGAACCAATAACAAACGGGATGGCCTTACCTGCATGAACATGGACGGAGAGATTTTGTGGAAAACTAAAAGAGATCCCGATTTTAACAAGGGCAGCATGATTTATGCCGACGGACTGATCCTGGCCACTGACGGAGCCAAATCTCTGTATCTGATAGAACCGGATCCATCAGAATTTAAATTACTTGCTTCAGCTGAAATGCTTGCGGCAGCAGATACAGGTGATGATCCTAGGGCAGCAAGATTCGGAACGCAGAATTGGGCTCCTATTGCACTAGCTGATGGCAAGCTATTGATCCGCGACCAGAGCAGGATGATGTGTGTTGCGGTTACAAAATAATGAGAAAGGAAATGGATTTATATTCGGCTGAATAATCCAATCGTCATCAGCTAACAATACTGGCTATTGGGTTGTTGGTTTTATTAACAACCTATATTGTGCTTCCCAGATAATGTGCAGAATGTAGGGCAGGCTTTACTTTTTGCATGCTCGGGGACCATGCATGCAAAGGGTAAAGCAGAGGTGGAAAAAGCGGTGGGGAAGAAATCAAGAAATTACCGGGGTGTTTTGATGCTGGAGGGTAAGCACGGGATGCCCTGTTTTTTCCTTTTCTTAAAGGGATTTTTCCAGGATCAGGGCGATTTGATTTGAAGATCTGGCCGAAACCGCCTGAGGCCATGCTGGATCAACCTTCTTCTCCCTCGAAGAAGGTTCGAACTTCGTTCAAAAACCCCGACACTATGGGACTTTCCTCAAATTCCGGGGAGAGTCCTTCTTTTTTTACCTCACCCGACCACTCCGCTTGCCCCCACAAAGCCTTCGCCCTCAGCAGACTATCAAACGGTCGCACAAGTAGAACAGACATCAAATAATGGTCCTGGCGGTTCCGGCCACATTTTTCTGTGGCCGCCAGGCAAAAAACAGTTGAAGGTTGTTAGTGCCGAACAGGCGTGCAACCGGAAGCGTTTTTTGCCTGTGTTCCAATTTTGTGCTGAAGAAAGATCGCGGCCAGGCAAGCTCAATGGCCGATATGAACAAATGCATGTGAATGTTTTGTTCATCGGCAATTGTGCTTGCAGGAAGGAACGTGCACGTAGTGAGTAAAAGGTTAGTCTCAGATGCAGGTGCCTTTTACTCACTTATTGCACGTGTGGGGCAGGGCCTGGATTTCCGGCGTGTGTTTTTGTATTGGGTGGGGAGTATGGGACTCATATGGTCTTTTCGGGTTTGAATCTATCGGATTAAGCCGTAAATTATAGGGAAGCCATTTTGGAGAGTCTACAGAAACCATGACGGAAATACAGGCATGTGCGATACGTAGGGCTGGCATACTATGCAATATAAAAAGAAAGCTTTCCCGCATGCCCTGCTGCAAAAGTGCTTGCAGCATGAATACTGAACCGATTAGTTAACCAGAAAGTCGTAGAAATATGAAAGCAACTAAGTATTACTTGTATGCACGCAAATCAAGCGAAGATGAAGAACGCCAGGTAATGTCCATTGAAGCGCAGCTTGCCGAATTGGAAGAATATGCCAGACGGGAGAAACTCCCAATAATGGAGCGGTTCATTGAAAGCAAGAGTGCTAAAGCCCCTGGTCGGGGGGAATTCAATAGAATGGTGGAAAGCATCTATGCATCCAGGGAACCTGTGGGTATCCTGGCCTGGCATCCGGATCGTCTTGCAAGGAATTCTGTGGACGGGGGACAGGTGATATATTTGATCGATATTCAGAAAATTGCTGCGCTGCGCTTCCCGACTTTCTGGTTTGAACCAAGCCCACAGGGCTTGTTCATGCTGCAAGTGGCTTTTGGGCAGAGTAAGTATTACTCTGACAATCTTTCGGAGAATGTAAAGCGGGGCATGCGGCAAAAACTAAGGCGGGGCGAATGGCTGAATATTGCACCTGTTGGGTACATAAACAATCCCAAAACCCGGAACATTGAACCGGATCCGGTGAAAGCAAAGATCATCCGGGCCATTTTTGAGGAATTTGCGACAGGTAAACACTCTTTGGAAAGTGCACGGCACCGCCTTGGTTTTTTCGGCCTTGTGAGCCGATCGGGAACCGTGTTGGGAAAATCAGCGGTTCAGCGGATCCTATCCAATCCGGTGTATACTGGAAGGATCATCTCGAAAGGAGAGACTTACCAAGGCAATTTTGAACCGCTGATCGACAATAAGCTTTTTGATGCGGTGCAGGAGCAGCTTAAAATACGGTCAAAACCAAGAAAAAGTCGGCACAGGCACGACTTTCCTTTTACGGGCCTGCTCACATGCGGCGATTGCGGAGGTGCGATCACAGCGCAGTATGCAAAAGGCAATGGGGGTATTTATGTTTACTATCGCTGTTCCAAGAAGCTGGGGAAATGCAGTCAGCCTTATGTGCGGGAAGATTTGATGCTGAAGGAGCTTCAGGAGCTGCTTCAAAAAGCTTCATTGCCTGAGCGCTGGGCTCCGGAGGTATTTGACCAAATGGATCGGTGGGAGGAAGAAGAGCAGGGGAAGCTTCAGTCCTTTGCCCGGAAACAGGTGATTGAATTGGAGTCGGTACAGGGTAAACTGGACCGATTGGTAAATGGCTACCTGGAGGGGATCATTGATCGGGTTACCTACCAACGGAAAAAGGATGATCTGATCAGGCAGAAGATCGGGATTGAAGGGCGGCAAGCCGGTTTTGGGGAAAGGGCGAAGCTGTGGGTCGAACCCATGCGGGAATGGCTGGAGACCGCTCACAAGGCCGGAAAGCTTGCCTTTTCTGACGATTTTCCCGAAATGAAAAAGATACTGGAGAAAATTGGAACGAACCGCCAGGTGTTCCATAAGAAAGTGGAAGTGAAGTTTGTGCGTCCGTTTGATAGTCTGCTGAGGGCGAAGGCTTTGTGGGGGCAAGCGGAGTGGTCGGGTGAGGTAAAAAAAGAAGGACTCTCCCCGGAATTTGAGGAAAGTCCCATAGTGTCGGGGTAGCGGGATTTGAACCCACGACCTCGTCGTCCCGAACGACGCGCGCTACCGGGCTGCGCTATACCCCGATGAAACCCTGATGGGTTCAGCGGCAAAATTACAAAACTTTAGGGATTTCTAAAGTGCTCAGTACATTCCTCCAGGAGCTTCTCGAAGCTGACCGGGATCACTCCCGCTTTTTCACAGACCTGTCCGCCGGCCAGGTTGGAAATGGCTGCCAGTTCAGCGGGGGGCAGGCCTGCCACCAGGCAGAGTGCAGCAACAGCAATGACTGTATCCCCGGCACCCGATACATCGGTTATTTCACGTTTCATGGCAGGCACATGCACAAGCTCTCCCTCCTGTGCGGCCAGTACGCCTTGCTCACTCAGGGTGACCAGAAAGGTCTCTATGTTCTGCTTTGCCCTGAAGGCCTGTACTGCTTCTGACAGTTTTTCAATCTCGTTGTTCTTAATGTCCAGGTCGAGTCCAATAGCCAGCTCCTTGAAATTGGGTTTAAAGAGCTTCACCTTCTTATAAAGGTCGAAGCTTCTGAATTTTGGATCCACAAGTACGGGCACAGCCACCCTTTCAGAGGCAGAGATCACTTCCGAAATTACTCTGGGAGTCAACACGCCCTTGTCATAGTCCTGCATAATGATGGCATCGATGCCTCCACTTTCCAACAGGCTTGATATAAGCTCCAAAAATTGTTCCTGCACCCTCTTGTTCAGAAAAATATCCATCTCCTCATCCACTCTGAGAAGGTGTTGGTTTCCGCTGATGATACGGGTTTTTTGGGTAGTTACCCGATGGTTGTCCACGATCAGACCAATATCTGAAAGGAACTGCTCTCCCATCAAATCCAGGAACAGCTTGCCCCGGTCGTCATCTCCTATTACTGAACAAAGGATGGGTACCGCTCCCATGGCTTTTACATTGAGGGCCACGTTGGCTGCCCCTCCCAGCCGATTCTCTTCAATCACACCACTTACTATAGGCACCGGAGCTTCCGGGGAGACCCTGGCTACACTGCCCCACAAATAGGTGTCGATCATAACATCGCCGATGATCAGCACCTTTTGATCGCGAAATTGATTGAATAAGGACTCGAATTCTGTGGATTCAAACATGGGCTTCATTTAAAAACAGGGCAAAGATAAACTTTTATAGTCAAAAGGGATCCACATCGATGGAGATCCGGATGGATCTGAAAACCTCGTTCCCGGCCAGTCTGTCAAGCACCTCCTTTAGCAGTTCCCTGGCCCTTTCAAAGGAAGCTTCCCGCTCTATTTTGATGATAATCTGCTTTGTAAAATAGTTGTGGGTCTTCCGCACAGGAGGGTACTGGGGGCCAAAAATCCTTCCTGAAAAAATGTGCTTCAGATCCCTGGCCACCAGGTCGGTGGCTCCATCCAGGATGGAAGGAATTTTGTGCCGGAAGCTAATTCGAATCATTCTTTTGAAAGGGGGATATCCAAAGAGCTGGCGCTCTTCCATTTGATCCTTGTACAGGCCTTCATGATCCTGTTGCAGAATGTAAGCGATTACGGGATGATCCGGGTCCATGGTCTGGATAATGACCTTACCCCTTGTCTTTCTTCTTCCGGCCCTTCCACTTACCTGTGAAATCAATTGGTAGCTTCTTTCAAAAGCTCTGAAATCCGGGAAATGTAGCATCTGATCCGCATCCAACACGCCCACTAGGCTCACGTTGCTGAAATCAAGCCCTTTGGAAAGCATTTGGGTACCGATCAACACATCCAGGTTCCCTTCTTCAAAATTCCGGATCATTTTGCTGGTTTGGACCAGCGAACGGGCGGTATCAGTATCGAGTCTGCCCACACGGATTCCTTCAAATACCAGGGGTAATTCGTCTTCAATCTTTTCCGTTCCAAAGCCCTGCATACTCATATTGGTGCCCTGGCAAGAAGGGCACCCAGAAGGCATGTTCTCTTTATGTCCGCAATAGTGGCACTCCAGCTTTCCGCTGATACGGTGATAGGTCAGGCTCACATCGCAACGTCCACACTTGGGGATATGTCCACAGTCCTTGCATACAATGTAATGTGAGTATCCCCGCCTGTTCTGGAAGAGTATGATTTGCTCGCCATGCGCAAGAGCTTCCTTGATGGCTCCGTTCAACTGAGGGGTGAAATGAGACACCATCTGTTTCCGCTTGATGGCTGTCTTAATATTGGCCACCACCATCTCAGGGGCTTCCACAAGGCCGTATCGATTCGAAAGTGTTACATATCCAAACTTTTGGTTTTTGGCATTGTAGAGCGATTCAAAAGAGGGCGTGGCTGTACCCATCAGGACCCGTGCATTATGGAAGAGGGCCAGTACCTGGGCGGTGTCCCTGGCATGATATCGTGGAGCAGGATCATGTTGCTTGTAGGTATTTTCATGCTCCTCATCGATAATGATCATCCCCAGGTCTTTAAATGGCAAAAAGATGGCTGATCGTACCCCAATCACCACACTGTAAGTTTCATCGTCGGTAAGCCCAAGGAGGTTTCTGTAAACATGGACCCGTTCCGAATCGTTGTACCTGGAATGATAGACCCCCACCCTGTGGCCAAATACCTGGCGTATCCGGACTATAATTTGAGTGGTCAGAGCGATCTCGGGCAGGAGGTACAGGACCTGTTTACCCTTGTCCATCATCTCCCTGATCAGGTGTATGTAGATTTCCGTTTTCCCGCTGGAAGTAACACCATGCAACAAAACTGTTTGTTGACTGGTAAACTGTTCCCTGATTGATTCCAGAGCACCCTCCTGCTCCTCGTTCAGCTCGTTGTGAGGCCGTCCATCCCTGTCAGAATCCGAAGACTGTCCCAGTTCCTCTTTTTCGAACTGCTCCAGAATCCCTTTTTTAATCAAGGCACTAAGAGCTCCCGCGGCCCCTGGTATTTTTGTCAGCTCTTTCTTCTTTATGGGTGGTGCCTGTTCCAGATGGGCGGTCCCGGTCAGATCGAGAATTTTTTCTACAAGCTCCTTTTGTTTTGGAGCTCGCCCCAGCTGATCCAGCAGTCCATGAAGGGCCTGCTCAGTCCTGTAATCTCCCGAGAAGCGAAGATAGGAGATGGATCTTGGGGAAACGTTGTAGCGAATAAACTCATTGACCTCCACGGCCCCCATTTCCACAAGGTTCTTCAGGATGGTCATGGGATTCTTTGATATCCCTGACATCTGCAGTTCTCCAACACTTAGCTCTCCCTGTTCCTTCACTACCTCCAGCAGGAGCCTTTCAAAGGAGTCCAGTACGCCTTCATCTTCGTAGTCCTGATTGAAACGCACTTTTGATTCACTTTCGGGTCGAAGGCCTGAGGGCAGCGCCGCCCTCATTACCTCACCATGGGTACACATATAATAGGATGACATCCAGTCCCACAACTGGATTTGTTCCCCTCCAACCAGGGGCTGGTCGTCCAGAAGATCCAGTATGTTTTTTGGCTTGAATTCTTCCGGGGGATCCTTATGAAGAGCGTAAATAATGGCACTGTATATTCTCTTTTTTCCAAAAGAGACCAGCACCCTGCATCCCACGCTGATCCTCTCGTGAAGCTCTTCTGGAACCCGATAGGTATACATCCCTTCCACCGCCAGGGGCAATATCACCTGGGCATACAGATTCGTTCCCACCATAGAGGGTAATGTACAAAAAAAGAGAGAGATTTATTAAGCAGAAGTTAACTTAAGTACCTTTTCCAACACCGATTCCAGCTGCTGTCTTGAGGTAGATGTGGCCCCGCTTATACCAATGGATTTATAACCCTCAACCCACTCTTTCTTAACCTCCTCCGCACCACTGATCCAGTGGGTTACCGGATTAAGAGAAAGGCAATATTCATACAGCATTCTCCCATTGGAGGAATTTTTGCCACTGACAAAAAGCATCACTTCGTACTTGCCTGCAAAAGCCAGGAGTCCGGGTTTCCTCTTTTTCATCTGGCCGCATACCGTGCAATTTGATTTAAAATGATGGATGCCTTTGGAGCCGGCCCTCTCCCTGAGGTGATTCTCCAGGGCCTCCTCCACTTCTTTGAAATGATCGGGATCCATGGTAGTTTGTGAAAACATCCATACCTTTTTCGATGGATCGATGGCTGAGATGTCTTCTACGGAACTCACCACCAGCGCATCACCATTCACCTGTCCCATCAAACCAATAGTTTCGGGATGATCGGCTTTGCCAAAAATAACCAGCTGGTCTGTCTGGTGATTCATTTCACCATAGGCCTTTTGAATCTTCTTTTGCAATTTTGCAACGATGGGACAAGTACCATCTATGATCTCTACCCCATTTTCACGGGCAGTCTTGAAAGTTCCGGGGGGTTCACCATGGGCCCGGAATAGCACCTTCCCGGGAGGAAGGCTGGTGAGCTGTTCATGATTGATGGTCTTCAATCCCAGCTCTTGCAGACGTTTCACCTCGGTAGCATTGTGTACCATATCACCCAGTCCGTAAAGCACCTCCCCTTTACGAAGTTGTGATTCGGCTGTTTTGATGACCTCTTCCACTCCAAAACAAAAACCTGCGCCGGGGTCTATCTCAATCTTTACCATCGCGCCCTGATATAATTTTCTGGTATACTTCTTTGAACCAGATCATCTCCTGTTCAAGCGTCATCTCACTGTTATCGAGAAGGAGAGCATCGTCCGCCTGTTTTAATGGGCTATCCGCCCTGCTGGAGTCTATGTGATCGCGCTTGGCCAGGTTGGCCTTTACCTCTTCGAACTCAGCCTTCATTCCCTTTTCGATAAGCTCCTTATAACGCCTTTCCGCCCTGACCTCCAGGGAGGCAGTCAGGAAAATCTTCAGCTCTGCATGGGGAAAAACCACTGTCCCAATATCCCTGCCATCCATGACCACTCCCTTAAGCTCGCCAAGCATGCGCTGGTATTCCACCATCTGCCTTCGAACCGCAGGAATGGCTGCAATATAACTTACATGATTGGATACCTCCATGCTCCGAATCACATCCTCCACCATCCTTCCATTGAGCCAGATCTCGGTCCTCTGTTTTTCAGGATTGTGCTTCAAATCCAATTCGATTTGGCTTAGCAGCGCTTCAATCTTTTCTATGGGAGGAGCATCGCTGGAATCGAATAATCCTTCCTCCATGGCAGTAAGGGTGACAGCCCGGTACATGGCCCCGGTATCGATGTATGAATAGCCCAGCTCGGCTGCAATCAATTTGGCATAGGTGCTTTTTCCACAGGAAGAATGCCCGTCCAGGGCCACGATAATTTTCATTGCTTCACCCATATTATTTATGTGAATCCAAAGATAATGTTTTACCGGGTGCTGTTAAGCACTCAGAGGCCCTTTCTGTAATAGGACGAGAAATTGGTGGTCAGAGAGAAGTAGTTGATTCCGCCGGCCAGGTGATAGGCTGAGTGTCCAAAGGCCATATGAAACCTGGATATCCTGAATCCAAAGCCCGCGGAAAATCCGACCAGACCAGGATGAACAATTACCTTCATCTCCTTCCTTCTTTTATAGTTGTAACCCAGATCGAGGTGGAAATTCTTTCCAATAAGAAACTCCATTCCAAAAACCATGTGACGCATCAGCTTATCGCCAAAGATGTCAAACTGGCTTTTTTCAGCTTCCTCCCCTACGGTGATTATCTCCTTCTCATTCTCCAGGGTATAGGTCAGATCCCAGCGTTCAAGGTGTTGATAGGTAATATTGAAGCGGAAAGGGGCATGGGCCAGTCCCTGCGTGACTCCGAGATGAGCCTCGAAAGGTAGTTTCTCCCTCTGGGTGGTATAGGAGGTGATCTGAACTCCCATGTTCCTTACCACAAGTCCAAAGGTGGTCAGACTTTTCTTTATGTGGTAGGCTACCCCAAGATCTGCTGCAATCCCAAAGGAGGTATACTGCTCAAGGGAAGAGAATATAGGTTTCAAATTGATACCCACAAAGAGGCTTGTGTCAAGGAAGGGTCTTGAATAGATCAGGTTCAGGGCATATTCAGCAGCACGAAAGGTACCCTGCGATATTCCCAGCTCATCGGTCCTGTCAAAAATCCCGTAATTCACATATTGAATCCCGGTGGCGAAGGTACCTACGTCTTCTACAGTAAATCCGTAGGAAGTATAGCCGTAATTGATTCCTGCAAAATAATTGATGTAATTCATATTGAGATGGCTATGCATCCTGCTGTTAAGCAAAGCCGGATTGTGAAAGACCAGGTTGATATCATCGTCCATCAGAGAGACCACCTCCCCTCCCAGGGACGCCACCTTGGCAGCATTGACCAGATCCAGGAAATTATAGGTAGCTTCCCCCCCTTTTTGGGCAAGTCCCGACTGCACAAGCAGCATC
>Ga0316190_10004499_pt1 | contig 10174 bp, 10 predicted proteins | sample Eddworburrow2_MG_FD_204929 | JGI IMG/M metagenome (GOLD analysis project Ga0316190, IMG submission 204929) | Coastal sediment microbial communities from Maine, United States - Eddy worm burrow 2 | ecosystem: Environmental > Aquatic > Marine > Coastal > Sediment | place: USA: Maine | collected... | reverse complement strand
GTTCAACGCCTGGCCGGGGCGAAGGAAGTCGCGGATACGACACTGAACATCCCGCATCCCTACGATGATGGGCTGGCCGAAGCCTGGATCGAGTCCCACGTCGATGCGTTTCAAGAGCGGGAACGCGTGACCCTGGCGATCACCGATTCAAGTGCGGCCCTCGTCGGCGCAATCAGCCTTAAACTGGAACTCGGGCACGAGCGCGCTGAGCTTGGCTACTGGATCGGCGTTCCCTACTGGGGGCGTGGGTACGCCACTGAGGCGGCAGGCGCGATGGTCGGATACGGATTCAACGAACTCGGGCTGAACCGAATCTTCGCCCATCACCTGGCCCGCAACCCGGCCTCCGGGCGTGTACTCGAGAAGACCGGGTTCACGCACGAAGGATTTCATCGCGCACACATACTGAAGAACGGCCGCTTCGAGGACATGCACGCGTTCGCCGTTCTGCGGTCAGACCACCGCTGAGGAGAAAATTTGGATATCCACGCGTCTCAGATCTTCACAGAGTTCAGCGCGACCGGACTCCTGGCCGGGATGGAGGGCGAAGACGTTGTGCTCTCCGGCATCGCTTCCGTCGAGCAGTGCGGACCGGGAGACCTGGTCTTTGTCGCGGACGAGGGCTCAGTCGAAACGATCCGGGCCCGGCAGCCTTCGGCCGTGGTCACGAGTCCGGCATTGCAGGAGCTGCTGTCGGCCATGCCGGGCCTGACCGTGCTGATCGCTCCCAATCTCAAGTTGGCGCACGCCATGATCCGGCAGCGCTACGTGGACCGGGATGTGCTCGACTCGGAATGGCCGGCCATCCACCCCTCGGCGGTGATCGGCCCCGACTGTGTGATCGGGGAAGGTAGCCGGATCGGCCCGCAGGTCGTCCTGGGAGCCGGAGTTCGCGTGGGCGGTGCGACAGCCATCATGGCGGGTGCGGTCGTGGAGAGCGGGACCGTGATCGGCGACCGCACGGTCGTTCACCCGAACGTGACCATCGGCTACGACTGCCAGATCGGTGACGACGTGATCATCCAGTCCAACGCGGTCATCGGGGCCGAGGGGTACGGATTCGCCCAGGACGAGAAGGGGCGGAGTCATCGCATTCCCCAGCTCGGCCGTGTCGTGATCGAGGACCGGGTGTCGGTCGGTGCGGGAACGTGCGTCGATCGGGCGACCTATGGCGAGACTCGGGTCGGCGCGGGCACCAAGCTGGACAACCTCTGTCATATCGCCCACAACGTCGAGATTGGGCGGGACTGCCTGCTCACGGCCATGTTCGTCACCGGGGGATCAGCCAAGCTCGGCGATCGGGTGGTGGCCAGTGGCCAGACCGCGGTGCTGGATCACCTGGAGGTGTGCAGCGATGTCTTCCTGGTGAGGAGGGCAGGCGTCGCCGAGGACATCGATAAGCCCGGGATCTACGCCGGAGCGCCGGTCGAGCCCTACGCCCGGTACCTGAAGAACACCGCGGTGGCCAGAGACCTGGCGGGTCTTCGCAAGAAGGTCCGTCAGCTGGAAAAGGCACTCCGAGAGGGCGAGTGATGAAGCGAAGGGTGTTCATTTCGCTATTGGCCACGTTGATGATGCTTGCGCGGACTCTGCCGGCGCAGGAAGCCGTGGACCAGGATCCGCAGGCGTCCACCATCGTCATCGTTCATGGAGCATGGGGAGGAGGTTGGGCCTTCCGCGAGGTCGAGCAACTTCTGCGTGACTTCGGCTACCAGGTCTACCGTCCCACGCTGACGGGACTGGGCGAGCGCTTCCACCTGGCCACTCCCGAGGTCAACCTCGAAACGCATATCACGGACATCATCAACGTCCTCGAATTCGAAGAACTGGAGGATGTGGTTCTAGTAGGCCACAGCTATGGCGGAATGGTGGTGACAGGGGTGGCGGACCGGGTATCCGATCGAATCAGACACCTGGTGTACCTGGACGCGTTCGTTCCCCTCGACGGCGAATCGGTGGCTGACCTGGCCGACGAATTCATGTCGAGGCTGGAGGCCTCGGGTGCCACTGCCGGGTCCGATTTCGTGAAGCCGGTTTGGGTCGAACCGGGTAGCCCGCCGCCCACGGACGTCCCTCATCCGTTGAAGACGCTGACCGACCCGATCCAACTCGGTGGACCGCCGGGACACGACATACCCACCTCGTACATCATCACCCGCGACTCTCCGGGGGCCGCGGACAGCTTCGATCCGTCGCTGGCACGGGCGCGCGAGTTCGGTTGGACGATCTACGAGTTGGTGGCCGATCACAATCCGCAGTGGTCCAGGCCCGGCGAACTGGCGGCACTCCTGGCGACGATCCAATGAGGCGATACAACCTGCTCCTTCTCGTACTCGCTACGGCGCTCACCGCCTGCACACCCGAGCCTCCGGCAGATGCCGAGACCGTCGTCCTGGTGCACGGCCTTGGACGTACGCCGGCGTCCATGCTGGTGCTCGAGACACGACTCGAAGGGGCGGGGTACCGGGTCGTGAACTTCGGCTATCCTTCCAGGTCCGAGCCCCTGGAGGCGCTGACCGACAGCCTGGAGAACGCCGTCCGAGAATGCTGTTCTGAGGCCGGCAGTAAGCTGCACTTCGTCACCCATTCCATGGGCGGAGTGCTGGTTCGGGGGTACCTGGCACAGCGCGAGGATCCATTTGAAGGGCGCGTCGTGATGCTGAGTCCGCCCAACCAGGGCAGCGAGATCGTGGATGCCTATGCCGACTCACCCCTGCTTCGCGCTCTGCTCGGGCCATCGGGCGTTCGACTCGGAACGGACTCGACCGGGATCGCCAGCGAGCTTGGGCCAGTCGACTTCAGCCTCGGCATCATTACCGGCGATCGAAGCATCAACCCGATCGGCTCCTGGCTCATCCCGGGACCGGACGACGGCAAGGTGGCCGTGTCCAGGGCTCGTTTGGAAGGCGCCGCGGACTTCATCGTGGTCCCGGCGACTCACACGTTCATCATGAATCGGCGGGATGTGGCCGAGCAGGTCACGCACTTCCTCGCAAACGGCGAGTTCATGCGTGAGGAGGGGAGTGAAGAAGCCTCGACCGGGAGCATGCCGGCCTGCGATGGACCAGACGCCAATCCATGGGTGACGGAGCTTCGGGACCGTGTCCTGGGCTTCGACGCACTGGTCGGCTTCGCCGTGCAAGCCTACGGGGCGCCGATAACGTGCGGGGGAGAGGTCGGCACAGAGTTCGACGGCATTAAGTTCGGCTCGCTCCTGCTGAGCTTCTCGGACGGAGCCAGCTTCGAGGTCGAGACCATGCCGCCAGAAACGAGCGTGGTCACGCTTAGCGCCCCATCAGGGTTCGCTGACGAGGTGCTGGCCCGGCAGGTACTCCAGGTCTACGCTGAACGCATCGGAGTGGAAATCGACTGGACTGTCCCCGAGATCACCACTGAGGGTGCCGAACGGGTCGAGAGTTTCCGGGACCCCGATCCAGGGCTGAACGCAACGGCCTCCCACGTCTACTCAGGCGATTCGCTGGTCGCGCTGCGTTTCAGCATGGCCCTGTAGCGGCGACAGAGGAGGGGCAGAATGCAGTCTCAGGTGGGGGTCAATCCGTGGTGGGCGGCACTGACCGTGTGGGGGATCGTGAATGTCGTCAACGTTTCGCAGGCGGCGGGCTTCCTCTCGCGGGTACGTACCGGCAACATGGATGCCAATCACACTCTCGGTTACCTGATGATCGCGCTCGCGCTACCGGCGATCGCAGCCGCGGTCGCGTTCATGCGAACGGAGGCTGGCTGGTTCCATTGGATCGGCCCGGCGGTCTACGTGGCGTTCATCATCCTCATGCTTGTGGTGGACTACGCACGCCCGGTGGAGTTCCGCTCCCCGATGCGGTACGACATCGCCGTGCCCTACCTCACGCTGTTCTTCGGTTCGATCCTTCTGATGGGATTGCCCATGTACAGCATGAATCGGTCGCTTTGGCTCGTCACCGTGGTGACCACCGTTTTGTTGTTGGGTTCCATGGGAGTGGCGATGCTGAAGGGTGTGGGGTGATGCGCGTAGAGTTCAACGAAGAGTTTGGCGTTCCGGTCGAGGATGCCTACGACTGCTTCCGGACGCCGGTCTACTGGCCCCAGCTGTTCAGGGCCTTTGGCCAGGTGAAGGACCGAGGCGACGGCTGGTACGCCGTGCCTTTCAAGGGTTTCCCGTTCCCACTCGTCACACGGATCACGCGGGACGAGCCCCACCAGTGTGTGGAGTGGGTATTCGCGGGCTTCTGGAGCGGCGACGCGCGGGTAGAGTTCGAGCCGACGAGTGCCGGCGTCGTGATCAGAGGGTACGAACAGGTCTTTCCACGCGGGTTGTCCTGGCTTGCCCCGCTCGCCGAACGGCTATTCCTCGAAGCCCGTTTCCGCGAAGTCTGGGAGTCCGGTTGGCGCCGGCTCCGCCGACAGGCGGCCGGCCGGGGCGAGACTTCTTCCCCGCCCGGTGAGTGAGGGACGCTCAATGCTGCACATCTACGTCGACGCCGATGCCTGCCCCGTCAAACAGGAAGTGTACCGTGTGGCGAAGCGGTATCAGCTCGACGTGACCCTGGTGGCCAACGCCTGGATGCGAACCCCGGACGAGCCCGGGATCAGGCTCGAAGTGGTCGAAGACAGCTTCGACGCGGCCGACGATTGGATCGTCGATCACGTAGGGACGGATGACATCGTGGTCACCGCTGACATCCCTCTCGCGAGCCGCTGCATGCAGAACGGCGCTCGCGCGATCGGCTCAACGGGGCGGCCCTTCACGGAGGACAATATCGGTGAAGCGGTCGCCACCAGGGACCTTCTGGCCGTCCTTCGTGGCGGAGGAGAAATCACGGGTGGGCCGCCGCCGCTGACGAAGCGAGACCGGTCTCGCTTTCTGCAGACGCTCGACGAAGTAATCCAGTCCATCCGTCGCAAGAGTACATAGAGGGTGGCGCAAATCCCTCATTTGGACTATGTTATCTAGCTAGTATCTAGTCGGACACGGTCCGACACCGGCGAACAACAGGTCCTCCTGGTTCATCCCTCCGAGGTCGCGCCTCCAAACACCATTTTTGCCCTTCACTGTTGTGTGGGTTCAAAAGTACGGCCGTGCCGTACAGGCCCATGCCTGCGCGTACGTCCAGGAAGAAGCATCTAAATGACAGTATCAGTACCCAGGAGTTCGACCGGATTCGACCGGTTCGGGCTCAAGGACTCCCTCATGCGCGGAATCCGCCATGCGGGTTTCGAAAGCCCCCGGGAGATTCAACTCGAGACGATTCCGGCTGGCCTTGCCGGTCGGGACGTGCTCGGCCTGGCGCAGACTGGAACCGGCAAGACGGCGGCCTTTGCGCTGCCCCTGCTTGACCGGCTCCTGGAGTCGCCTCGGAAGGGCCCCCGCGCCCTTGTGGTCGCTCCCACCCGCGAACTCGCCACGCAGATCGCGGCCGAGATTCGCACGCTCTCGAAGTTCACGAGTTTGAAGTCGGTGACGATCTACGGCGGGGTTTCGATCCAGGGCCAGGTCAACACGCTGCGGCGCAGACCGGAGATCGTGGTGGGTTGCCCCGGACGAATACTCGACCTGCTCAACAGGCGCCTGCTACACCTCGACCAGGTCGAGACGCTCGTTCTGGACGAGGCGGACCACATGTTCGACATGGGGTTCCTTCCAGACATTCGGAAGATCATCTCGAAGCTGCCGAAGCAGCGGCAGAACCTGTTGTTCTCGGCCTCGATGCCGAAGGACATCCGCCGACTGGCGGATGACCTGCTGACTGATCCGCACGTGGCAGAGCTGGCCAATGCCGTTCCGGCCGGAACGATCGATCATGCGCTGTACATGGTCGCCGAGCCGCGCAAACGAGATCTTCTCGAGCATATGCTTGCGGGCGATGATTGCGAGTCGGCGATTGTGTTCACGCGGACGAAGCACCGCGCGAAGCGACTGGCCGATCAGCTCAGCAAGGCCGGGCACCGTGCCGTGGGTCTCCAGGGCAACATGTCCCAGAGCCAGCGGGATAGGGCCATGAGCGGCTTTCGCTCGCGGTCCTATGACATCCTCGTGGCCACGGACATCGCGGCTCGCGGAATCGACGTCAGCGGTGTGTCGCACGTCATCAACTTCGATGTGCCAAACACGCCTGAGGCGTACACGCACCGAATCGGCCGTACGGGCCGCGCGGAGCTCGAAGGAGTGGCCTGCACGTTTGTCACGAGCAGCGATCGTGCCTGGGTGAAATCCACCGAGCGGATGATCGGAAGTTCGATCCCGCGCAGGCACGTCGAGGGCTTCAGCCAGGCTGAAGGAACACCTGAGCGCCGCCCGTCCCAGGGACAGTCGCGGAACTACGGACAGGCCAGGACCAACGGGCAGTCCCGGAACGACGGCCAGCCGCGAAGCAACGGTAAGCCGCGGAGCAACGGAAAACCGCGGGGCAACGGACGCGCTCGAGACGCCGGACGGCAAGGCACCGAAGATCAGCCACGGAGTCGTCGGCGTAATGCCGGAGTCCGTGCTGGCAGCCGGCGACGCGCCAGCTAGGTACACTTCTGTAAGCCTGCCGCCTGACACGGTTTGGCGGGCGCCTCATTCCTCGGGCCCTGATCCACTCTGGATCAGGGCCTTTGAGGCCTTATACTAAAGCGTATGGATAAGCTCCTGGCGGGACGTGTGGCCCTGGTAACCGGGGCGACATCCGGAATCGGGGCAGCCACTGCTCGACTACTGGCCGCCCACGGCGCGGCGACTTACAGTGCCGACCTGGTCGAGCCCGAACCCGACGAAGTCGGCACCTCCGATACAACGACATCCCGCACAGTTCACATGCGACTCGACGTGCGCGAAGAAGCGGACTGGGAGACGGCCGTCTCAGCCGTGCTGGAGCGCGAGGGGCGGCTCGATGTGCTGGTACACTCCGCCGGCATCGCGGCCGCGAGCCTACTCGCCGACACGACCCTGGCCGAGTGGCGCCGCGTCCTGGCCACGAACCTCGACGGCAGCTTTCTGGCGATCAAGCATGGAATCCGCGCCATGAAGGAATCCGGCGGCGCGATCGTGGTAATTGGTTCCGCCTCGGGAATCAGGCCTTCCGCGGGCGCGGTGGCGTACTCCACGAGCAAGGCAGCCGTCGGCATGCTGGTCCGTGCGGCAGCCAAGGAGTGCCGCCAGGAGAAGCTACCCATTCGGATCAATGCGGTCAGTCCGGGTGGAGTGAAGACGCCTCTCTGGCGCGAGATGTCGTTCTTTTCAGATCTCGTTGAACTACACGGGTCAGAAGAAGCCGCATTCGCGGCCATGGAGACCCACGGCGGCGATCGGTTCGCCGAACCCGAGCAGGTCGCCGAGGGCGTGCTGTTCCTGGTCTCGGACGCTGCCAATCACATTACGGGGGTCGAGTTGCCCCTCGATGACGGGTATACGCTGTAGAGCGACCCTGAGTCATGGGAGGGCACCCGTCGAACTGATGCAGATTGATCCGTGACCTGGGTCGCGACGCTGCTGGTCCTTGTTCTTGGCTTCGCTGCCGGCTCTGCCCTGGCGCGATGGGGCATGCAGTGGGGCTCCAGCCTCGCGGAGCGCGACCACGCGATGCCCGGCGACGACTACCTCGATGGTGGGCCATCGAGCAGGGTGGCCATGACCCGCAGCATTTCAATCGACGCGCCGCCCGATCAGGTCTGGCCTTGGATCGCCCAGCTGGGGCGTGGAGCCGGCTGGTACAGCATCGACTGGCTGGACAACGGAAGAAGGGTATCGGCGCAGCATGTCGTGTCCTGGATACCGGAACCAGCCCTGGGAGATGCTACGGCCATAGGATATCTGCGCGACATCGACCCCGGGCGGTCTCTCACGTGGTGGGTCGACGGCGTGCGCTTCGCCGGATCGCGGGCCCGCCTTGTCTCCAGTTTCGTGCTTGATCGGGAAGGTGACCGTACGCGTCTGGTCAGCCGCATGTCGGCTGACGCCTCCGGGCTCACCGCCCAGCTGGCCCTGCTTGTCTTCCGCGTCATCGACTCCATCATGGCTCGGCGACAGTTGCTCGGAATACGTATGCGGGCCGACGTTGGTACTGAGTCTCGCGTCGGCTTCGCCGCATCCGAGACCGGAGCCCGCGATCAGTACCAGCTGTACGAGGTCATCTACGCGGGAGGCGAGAGTGCCGGGAGGCAGGGAACCGAGCACGCGGCCCGGTGGCGAGAGTCAGCGTTTGAAGACGCAGTCCTTTGACGATGACCGAAGAGCGTTCGCTCCTCACGCAATGCACAGTGAACAGACCGGAGACCTGATGCGCTATTTCATGTTGGGCCTGATCCTCGCCGCGCCCCTGCAGGCCCAGACCGTACCTGCCTTCACCGACCCTGACCGGGCCGAAAAGGTGGCGGCCACCGCGGCCACGGTCGACCAGAAATTCCGGGAGTATGCTGAAAGGCAGCACATGCCGGGTTTCGCCTACGGAGTAGTGCTGGACGGCCAGTTGATCTACTCCGAGGGCTTTGGGTTCACGAATCTGGAATCGATGGCTCCGGCCCGGACCCACTCTCTGTTTCGCATAGCCTCCATGAGCAAGAGCGTCACGGCGATGGCCATCCTGCAGTTGCGAGACCAGGGCAGGCTGGGTCTGGACGATCCGATCACGGAGTACCTGCCGGAGACGAGCGCCCTCACATACCTGACAACCGACGCGCCCGAGATCACGATTCGGCACCTGTTGACCCACTCCGCCGGGTTTCCGGAGGACAACCCCTGGGGAGACAGGCAACTGGCCGACTCGGACGCTGAACTGATGGGGTTGATCGAGGGCGGAATATCGTTCTCGAACGTAGCGGGAATCGAGTATGAATACAGCAATCTCGGGTTCGCGCTCCTCGGGCAGATCGTTCAGGTCGTTTCGGGAATGGATTATCGGGACTACACGCAGACCTACATCTTCGAGCCGCTCGGGATGACCAGCACCGTGTGGGAGTTCGAGAACGCCTCCCCCAACCACCTGGTCCTCGGTTACGACTGGCTGGACGAAGCATGGGTGAACATCCCGCTCGAGCATCATGGGGCGTTTGGCGCCATGGGCGGATTGATTACCTCTATCGAGGACTTCACGGCCTACGTGGCGCTACACCTCTCGGCGTGGCCTCCCCGGAGCGATCCGGACTACGGTCCGCTGAAGCGAAGTTCGCTCCGCGAGATGCATCAACCGTGGCGCTTCGCATCCCTGCTACCAGATTTCCGCTACCCAGGTGGCCGGGAGTGTCCGTCGGCGACGGCCTATGCCTACGGCCTGCGGTGGATGGAAGACTGCGAGGGACGGGTGATCATAGGACACAGCGGCGGACTGCCCGGATTCGGGAGCAACTGGACGATGATGCCCGAGTACGGACTCGCCGTGATGTCGTTCGATAACATCACCTACGGGGGGACCAGTACCCTCAATACCGCGATTCTCGATGGGATCATCGCGACGGCGGGCCTGGAGCCGCGCAGTCTGCCGGTTCCCGACGTTCTGGAGATGCGGAAGAACCAGCTGGTGGATTTGCTTCCGGAGTGGGAAGGCGCCAGGGAGTCGGGGATATTCGCAGAGAATTTCTTCAAAGACAGCCGCCTGAGCGATATCGTGCTTCATTCCCTGGAACTGTTTGAGCTGGCGGGAGAAATCCAGGGTGTCCGCGAGCTGGTTCCGGAGAACCAGCTTCGCGGTTCATTCGTGATCGATGGCACCAACACGGACATCCTGGTCTTCTTCACCCTCTCGCCGGAGAGAGTGCCCCTGATTCAGCAGTTCAGGATGGCGACCCTCGAAATAGACAGTGGATGGGCGGATCGTCAGTAGCCATTTTGCTCGCGATTGCTCATTGTGGCACAATCACTGCGTGGTGGTGCAGGTCGCCGTCGAAACGAAATCGTACCCATTGAGAGGGTCTCCAGGTGAGCGAAATTCCGTTTGTCGACCATTATGAGGTCCTGCAGCTAAGTCAGAACGCGGACAGCGATACGCTGGAACGCGTATTCCGCTTGATGGCCAAGCGCTATCACCCGGATAACCCGGACTCGGGAAACGAGGACACTTTTCGGGAAGTGCACGAGGCCTACGAGGTGCTGACGGAACCGGCCCGCCGAGCCGCATTCGACGTGCAGTACGACAAGCACAAAAGCATGCAGTGGCAGGTGTTCGATCAGGATGCCACTCGCGGAAGCCACCAGGAGGACCAG
>Ga0316190_10004498_pt1 | contig 10174 bp, 7 predicted proteins | sample Eddworburrow2_MG_FD_204929 | JGI IMG/M metagenome (GOLD analysis project Ga0316190, IMG submission 204929) | Coastal sediment microbial communities from Maine, United States - Eddy worm burrow 2 | ecosystem: Environmental > Aquatic > Marine > Coastal > Sediment | place: USA: Maine | collected... | reverse complement strand
TTTGCCATGTCTGCAAATGACGTGACATGCGTAAGCGGTCGGCTTTAGTGGATTGTTCTGCGACAGAATTTTCATTTTTTTCGATTATGACGAAACGTCTATGATACGGATATTTGATGCCTAGCCTAATCCTTTCTAATGGAAAAATAGATAAGTCTAATGAACAGATACAATGCCGATATAAACATAAGGAGGAGTAAAGCAAAGTAATTAGTCTTGTAATTTTCACCTAGAAGATCCAGAGCCCCCATAAGTGAATACAGTGTCATTAGATGCCAGATAATTAATATTATAATCGTTCTTATCCCATTAATTGCAATTTTACCGGATAGTCTTTTAGTACGTTTCATCCCAAATATTATATATGGAACTATTATTAGAAAATATAGGCCAAAAGAAAATCTAAAAGCGATATCAGGATTCACATAACCCAATAGAAGCGCCGGAAGAAAACTAAAAAATGAGGTCAAGCAGGCAAATTCGATCATCATATAAAATCTGGTTAAATTATATTTATCAAACTCATCCCAGGTTTTCTTTTGCGGTTTGAGAATCGAGAACAAAGCTGCAAATCCGGCAATGGTAATTGTTACTTCCCCAAGTGAGTAAAATACATCCATGACAAAATCAAATTTGTTATATCATCAACAGTTATTATAATTTGGACTATTCACATCCCTTAATTTTGATCGCAGAACGGCCGGCGGCTGAGCCGCCAGTCTGGAGTCAAGCTTGCTTGGCGACATTCTGGTCGGCTCCAGGCGATTGTTAGGCTGCGCTCGCGCAGACTGACAAGCGGATGGGTACAGTCGCCGGCCGTTAGGGCCGCGCGAAGCGTCGGCCCTAACATGTATTCTACTGCCATTTGCAGTATAGTAATCTGGTTTGAATGAATATCTGTCATTCAAACTTGGATAAATCGAATCTTAAAATAGGAGATCGACGGGTAGTTTAGACAAGAAAGTAATAGTTGAAAACACTCGGAATTCAACAGCTTCGCCACGTCACTCCCAAAAAGAAATCCTTGATTTTGAGAGTGCAAAGAAATTTACGAAGAAATGAAATCAATATCAATTTAAATGTATGTTGATCGGAGAGATTTTTTGTGATTCTGGCTTGTTTTGTGATCCATTGTTGGTGAAGTTGATAAGGGACCAACGCGCATTGTATTTGCCCCGGTAGAAATAATCAAGTGGCTAACGTCAACTTCTCTTAAACCGGCCCAATCAATACTGGAGTCATCTCAGTTTGATCACTCTTGCTATCTTGCATAAAAAATCTTCTAATGAAACATAGTTCCGATGAATTATTGTGTGGTATTGATGGCGGAGGTACAACTACGAAAGTGGTGGTGTGTAATCTGGAAGGCCAGGTGCTTCATTCGTTTCAATGCGGGACGATAAATCATTATGGCGCAGGCATTCCAAAAGTAAGGGAGAACTTTGCAGCCATAGCAGCCAACATCCTTGAAAAATTTGCATGTTTGCCGGGAACCATTTTCACTGGTAATTCTGCGCTGGATGGTCTTGCCGAAGATGTACTGGTTCAGGAACTTACCGAGGGTGTCTTCCACCCTTCGAAAGTTGTTTTTCATTCCGATGTTTATATTGCCCTTCTTAGTTTTACAATGGGAAATCCGGGAGCGGTTCTAATCTCAGGAACAGGATCCATGGCCTGCGGAATTGATGCTGGGGGAGTTTATCATACTGCGGGTGGCTGGGGACAGGTACTGGGCGATGAAGGCAGCGCTTACCATATGGCCCTGGAAGGGATTAAAGCTGCCCTGCTCGCTCATGATGGTCTTTCGGAACCTTCGCAGCTCAGTGCAAGTGTGATGAAGTTTTTCGACCTGGAGAAGATTTCAGATATCATCGATAAAATATACAATCCACCCGTTGAGAAAAGCCTGATTGCAGCTTTTGCCCCGGAAGTTGGATCCGCTGCTGACGAAGGAGATACTGTCGCATTGCAGATATTAGAAAGCGAGGCAGAATGGCTGTATAAACTTGCCCTGGCCATTACCAGCAAGTGTAATACCCGAAATCTTGGATATTTTGGAAGTGTACTCAAGCATAACAACAGGATTCGTTCGATGCTTTCGGCTTTGCTGGCAAAGCAATCCATTAGTTTGCAGGTTCCGGGATTCACACCTGAAATTGGCGCACTGATTGGCGCTTTTCGAGAATCGGGCAACCTTGTAACAGATTCAGTAATAAGTAATTTTTCGAATTACAGTTGAAAATATGTCAAATGAGAAAGACACATCAGTATATTTCTAATATTCAGAACCTCATAAACCGTGTGCTCGAAACCCAAATGGGTAATATTGATGAAGCCGGCGCAATAGTGGCCGAAACCTTAACGAACGATGGCTTTGTTTATGCTTTCGGAACAGGTCATTCGCATATGATGGCCGAAGAATTGTTTTACAGGGCCGGAGGATTGGCGAGGATTTACCCTATTCTTGAAGATGCTTTGATGCTACACAACGGGGCCATTAAGAGTACAGAAATGGAGCGGCTTGATGGTTATGCCGAACTTATTCTTGACAGATATGAGTGCAATGAAAAGGATTGCCTGATTATTGCTTCGAACTCAGGCCGAAATCCCGTAAGCATCGATATGGTTGAGGCAGCCCATAAACGGGGCATGAAAGTGATCGGACTTACCAATCTGGAACATTCCAAGGCACAGGAATCGCGTCATGTTTCCGGGTCGAAGCTTTACATGATTGGCGATGTGGTTCTCGATAACCTGGGTTGCCTGGGAGATGCTTCACTCTATATTCCCGAAATCGACCGTAATATTGCTGCCACTTCCACTTCACTCGGGGCCATGCTCCTGCATGCTGTCGTTATTTCTGCCATCGAAATAATGATTGAAAAAGGCCACATACCGGAAGTATTCTCCTCGGCTAACCTGGATGAGGGCGATGAGATAAACGATGAAATCCTGGCCAAATACAGGTCCTTTGTAAAGCCTCTGTAATCAGGGATGAGTTGATCTTATTATCTTGCATAAAAAACTGGATATGAATCGAATTTTGCTGCTTCTTATTTTAGGGATATTTCAATTGAGTTGCAATTCCCAGGACTGGCCCGATTGGCGTGGCCCAAACAGGGATGGGGTCTGGGAGACTTCCGGTATTGTGGAAAAATTTGATTCGAAGGTTATCGAATTAAAATGGTCGACTCCCATCGGACCTGGATATTCCGGGCCGACAGTGGCAAACGGGAAGGTGTATGTTACTGACAGGCTGGAGCGACCTGCTCAGGCTGAGCGGGTGCTCTGCATGGACGAGCAGACCGGTGAGCCGATCTGGGCGCATCAATATGATTGTGTTTACAATGTAGGCTATCCGGCCGGACCAAGGGCTTCGGTGGTCATTAATGAGGGGAAAGCCTATTCGTTGGGCACCATGGGACACCTGTTCTGCTTTGATGCCGGATCGGGCAGGGTGCTGTGGCAAAGGGACCTTAATACCGAATATGAGATTAACATGCCCATCTGGGGCATTGCTTCCACTCCCCTGGTGGTGGATGAAAAGATCATTGTACATGTGAGTGGCAGTCATAATGCCTGTGTGGTTGCCTTCAACAAGGATACGGGAAAGGAGATCTGGCGAAACCTGGACGACCGGGCCGGGTACTCCGCTCCGATCTTCATTGAAAAGAATGGGGTAGGGGTGGTGGTCAACTGGACGGAACACAGCCTGTCGGGTCTGGATCCGGAAAGTGGTGAAATCTATTGGCGCATCCCATGGACCACCGGTAGTGGTATGAGCATAGCGACTCCGGTGCTATACAATGACCACATTTTTGTAAGCGCATTCTACAGTGGATCCCTGCTGGTGAAGCTGGAAGATGACTACACCAGCGCAGAAATAGTCTGGCAACGCAGTGGCGAAAATGAGCGAAAGACTGATGCCTTACACTGTGTAATGAATACCCCCGTAATTATGGATGATTTTATTTACGGGGTAGACAGCTACGGTGAATTAAGGTGTCTTGATTTCTCCACCGGAGATCGCGTATGGGAAGACCTAAGAGCCGTTAAGAAGGACCGCTGGGCCAACATCCATTTTATCCAACAGGGAGATCATACCTGGATGTTCAATGAGCATGGAGAACTGCTCATTACCCGCTTATCACCTGAAGGATTTAAGGAGATCAGCCGGGCAAAACTAATTGAGCCCACCAGGGAGCAATTGCCACGGGGAGTCACCTGGTCGCATCCTGCATTTGCCAACAAACACGTGTTTATCAGGAACGATGAGCGCCTGGTTTGTGCGGATCTTTCAGAGTAATCGAAACAGCTGGGTGAAAGCAGCATCAACGCCTGGTCCCGGTACGCGTTGACTTGTCATTCGCTTGCCTCGTTGAACTGTCATTATTCTGCGCATTTGACTTTTCATTAGCTTGTCGCGCTGAGCTGGCATTGTTCTGCACATTTGACTTGTCATTGGCTTGTCGCGCTGAGCTGCCATTATTCCGCACATTTGACTTGTCATTAGCCTGCCCATTTGCCCCTTCATTTTCTTGCCGCTTATTCTTGTCATTGCCCTGCCCGTTTGACTTGTCATTGTCTTGCCCCTTTGACTTGTCATCATCCTGGGACTCGCAGGGACTCTTGGGTCGGTTGTTACCGTTTCCGGATTTAGGTGCGCTTCCGGCAGTGATACAAACAGACCAATGACCCATGGACCCTGGATTATTCGAGCTTAGCTTCACATTTAAACCACCGGTGAAGAGATAATACTGCCCCGATCTAAGAGGGTAGGGTTGACCATTCACCGTGGCATTACCGCCGCCTGCAATGGGTAAGATATAAAGGCTGCTGGCTGAACCGGAATAGCTGAAGTTTGAATTGCTAAGGTGTTGCCGGGTGAAGGTGCCAGAGGGAGTTACCATGCAAAATTGCCAGTCTGAGTTCCCGGGATTAATTCTAATCCCACAGGTTTCTTCTTCTTCTTCTTCTTCTTCGAGGACGACAGATTCAGATCTTGCGTCTGTTCCACAGGCATTGTTAACCTTTACTGACACCGTGTGTGATCCGGGTGTCAGTTTAAGTAGAGCATTCATATCCCCTGTGGCAGGAGCGAACTGGAATCCATTAAAGGCATTGCCATCGATGGTGAGGGAGATATCGGCTTTGTTATTCACGTTGGAGACTGATCCCCTGAGTTCATGGGTCGCATCGTTACGTTGTACTTGTTGCAGGGTAAATGTAACCTGCGGCGATGCACAGGGACCTATGACCACGGGAGGAACATAGTTTATCCTTGCGGAAATCTTATCCTCTCCGCACTCGTTGCTGGCACTTAATACAATGGTATTGAGTCCGCTGACAAGTGGTACTGAAGAGCTTAATATACTGTTGTTTAAATTGAAAGAAATTGGCTTTCCGTTTGAGCTTAGTCTCAGCTGATTGCCATGAGCATTGCGAACTTCGGCCCTTATCGTATAGCTTTCTTGATCGGTGCTACTTTGATCCTGGATCGGTTCAATAGCTCTGATGACGGGCATGCGACAAGGAGTGTCTACTGGTTGTTGAGGTTCCCGCGGCCGGTATACTGGCTGCTGAGCTACAGGTTCATGTACTGGCTGAGACACCGGTTGCTGGTAGACAGGCTGAGATACCGGTTGCTGGTAGACAGGTTGTTGGTATACAGGCCCGACGTATACAGGTTTACGGTAGGTAATGAAAGTTGATTCTGAGGCAATGCCAGCTTCATTCCTGGCAATGATTTCCATGGTGTTTACACCTTCTGCCAGGAACAGGCTAACAGATACTATGCCATTGTCGCCGAAAGCGAAATTGTGGATATCGGCACCATTCACGAGAAGCGTAACATCATTTCGTCCATACACATTATGAGTCTCTGCACTCAGGCGAAAAATGTTATTTGTAACCTCCACCGGAGTGGCCGGTTGGATGAACCAGACCATGGGAATGCCTATCTCCTCCTGGTTTCCGGCAGGGGGAGTAAGCTCCACCACTGTTACAGGGGCTACTATCGCCATAGGATTATCCAGGGTAATAATGACCAGGTCTTCGGCGGTCGATATCTGGTTTGAGGCCGTTATCCTGATACTGTTTTCTCCATCGCGCAGTGTGACATTCCCAATAAAGGATTGTGTGTTTGCATTGTAGGTGAAGCTATTGTTAGGAAAGCCATTTTGGGAAAAGCTGATGTTATCAGGTCCGCTCACATTCTGAATGTTAGCTTTTACAGTTTGTATTGAGGATCCGGTATGGATAGATTGGGCGGAAGGACGGGTAATATTCACCACCGGGTGTTGAGTGGATACCGTCACAATTTGATTGTCGGTCTGGGTGGTACCGGCGTAGGTACTCGTCACGCCGGCAGAGTAATTATGAGTCGACGTGCGATAAGAGCGGCCACCTCCCATGCGCCACCTGAATCCCAGGCTTACATAGTTGTTCCGGTCTATGGGGGACCCGGATATAACTTTGTTATCAATATCGATGCCCACAAAGCTGTTTGTTTCAGTCAGGCATAAGTTGGTTTTAAACTCTACCCCGAGAGCAAAAGATCTGGTAAATTGGTAGCCTAAATAAAGGCCAGCAGTGGGCAGGAGGGCAGCCTTATTGACCAGGTGTGTTTCGAAGTTCCCGTCGCTGAGTGCGACCAGGTCATTGTGGACCGATGTCTTGTCACGGTTTGGGTCAATACCGCTATAGTCGTACAAATTATTCCCGGCATCGTACAGATCGGTGAATGTGCGTCCATGGGTGATGCCCACACCGGCAAATCCGGAAACGATAATTCGGGTACGCTCCCTCAAGCGGTTCAGGGTAAGACCTACCTCCACGTCGTAGTTAAAGAAGTTATATCGGATGTTGCTGTAAGTATTATCTGTATTGATCCTGTGGTCATAGGCCTTGTTTACTCCGGCCAGGAAGCGGAATTTCCAGTCAACACTCAGGAAGGCATTTTCCTTTTGATAGAGTTTGCTTCCAAAAATAAAGTCGAATCCATATCCCATGGAATTGGCCAGATCCGATTTCTGGTATGCATATCCAGCTCCGAAACCGATGGACAACCCTCCCGGGGAGGTATAGCTGGCTTTTTGTGCTGTGCTGTTATTAGAGACGAACAGGGACAGGAAAAGCAAAGCGAGTACGGGTCTTAGTGCTTTCATATTAAAGGCCTTTAGGCATTCATACGGAAAAAGGCATTTAAGGTTTGACCTACTTAACTGAAATCTCAAAGCGAGTTGAGAGTGGCTTTACCTGGCTGATGACGAAATAGCAGGACCACGCGACGATTTCATAAACATTCGACCGGAATCGTACCTTCTTATGTGTTGAAACGGACGATTACCTGGTAGCCTTACAATTGCAATGATATAATTATCAATAACAAACAATTGTAGTACGATTTTTGTTGTAGTATAAAATATGTTACAGATGAAAATAAGATATATCCCCAGAATCCTGATCCTGTCGGTACTAATAATAGTCCTTCAACAGACGGGATTTTCCCAGGCTGTCGTAACAGCCGAAGAGTTCAATGGTTCGGACAACCTCGATCGCGGGAAACTGGTCTCCACATACAGAGAATACGCTAAAAGGAAAATGTATGAACTGGCCCTGGAATCCTGGTGGACCTTATTTAATGATTTTCCTGACTTCAGCGAGAAACTATACGTGGATGGAGTTACCATGTACCGTCACTTCATCGAGGAGACACCTGAAGGTCAGGCAAGGGAAGACAAAATAGATATCCTGATGCTTATATACGACCAGCGTCTGGCCTATTTTGGGGGAGAAGGGAATATCCTTGGCCGCAAGGGAAACGATTTACTCATGTACCGGAGTGATGATAAGGAACAGGTACAGGAAGCCTACGGCATGCTCAAAAAGAGCCTGGAAATCGAGGGACCACGTTCCCGGGACGTGGTTATGCTCAATTACATTTCAGCAGGCCTCCTTTTGCACCGCGAATCCATGATCGAGAACATCCAGGTCATGGAAGATTATTTCCTGGTCAGCGGACTCCTGGACCAGCAGGATGGAAGCAGTTCCCGCCGGGATAGAACCAGGGCCTCCATTGATGAGATGATACTGAAAGAAAACATTCTCTCATGTGTAGGACTGGATCTTTATTTCGGAACACGGTTTGAGCGTAACAACGGGGATCTGGGCCTGCTTAAAAAAATGATCAGCTATTATACAAGTACAGGATGCAAGGAGTCGGATCTCTATGTGGCTGCCTCTGAAAAACTTTTCGAAATAGCTCCAGGTTCTGAATCGGCCCATAACCTGGCCATGCTTTTTATCGGCAGGAACGACCTCGAGAAGGCTGCCTTTTACCTTCAGATGGCCGTAATGAGTGAAAACGTTCCCAATGAAACCCTGGCAGAATGGTTTTATGAACTAAGCATTGTCAGCCTGGCCCAGGGAGATTACTGCGAGGCCATCAATTTTGCGAGAGAAGCCAGATTAAATAGAAATGATTACGGCAAGCCATACATTGCCCTTGGAGATGCATTTATCGCCTCCCGCAAACAGTTGGGTGATGACTTCCAGCAGCGAAGTGCCTACTGGGCAGCGACTGACATGTACCGGGTTGCTGCACAGGTGGATCCAGCCCTTGCCGAAGAATCCAGTCAGAAGCTGGCCATTTGTGCTGCCCAGTATCCCAGTAAAGAGGACATTTTCTTTCAGGACTTCAAGGTAGGAAACAGCTTTCTGGTGCGCGGATGCATCAATGAGAACACCACCATAAGGTCACGGGATTAAGTCACGAGAATTATTCAATTATTTTACATCTCTTTTTCTTGCTTTGCATCCATTTTATCCCTACACTTCCTAGAGGATATTAATTTGGATATACAAGCTTCATCAACATGAAACAAATTCTTACAGACAGCGACCGCACCCTGCTCGATAAGCGCGTCGCTGAGACTGAAAAGCAGACAGGGGCACAGGTAGTACTTGCTTCAGTTATGCGAAGTGACAGTTATGCTGAAATTCCGTGGAAAGCCTTCGCCATAGGCGCATCCATTGCGAGCCTGATTAGTATCTGCCTGGATCTGTTTGTACTGGGCTGGATAACCGAAACCTTGATACTTTTCTCGGTGGCAGTAATTCTAGCCACAGGGGCCATTTTTGCGCTCCTTTCGGTTTTATTTCCGGGATTTGCCACTCTGTTTCTCTCGCCTCAGCGTAAAGAAACTGAATGCATGCAATATGCCGAATCACTATTCCTTTCCCGGGAACTTTTTTCTACGGAAGATCGCAGGGGGATACTTCTTCTGGTAAGCCAGTTCGAACGGCAGGTGGTTATCCTCCCGGATACGGGTGTCAGAACTCTGCTGAGCTCTGAGATCCTGGAGGATGTGATTTCAAACATGAGCAAAGATCTCAGGCGAAATGAATTAAGGAAGGCTATGGAGACAGGTCTTGACGGAATCCAAACTGCACTTGCTACCCCTGTACAGGGTTGGAACGATAAGAATGAGCTTTCAGACGAAATTATTGAGGAGGAAGGAATATGAAAAAGGTATCGCTATTGGTTCTGCTTTTTGCCATGCTTGCAATTGTTAGTGTGGCCAGGTGTGCTGAAATCCCTTATTTAACTGGAAGGGTGAATGACAATGCCCAGATCCTTTCGGAGAATGCGCGACAATTATTGAGTGAAAAACTTAAAGAGCATGAAGACAGGACCACCAACCAGGTAGTTGTTCTGACCATTGCTTCACTTCAGGGGGAGAGCATAGAGGATTATTCAAACAAGGTTTTTATCGAATGGGGATTAGGACAGAAGGATAAGGATAACGGAATACTCATAGTTGTTGTGCCGGATGAAAGAAGGATGAGGATAGAGGTGGGTTACGGTCTGGAACCCACGATGACAGATTTAATGGCCGGCCGAATTATACGTGAGCTTATGACACCCAGGTTCAGGGAAGGAGATTATGATGGAGGAATTACGGAGGGCGCCCTGGCAGTTATTAATGTGCTGGAAGGCCAGGAACTTGCGGAAGCGGCAGATTTCGATGAAGCATCCGAATCCTCACTATCAGGTTTTTCAGATCTGGAATTACCAGACATGCCAATTGGTATGCGAATCCTGATAGGTGCATTTATTTTCGGCATCATTGGCTTATTCACGATATTGGGCATCTTAACTCCCGGTGTTGGG
>Ga0316190_10004496_pt1 | contig 10176 bp, 10 predicted proteins | sample Eddworburrow2_MG_FD_204929 | JGI IMG/M metagenome (GOLD analysis project Ga0316190, IMG submission 204929) | Coastal sediment microbial communities from Maine, United States - Eddy worm burrow 2 | ecosystem: Environmental > Aquatic > Marine > Coastal > Sediment | place: USA: Maine | collected... | reverse complement strand
ACACAGCAGGCATGCAAAGAATGCTATCCCAAAGGATTGTCAAGGCATATCTATTCCACGGCATGGGAGTCCGATCAGACAAGGCCCATAGTCAATTAGCAGAGAGCCTTAGCCTCTTTAAGAAAAACCACGCTTACCTAAAGAGATCTATTTCAGATACTGAGATTCAGGATATGCTTGCATTTCTTGAACTCATGCTAAATCAATATTCAAACGTCGTATCCAAGCCCTACGATAAAAGCGGCGGGGCCGAAGCACTTGACCTAAGCGAGACCATACTTGAAAGCAGTAACGCCATCGTCAAAAAGCTTGAGTCAATGTCAAAATTTAAAAAAGAAAAAATAATCAATATTTCTGGCCGGCAGCGCATGCTTTCCCAAAGAATTGCAAAATTTTACATCGCATATCAAGCCGGGTTTCGCGATGAAAACACTGTTAACCAACTTAAAAATGCAGTAAAAGAGTTTGAGGATGCACACAAAACACTAACCAAATCAAAACAAAACACCGCAGAAATATCCAGCATGATAACTAGAGTTGGCATGCTCTGGAATCTGGTTAGTAAGTTTTTTCTTGATGTTGAAAAAGGCGGGCTTCCAGTAAGTGTATTGACCATTACGGATCAAATTCTAAAAAGCATGGATGAAGTAACACTGGCCTATGTCGATACTAAAACCAGCCCATATTCTGTTGTTAAACAGATTTTATAGCCCTACTGATTTTTCAATTGCAGAATTCCCCACACAATTCGCTTACCCAGGAATGGGAAATCCTGCATCAAGACCATGAACAGTACGACCGTTATGGTTTGCTGATTAAGCTTACGGCCATATTGGCCTGCCTGCTTTCATTGGGACTGGCTATGAGTCTATGGCTGGCACTCATGTTTATTTTGGTATTGTGGCTACAAGAGGGCATCTGGCGCACTGTGCAGGCCCGCACCAGTGACCGCCTGCTGACTATTGAAAAAACATTGAAAGAGTCAGGCAACCAACCGGCCATGCAATTTTATTCAAACTGGGAAGCCAACCGCCCAGGGACGATTGGTCTGGTCAAAGAATATCTGCTTAATGCGCTACGGCCGACTGTGGCATATCCCTACATAATATTGCTAGGCATCAACATAACTGTGGCCCTATTAAGCACATAGGAGTATTTTATTAACCCGGCGGCCTAATATAATCAGTAAAGCGCAGCATCACCACTTGGGAGAGAGCGGCAATGTCTGTAACTGAACCCCTGGAAAGGAGAGAGGTGATAACAGCCTTCCTGCGCCATCAGGGGAAAATACTGCTGGTAAAACGCAGCGAGAAGGTAGGCAGCTACCAAGGGCGGTGGTCGGCTATCAGCGGCTACCTGGATGACCCCACTCCACTGGCCCAGGCACAACGCGAGATTAGGGAAGAGACCGGCCTTGAGACCAGCGATATTAAACTCATCCGCTGTGGTGATCCCTTAGAGATACCATCACCCGAACATCACTGCTGCTGGGTTGTTCACCCTTTTTTGTTTGATATCAAAGATCCGCAGCACATCAGGTTGGATTGGGAGAACTGCGAATCCTCCTGGATTGAACCTGCATCAATCAGCAACTATACGACCGTCCCCATGCTGCAAGAGGCTTATCACGCCTGTATGGTTGAATAATGGATCATCTCAGTTTTAATCGGGCAATAGAGTCAATCCGCAGTGATCGCCACAGTGGAGCCAGTGAGCTGGCGCGAAGATGCCTATCCATTGTTGCTGAGAGCGCACACGAAACACCAGCAAGCAGCGCCACTGAGCTTAAGCAGCTGCTAGTGAAGCAGGCATCTCAACTGGCAACTATCCGTCCCAGCATGACGCCAATTGAGAATCTGCTCAATCACTGGCGCACAGCTGTTTCTAAACTACCTGAAACAGAGTTATCTGTTATGCGTGAACAGGCTGTAACAGCAGCCCACGATCTGATCAAAACATCACACCAGGCTGTTCATCGATGCGCTGCCCTGGCGGCTGAACATATAGGAGCGAATAAAACGCTTTTCACTCACAGTTTGAGCAGTACCGTCATGGATGTTTTTGAGTTACTGAGCACACAAGGCGTACAGGCTATCATCACAGAATCGCGCCCACTTAATGAAGGATATCTACTGGCAAAACAGCTATCAAAATGGCATATCCCTACAACACTGATCACTGATGCCCAAATGGGGCTTTTCATCACCAAAGCAGATGCTGTACTGGTAGGTGCTGATTCGCAGTTGCCAGACGGTAGCCTGATTAATAAGGCAGGCACCTACCCTTTGGCCCTGATGGCACAGGAACATGACATCCCTTTTTATGTCTGCTGTGAAAGCTTCAAACATCGCACAGAGTCTATGGGAACACCTGAGTTAGAAACGATGGATGTTGCCGAATTGCAGATCCCGCCACTTACCGGGGTATCAATACAAAATATATATTTTGACATCACGCCAGCACACATGATCAGCGCTTGGTTTAATGAAAATGAGATATCCCAAAACGCCCAGCAGCACTTATAAGATCTTTATGGAATAAGTGAAAAGTTACACTAGTATTACTATTAGCAGTGTTTTCTAAAACCTGATAAGGAGTTGGGAGAAAGCTATGCAGATACCGTTACAGATCACCTTTCGCCACATGGAATCATCAGCTGCTGCAGAGGATCGTATCCGCAGTGAAGCAGCGAGACTTGATAAATTTTACAACCACATCATAAGTTGTCGTGTTGTTGTTGAAGCACCTCATGTTCATCATCACAAGGGTAATCTCTATCACATTGGCATTGATCTAAAAGTACCCGGTAAAGAGCTGATAGCAGGTCGTGGGCATGGCCGGGATCATGCGCATGAGGACATCTACGTCGCCATACGGGATGCCTTTAATGAAATGCAGCGTCAACTTGAGGATCACCTCAGACGTCAACATGGTGACGTTAAAGAGCATGAACCGCCACCTCATGGATATGTATCACTCTTAGTGCCTGACGAGGATTTTGGCAAAATCAAAACACCCGATGGGCGAGAGATCTATTTCCATCGCCACAGCGTACTTGGTAATAATTTTAATGCTCTTAAAATTGGCAGTGAGGTTCGTTTTGATGAAGAACAGGGAGATGAAGGACCGCAAGCCAGTACAGTAAAACTAATAGGAAAACACCATATTATTGAAGACACCAAGTCATCATAGCTTTACGTAGTTCTTGGAGTAGCAGATGGAAGAAATTTATAAGTATGCCGATGAGTTGGGGCCTTTCAAGGTCGTTCATGTGTATGAACCTTCAGTCGGCTTAAAAGCTGCATTAGTAGTAGACAACGTTGCCAAAGGGCCTTCAATTGGTGGTATTCGAATGGCTCCTGATGTCACAACTGTAGAGTGTATGCGGCTTGCGCGCGCCATGACCTTTAAGAATGCTGCAGCAGGGCTGCCCCACGGAGGCGGCAAAATGGTGATTTGGGGCGATCCCAAAATGGCTAAACCGAAAAAAGAGGTACTGATTCGTGCTCTGGCTAACGCCTTAAGAGAGGTTGAACAATATATCTTCGCACCAGACATGGGTACCGATGAGGAGTGCATGGCCTGGATCAAAGATGAAGTAGACCGTGTTGTAGGGTTGCCTCGCGAGGTAGGTGGTATCCCGCTGGATGAATTAGGCGCCACAGGTTATGGATTGAGCCATGCAGTGGAAATGGCGCTTAAACAGTCTGATTTCGAGATCAAAGGGGCCCGTATCGTTGTGCAGGGCTTCGGGGCAGTAGGCAAACATGCAGCCCGATTCCTTACTGAACAGGGGGCTGTGCTGGTAGGCGCTGCCGACTCCAAAGGCACACTCTTTAACCCTAAAGGGCTGGATGTTGCAACACTGATTGAACATAAACAAGCTGGCCAGAGTGTTATCGACTTTGCTGGGGGCAAGGCGCTGGATAGTGATGCAGTAATCGATATTGAATGCGACATTTGGATACCAGCAGCCCGCCCCGATGTCATTCATGACGATAACGTAAAACGGCTCAATACCCGCATGGTAGTACAGGGGGCAAATATTCCGTTTACTGCAGGCGCAGAACAATATCTACATGAGCAAGGCATTATTTGCGTGCCGGATTTCATTGCCAATGCAGGTGGCGTCATCTGCGCCGCCATGGAATATCATGGCAGCAGTGAAACAGCCGCCTTCCAAACTATTGCAGAAAAAATACGCAGAAATACAGCGCAAGTGCTTGAAGAGTCGAAAGAGAGCGGCATCCTTCCCCGAGAAGCCGCTGTAAAACTTGCCCGCCGCCGTGTCGAAAAAGCAATGAGTTTTCGACGATGGAATCTATTTTAAAATGTAAAAGGCTTAACAAATAAAAGGAGGTATTAAGGGATGTATCGCATTCGTTTTCACGGGCGCGGTGGTCAGGGAATGAAGACAGCCAGCCGCATACTGGGTACTGCCTTTTTCCTGGAAGGCCTTGAGGTTCAGGATGCCCCTCGCTACGGTGCAGAACGTCGCGGTGCGCCCATCTTCGCCTATGTACGTGCCTCCCACTCCCTCATTAATGAGCGCGGCATCATTCGCGTACCAGACCTCGTTATCATTGCAGATGACAGCTTGGTTACAGTGCCAGCCGCTGGAGTATTGGCAGGTGCTTCCAATCAGACGTTTATGCTCATCAGCACCAGTGAAAAGGCCACCACGTGGAGCCACCGGCTGAATTTTACAGGTTCTATTCTTACCCTGCCCGCTCCTGTAGAGGTAGAAGATAGGATGGAACTACGCTTTGTGGGTGCAACCTGTGCAGGCGCTGCTGCACGGCTGTGCGGCATTATCAACCAGACCACACTGGAGCAGGCAGTGCATGATGAGCTGACTGGATTACCAAGTACAGTGGTAGAGAAAAACCTGGAAAAGGCACTCGAGGGCTACACCCTCATGGCTGAGCATGAAGGGTGTGTCAAAGAAGCAGCCATGCTTTCATCTGAGCAGTATGAGATTCCAGAATGGATTAACCTCCCCTTTGAGGAGGCATCTATTTCCGCCCCAGCAATTCACTCATCTCTCACCAGCGAATTAATGCCTACTGGATTATGGCGCACCATGCGCCCGGTTATCGACAGGGAACATTGCAAAAAGTGCTGGTGGATCTGCAGCACCTCCTGCCCTGATGGGGCAATCAATATTGATGCTGATAACAATCCGCAGATCGACTATGAACACTGCAAGGGATGCCTAACCTGCGTAACGGTTTGCCCATCCCATGCCATCCTGGCCATTCCCGAACATAAAAAACCAACAACAGAGGAGACAGACTCATGACACGCAAACTCCTCACCGGCAATGGTGCAGCAGCCTGGGGGGCGCGACTCGCTCAGGTTGACTACATCCCCGCCTTTCCGATCACTCCACAGACCGAGATTATCGAAAATCTTGGGAACTGGATCGACAATGAAGGGATGCCTGCACGAATGACAACACTGGAGTCTGAACACTCCATGATCACAGCGGCAGGAGCTGCCGCCGCTACCGGCGTACGGGTCTTTAGCGCCACCTCCAGCCAGGGTCTGCTATACGCCATGGAGATGCTCTATACCGTCGCAGGATGGCGCGCTCCCTTTGTGCTGACCAATGTCTCACGGGGTCTCGCTGCCCCCATCACCCTGGAGCCGGATCACAATGACATCATGGCGGCCCGTGACTGTGGTTTCCTACAGATCCATTGTGCAGACTGTCAGGAAGTGCTGGACAGTGTACTGATTGCCTATCGATTGGGAGAGGATGAACGAGTGCGACTGCCAGTCATTGTTAATCTGGATGGCTTTTACCTCTCCTTTACCCGGGAGCCGGTAGAGATCCCCACCCCTGAAGCTGTCGCCCGCTTTTTACCACCCTATGATCCCGAGAACATCCGCTTCAGCGCCAGCACCCCCATCAGCCAGGCAGTGGCCGTACTGGGTGGCACACCCTACTCCTACTTTCGTTATGAAAGCCACCTGGCAGCCCAAAAAGCGCAGGAGGTCTATGATGAAATCACCACAGAGTTTACAGAGGAGTTCGGCCGCTCCCGTGAAGCCTTAGAGAGCTATCGCACTGACGATGCTGAGTATCTGTTCTTTCAAATCGGCTCCTTCGCCACCAAGGCACGGGAAGCCGTAGATAGGCTACGCGAATCAGGTTGGGCCATTGGTTTGATACGCCCCCGACTATTCCGACCACTGCCAGAGAAACATCTCCGTAAAGCTCTGGCAGGCAAAAAGGGTGTCGCAGTGATTGATCAAAATCTCGCCGCTGGGCGAGGTGGCGTGCTGCATAGTGAACTTGGCTCCATACTTTTTAGCCACGCCAATATGCCAGGCATCCTGGTCAGTTTTATTGGCGGTCTGGGCGGTAGAGATATCAGCACCGAAGAGTATTTTGAGATGGCTATGGTTACCCGTGAAGCCGTAAATGAAGGACAGGCTCCACCCCCCCGGCTGCTCTATACAGAAACAGAGCTACGGGAGGTAGAAAAACTTCAGGCTATCGCCAATATGGAGCGTATAGAGCTGGGAGCAAAGCCATGAACGAAACCCTCTTCCGCCGTATAAAAGACCTGCCCTCTACTCATCTGCTTGGCACCGGTGTCCCAACCTGTGCTGGCTGTGGCGGGCTGCAAGCGCTGCACCAAATCTATGATGTATTTGGGGAGAAAACCGTATTTGTTAATGCTGCTGGTTGTATGACACTGCTTTCAGTCTACCCCTTCACTCCGTTTCGTGGCTCCTGGCTTTACACCGCCATGGGCGCTGCACCGGCCGGTGCTCAGGGCATTCGTGATGCTCTGGATATCCAACTACAGAAGGGGCAGATCAAAAAAGAGGATGACCTACAAACTGTTGTACTCACCGGAGATGGATCTGCCTATGGCATGGGCATGTCTGCTACCTCAAGCGCCATCGAACGGGGGCTGGACTTTGTCTATATCTGTTATGACAATGAGGGCTACGGCAACACGGGCCAGCAATTCTCCGAAGCCACACCCCATGCCGCACGCACCTCCACCAGCAAGGGTCCTCAGGGGTATCCAGGGTACAAGAAAGACCTCTTCTCCATCTGGGCTGCACATAAACCCAGTTATGTAGCTACCGTGATCGGTGCAGAACCTCTGGATCTTGCGCGTAAGATTGAGAAGGCAAAAGAGAAGCAGGGACCACGGCTCATTCTTGCACTCTCCCCCTGCCCCACAGGCTGGAATTATGACCCCAAAGAGAGTGCCAATATTGGTCGTTTGGCGGTAAAAACCGGCATTTGGCCACTCAAAGAGTATGAAGATGGAAAAGTAGTGCACACCAAGATTCCACATAAACGCCTGCCAGTAGAAGAGTATCTAAAACTTCAGGGGCGTTTCTCTCACCTGTTTGAGCCAGTACGCAATGAGGAAATACTAAACGGAATACAGGAACGGGTAGATACCTATTGGGCAGAGGTTGATGAAGGATGAACAGCATCAACCCATGAATACCTCAATTAAAAGTTATTTCCACCGCGGCGGCGAAGAGCCATTATTAGGCAGCACCATACCTGAACATTTCATCAGTGTCGTAACACGGTTCCCTGATAATGATGCCGTAGTCTCCATCCCTCAGGCACGCCGCCTAACCTATGCAGAATTTTCTGAGCAAATTGATTGTATTGCACGCGGGCTATTAGGCATGGGTTTTACCAAAGGCAACCGAATTGGCGTTTGGTCTACCAATAATATCGAATGGGCAATACTACAGATGGCTACTGCCCGAATTGGCGCAGTCCTGGTCAACATCAATCCAGCCTATCAAACCAAAGAATTAGCCTATGCCTTGCAACACTCTGAAGTGCAGGGGCTGTTTCTCATCCCCTCATTTCGCAGTAGTAATTACATCGCCATGCTGCTGGAGTTAATGCCGGAACTGAAAAACGTAGCACCGAATGCATTATCCAATAGTGAGTTTCCCCACCTGCGGAAAGTCATACTTTACAATCCAATCTCAACTGAGATCACACAAAGGCCTTACCCAGGTTTTACGATATGGCAAGACCTGCTACAGATGGCGGACTCTGTTTCACCATATACACTGGATGAAATAACAGCCTCATTGGATATGGATGACCCCATCAACATCCAATACACTTCCGGCACAACGGGTTTTCCCAAGGCGGTTGTTCTTACCCACCACAACATCCTCAACAACGCCTGGTTTTCAGCTGAGGCCATGCATTTTTCTGAGAAAGACAGGCTCTGCATTCCTGTCCCCTTCTACCACTGTTTTGGCATGGTGCTGGCCAATCTACTCTGCTTTGCCACTGGTGCCTGTGCCGTCATACCCAGTGAACACTTTGATGCCCTTGCCGTACTCAAAGGTGTACAGGCCGAGCGCTGTACAGCTATCCACGGTGTACCTACCATGTTTATCGCAGAGCTTGAGCACCCAAGATTCAGTGAGTTTGATCTCTCCACGCTTCGCACAGGCATCATGGCGGGCGCTCCCTGCCCACCTGAACTGATGACCCGAGTTATTGAACAGATGCACTGTCGTGAAATTCTTATTGGTTATGGTGAGACTGAGGCATCTCCCATCACCCACCTGACCACACGAGATGACCCCTTTGAACGCCGTATTGAAACCGTTGGCCACAACCTCCCCCATCAGGAAGTCAAAGTGGTAGATACGGAGAGCGGCCAAACCGTATCGGTGGGCAAGATTGGTGAGATCTGTTTCCGTGGTTATCACATCATGCAGGGCTATTACGGTGATACTGAAGCAACCGTAAAAACCATCGACCCACAGGGGTGGCTACATTCTGGTGATTTAGGCACTATGGATGCAGATGGTTATCTGCGCATCACCGGCCGGTTAAAAGAGATGATTATCCGTGGTGGTGAGAATATCTATCCACGAGAAATTGAAGATTTCATCTTTACCCACCCCAAGGTAGCCGAAGTAGCAGTATTCGGCATACCTGATGAGTTCTATGGTGAAGAGATCATGGCCTGGATTCAACCTCATGCCAAAGAGACATGCACCGAAGAAGAGATACAAAGCTTCTGCAAGGGAAAGATTGCTCATTTCAAGATTCCAAAATATATCTGGTTTGTTGAAGAGTTTCCTTTAACCGTTACCGGTAAACTACAGAAATTCCGCATGCGTGAAATCGCAATGAAAAAATCAAACTCCTGCTGATATTTGCAGAATAAAAGAAATTATTGAATTAACCTAATCAAAGAGGAACGAAACCATGAAACCATTGCCATCAAAAAAAGATCCTATCGAAGCAGTGGGAGAAGCCTACGAGCTACTGCTTGAACAGGCAATTAAAGAGGCCCACAAGCTTGAGAATAAAACAGGCCCTGCCCTTCACCGCATCATTGATGAAGTACGCACCGATAGTAAAATTCTGGAAAAATTCACCCAGGAACAGATGGAAGAGGTAGCCAAGTATTTGAAACGTGACCTGAATGACGCTGCATACTACATAAAAGAAACCAAAGAAGATTTTAAAACCTGGTTTGGTTTTGATGTTGAATTAATTGAAGACCGTCTGAAAGACCTTTTTACACAGGCTGCAGACCGAACCACCGTAGAGCTATTAAAACTCAAAGCAGAAGCCTCACACGAGTACCGCACAGGTGAAATTACAGGACCAGGCACACTACTCTGCAAAGAGTGTGATGAAAAACTGCATTTCCATAAACCTGGGCATATCCCCCCCTGCCCTAAATGCCACGGCACCGCCTTTGGGCGAATTTCTGCAGACGATAATGCGTAGATACCAAAAGCAAATCAGGATCCAAGCATGCTTGGATCCTGATTTGCTCAATTTGATAATAAGAGAGGAATTTTATAAACTGGTTGCTAATCAATAAAATATCAACAAATATTATAAGTGTATTATTTTAACTATCAAATAGTAAGTTGTTGTCAAAAACAGCCATTAGTACTCATAATAATATCGATGATTCTTAATACAAATTCTGTTTTTCATCACTATTTGCACAATAGGCAGAATTTTGTTCTGCCGGCGCTTACAAAGCGACAGATTATTTATGGCATTATACGCAAGTACAGGAGATATCAATTATATGAAATGTAATATTGTGATTATTGGATTTTGCTGTTTGCTGGCTGGATGCAGCACTTCAACCACAACAAATAACAAAGGTAAAGCCCCGTTAGCCG
>Ga0316190_10004495_pt1 | contig 10177 bp, 10 predicted proteins | sample Eddworburrow2_MG_FD_204929 | JGI IMG/M metagenome (GOLD analysis project Ga0316190, IMG submission 204929) | Coastal sediment microbial communities from Maine, United States - Eddy worm burrow 2 | ecosystem: Environmental > Aquatic > Marine > Coastal > Sediment | place: USA: Maine | collected... | reverse complement strand
CCAACACCTGGCAATCATCCCAACCATCTCTACGTGATGGATGGTTGGAACTACACGATCCGCCTCTACCGTCCCCGCGCCGAGGTCCTCGATGGTCGTTGGACGGTTCCCGCTCCCGAACCAGGATGGTGAAGATCACACCGTCCGAGATGATCAACGCCATGGATCGTGTCGCCGCGGCAAGAAGCACGGCCGCCGAGACTCTCAGTGTCGGAGGACCGCCGTCGTCGATCTCAACCGGCACGTGACTGGGACAATGGATCGACCCCAGAGCGTGATTGCGCTCCACCGCGCACCTCGACACGCTGCGCCTGTGTCGGGAGCGACGCAACGTCATGCATCGAGCGCGTCCTCCAACTGGGCGATCGTCGGTGCGCCAGCGAGACCGTCGGGCGTCTGGTAGACGCGGCAGGAGAGCCCGACGGGCTCATCGCCTGTGGCAAACGGATCGCGCCCGTCAATGAGAATCGTTGGCGATCCTCGGAACCCGTTCGCTTCGGCTTCTTCGGGAGTCGCCACCAATCGGTACGACACGACCTGCCCTCGTCTCGACGTGACTTCTCGAAGACGTTCGTCGGCGACCTTCCAGTTGGGGCAGTCCTCGAAGTAGAGCAATTCGATCCGCATCTGTTCTGGCTCCTCGTCGATCCTGTTGGCAACTGGCGACCCACCGTACGCAGCGCGCCGCCACCTGACATCACGAGGCTGTGAGAGTCAGGATCACCGGCATCGACCTTCCTGGTCCGACCTTCTGCCGCCCTGATGGCTCTCCGATGGGTGAGGTCCACGTTGAGGTCCAGGTCCGTGAAGCGGCGCGGTTTCGCGAGGCGCACGGAGTCGTGGCGTATCTGCGCCGGCGATCCGAACTCCGATCCAGGGGATGTCCGACCGCCGATGTCGTTCGCCGACTTCACCCCGAACGGGTGGTTCGCCGCCGAGAGCGATCCAGCACGCTGAGAGTAGACCGAAAATACTTTAGGAGGCAATTGTGTTGGCATATGACTTTCCGCTGTTGAGCTTGATGTGGGTCATGTTCTGGTTCTTCGTCCTGTTCAGCATCTTCTTCGCAGTGATCTGGGCGTTCATCGACAATTTCCGACGTCGTGACTACGGCGGATGGGCAAAGGCCGGATGGGCGTTGTTGATCCTCTTGATCCCGCTCATCGGCACCCTCATCTACATGGGCACACGACCGAGCGACGCAATGGATCCGCTCTGAGCAGCACGTCAGGCCGGTGCAGGGCGCATCGCCCGGCCGTGCACCCGGTTTGGCGGCGAGGTCTGGACATCACGCAGGCACGAGGCGTACATCCGCACGCCTGACGAAGTCCGCGCTCCGATGGGACAGCCCGTCAAGACGCGTTCGTCTCCTGCAGTGGACGATCGCCGAGCGGCCGACCCACAGCTGCGACGAGTCGTTCGACATGGAGACGGGCGCGCGAGCCAGTGAACACATGTCGCTGGACCGAACGTACGCCGACCGAAACGAGTACGACAGCTCCGATCATCGCCACGGCGGTCGGTCGAAACGCGACGCTTGGCTCTTTCGGCCGCAGCGACGCCGACGGGGACGCCCTGGCCGAGATCACCGTCGACGTCGTGAACGTCGACATCGCGAGGTGCCACGTCTACGTCGAGTGGAAACTCACCGGGCGATTCACCAACCCGTGCTTCGTGGACGACGACCTGATGATCGAGCCGACGGGTCGACTCGTCGAACTGTCAGGTGTGCTGGTGACGACGATCGCAGACGGTCGCGCAACGGTCACGAATTGTCACTACGACGACATGGCCCTACTCGAGCAGCTCCTCATCGCTCGCTGATCGGGAAGGTCGTCAACGTCGTCCGCGAGGGTGGTCGCGGCGATTCACCCTGCGGACCCCACCGCCGCGGTGACGTCGACTCGGCCCCTTCGGATGAGGAGGAGGGCGTGACCATCAACAGTTTCCGGGTGAACGGGGCGTTCGGCGGATACGCCGCTCGTGCAGATCGACCGCCCGAGCGGTGAGCCGAATCAGCCCCAATGGGTGACGCCCCGGCCGGGAGACTGCCCGATGCTGTTCTTGGCACGCCGCTGTGGCGTGTGCGACACACGACGAAAGGAATGGTCCCATGGCAGAGAAGCAACTCGTGCTTTCGTTCTTCGCCAATGAGCCCGCCGCGGATGCGGCTGCCCAGTCGATCAAGGACACCGGCAGCGCCCCTGGGGATTCGATTGGAATTCTGGTTCTCGACGCGACCGGCAACCTCAAGGTTGACAAGGTCGGTGCCCGAAGCTGGGGCGCTGGGGCAGGGATTGGCGCCTGCCTGTTCCTCCTCGGCCCAGCGATGATCGGAGTCGGGGTCCTCGGCGGCACCGCCGCCGGCGGCTTGCACCACAAGGGGCTGAAACTCACCGACGAGGACAAGGCCCGGATCGCCGGCGACCTGGGCGCCGGCAAAGCGGCGGTCGGTGTGCTCGCCAGGATCGAAGACGCTCCCGGAGTCCAGGCAGCGCTCACCGGGCTGGGCGGCACGACCTCGAGCCACGACGTGGTCGACGAGGCCGCGGTCCAAGCGGCCGCTCAATAGGCCGCCTTGTTCCCACGCGGGTCGGGCATCGACGATCGAATGCGCCCGACCCGCGTCCGGCACTTTGCACTCGCCCAACCCGACTGTCGACGGCGAACCACTGCGGTGGCGCACGCCGTGGGTGGAGTTGCACGAATCGAACAATCGTCCTTGGAGAACTGTCATGACTGGCTCATACGACCTGATCGTCTCGGCCGACCCATCGATCGAGCCCGTGCAGAAAGACTGCGACACGCTCGTTGCGCTGGTCGACGATCGATCGGTCAGAATCGATCGGTCACATCGGACGGCGTGATCCTGATCGTGTTGGAGCGGTTCATGGGTTGCGCCGTTGGTGCGCCAGTTGCTGCGTTCACCCTGCCTGGGTGACGACCAGGGCGACTCGGCGACCGAGGATGGAAACCAGTTGCACGCGAGGGCTCAATGGGAACGGGTCATGGATCCATCCGCTGACGACACGAGTGCATCGGATGTACGAGCCGTCGCCGCCTCCTCAGGCGGCCTTCCGCCTGAGGAGGCGGTACAGGCTGCAGTTCCAGATCGGAATCAATCGAGAAACCCGGAGATTCACATGACTGAGAAGATGTCGAAGGCCGAGCGCAAGGAGCTGGGGAAGTCGGCGAGGCGGGCGACGCCTCGTGATGTCCACGGCGACTGGACGCCCGATCCTGCACGACCCGACCCGGTCTCGCTCCTCGAGGAGCAGAATCAAGAACGCGTGCCGTGGCTCGTCCCGATTCGTCACGCTCGGATGCGGGTGTCGCCGTTCACCTTCTACCGAGGGTCTGCGCGGATCATGGCTGCCGATCTCGCAGGGACACCGACCTCGGGCCTGGAAACTCAGATCGGCGGCGACGCCCACCTGTCCAACTTCGGCGCGTATGCCTCACCGGAACGCCAGCTCGTCTTCGACCAGAACGACTTCGATGAGACCCTCCCCGGCCCCTGGGAGTGGGACCTCAAGCGGCTGGCCGCGAGTTTCATCATTGCCGGCCAGCACCTCGGCTTCACCAAGTCGGAGTGCCGTCGGGCCACGTCCGAGGTCACCCGCTCCTATCGGGACGCGATGGCCGGATTCGCCAAATTGGGGTTCCTCGAACTCTGGTACAACTACGTGTCCGCCGATGACGTTGCGCAGGCGAGCCGCCTCGCGAAGGGTCCTTCGGCAGCGCGGGTGAAGCGCTTCCAGCAGCACGCGATGCGGAAGAACAACCTCCAAGCGTTGGAGAAGCTGGCCGAGAAGGTCGACGGCCACTATCGGATCCGAACCGACCTTCCCGTCCTGTTCCCGCTCCGCGACCTCCCTGACGTGGCTGACCCGTCCGTGTTCGAGGCAGCCGCGACCGCGGCGTTCGAGGCGTACAAGCAGACCGTGGACGATCACATGCGGTTCCTCCTCGATCGCTACGCACTCGTCGACATCGGCGTGAAGGTCGTCGGCGTCGGCAGCGTGGGCACTCGCTGCCTCGTACTGCTGCTGGAGGGACGAGACGACCAGGACCCGCTGTTCCTGCAGGCGAAGGAGGCGAGCGCCTCGGTCCTCGAAGACCATCTGGGCCCGAGCCGCTACGACAACCACGGCCGCCGGGTCGTCGAAGGCCAGCGCCTGATGCAGGCCGAGACCGACATCTTCCTCGGTTGGACCGAGGGGAAGAAACTGGGCGGGCGTCATTTCTACATCCGCCAGCTCCGCGACTGGAAGGGCTCGATCGAGGTGGAGGGTGGTACGCGGAAGCAGCTGGTGTTCTACGCCGGCCTGTGCGGCACCACCCTCGCACGGGGACATGCCCGCTCGGGTGACGCCGCGGCGATCCGCTCCTACGCCGGGGGCGGCGTCGCGCTCGACAAGGCCATCACGGCCTTCGCCGAGTCCTACGCCGCCCAGAACCTCGAGAATTTCCATCGCTTCGAGGAGGCGATCTCCAGCGGACGACTCGAAGTTGCCGACCTCGTCTGACATCGATCGAACTGGCGGTGGCCACCGTCCGCGATGGCCACATCTGGAGCGCATCGGGGGCCCGAATCGCCCCCTCTGGGCGGTGACCCGGAATCGGGACAACGGCATGATTGGGGATGAGGCCGCGCAGTGAAGTCGCGACCCATTTCAGAAAGGTGTTGTCATGTCTGAGCGACAAAACGCAGGTGCCGGGTGGGTGATGTTCGCCGGCATCATCTTGATCACCGTCGGGATCTTCCAGGCCTTCGCCGGCCTCGTCGGAATTCTCGAAGACGAGATCCTGGTCGTCACCCCCGACTACGCCGCGCAACTCGACGCGACGACCTGGGGATGGATCCACATGATCGTCGGTCTCATCGTCCTCGCCGCCGGATTCGGTATCTTCTCCGGCAACGTCCTGGCCCGCACCGTCGGCGTGTTCGCAGCGATCGGGAGCATGATCTCGATGTTCCTGTGGCTGCCCTGGTACCCAATCTGGGCGATCATCGTCATTTCGATGGACATCGCGATCATCTGGGCACTGACCGTCCACGGCCGCGTCCTCTCCGGCGACGCCTGAGGTTCAACACACCGTTCCCGACGTTCCATTGATCGCCACGTCGACGGAACGTTCGTACGAAGCGGGTGACGACAACGGCGTCCGACGCGACCGAAGATGGTGAAACCCCCAAGGAGGCAATCCACATGCACCCTGAAGGCCGCCGTGGACGGCCTGAGCACCGTGTCGGTCACGTGGAACGCCTTGGACGAGGCCGCGGGTGCGGACTGCGACTGATTTCAGTCAGCCGCAGTGCGAAGACACGGGTTCAGTCGAGTTCCTGGACCAGATGAACTGAAGTGACAACTCCATCAGACACCATCCTCGAGCCGCCGCCCTATCGAGACCTCGCCGGCGCACTGGCGCGCGTCCTGATCTCGGCGACGGTCGTGGTGGCGGCGTACTTCGTCCTTCCGCTCGATCGGCTGAACGGTGCCCGCTCGGTGGTCGCGCTGGTACTCGCCGTCGTCTTGTTCACGCTCCTGGCCGTCATCGAGGTTCGCACGATTGTCGCGGCCGAGTTCCCCGGGTTACGAGCGCTGGAGGCTCTTGGCGTGCTCGTCCCGCTGTTGCTCGTGATCTTCGCGGCGAGCTACTACCTGATGGGCGTCGACGATCCCGCGGCGTTCAGTGAACCGATGAGTCGCCTCGACGCGCTGTACTTCACACTCACGACCTTCGCAACCGTCGGCTTCGGTGACATCACCTCGGTGTCACCCCCGGCACGGACCGTCACGACGATCCAGATGGTGGTGAACCTCCTCGTCATCGGCATCGGTCTTCGCGTGGTGCTCGGTGCGGTCAGCTTCGGCCGACGTCGCGGGCACCTGCCTGACGTCTGATCGAGGAATCGCGCGACGGCCGAAGACTCGGTGCCCGGAAGAGTCGTGGACGGCACCACGGACGCTCGGCCCAGGTCGTTGGACCCTTGTGGTTCCGTGGTGTGTAGGCGACGATGCCCCTGTGGTGGATCTACTTGACCAACCAATCGCGTCTCGTGGTGGGGGCACCGTTCCCACTCATGAGCCACGGTTCTCGATCCCGTTGGCCTCCGGTGAGACCGCTTACGGATCGGACCTGGGCCAGCGGTTGTCACTTGCCCGCCTTGTGTTCGTGAGTGCACCCGCCGGCTATGGCAAGACACTGCACGTCGCTGGCTGGGCACGGGCTTGCGGACGCCCAGTGGCCTGGATCGATCTCGAGTGGTCGGACAACGATCCGCATGTCCTGCTCGTACATCTCACCGCCATGCTCCGCGACGTAGCGTGCGACGATCTCGACGACCGGTCCGGCCTCTCGATGTCGCCGGCGAGTTCGGAGGACATCTTGGTGCCGGAGTTCGCACACCTCGTCTCACGGTGTACACGCCCGTTCGTTCTCGTCCTCGATGATCTGCACGTCATTGAGAATCCAGTCGCACTGGGTCTCATCACTGCGCTCGCGCGCCACATGAGCCCAGGGTCCACTGTTGTCCTCGTCGGAAGGTGCGCGCCACCACCTACATTCGCCTCGCTGTCAATGGATCCAGCGTTCGAGATGATCACCGCGCAGGACCTCGCACTCGACCGCACGGCTGCGCGGTCGATGGCCGATGCAATTGGTTGGTACCCCAGCGACGACCACCTGGATCACCTCGTGGCGGAAACCGAGGGATGCCCGGTGGGAATCGGACTGGCCGGGCTCCCGCACGAGGAAGCCGACGATGGCCGAGAGCCGACAGGCGGCCCGACGTCGGCTCGGAATCGCCTGGTGGCGGACTACGTCCACGCGGAGTGGCTGCGGGGACTCACCCTCGATGATGTGGACTTCCTTCGACGCGTCAGCGGACTGGGACGGCTGTGCGGCGGTCTCTGTGATCATGTGCTCGGTCGCTCGGACTCCGGTCAAGTGCTCGAGCGGCTCCTGGGCAGCACTCTCTTCGTGATTCCGCTCGACTGTCGAGGCGACTCGTACCGTCTCCACCGAATGCTGGACGACGTACTCGACAGCGATTCGCGACAGGCCGATAGTGACGGGCAACGGAGTCTCGCTGCTCGGGCGAGCGAGTGGTTCGAGAACAATGGCGATGTCGACTCTGCAATCCTCCAGGCCCTTCGGGCCGACGACATCGATCGAGCAGTAGATCTCGCCGAGCGGTACGCGGAGCAGTACCAGACCAACGGCGGAGCCAGGACGGTCGACCGGTGGATCGCGTTGCTCCCCAGGGACCGCGTGTTCGCGAGTCCTCAGATCTGTTTGATGTCGGCAGTCTTGGCGATGGGTCGCTGCGACATCCACGCGGTGAGCACGTGGCTGCGTCTCGCTGAGCAGGCGGCGAACGACGCAGCGATCAGCGACGGAGATCCGACCTTCGCGCTGAAGCTGGCGGCGCTGGGCTCCGTGCTCTCCACAGGCGACGCCGACGACGCACTTGCAGATGCAGAACGTGCCTACGGCAGTCTGGAACCGGGGACCTGGCACGTCGTCGCGTGTCTTGCTCGCGGCCATTGGCTCCTCGCGATCGGCGACGCCGAAACAGCCATCAGGACCCTGTCAGAGGGCGCATCCGAGGCGCGACTGCTCGGAGCTCCGACGTTGGAAGCGAAATGCCTCGCCAGCCAGGCCTTCGCGTTCGCCGCTCAGGGCGAGTGGGCTCGCGCCCAGAGCGTAGTGAGCTCGGCACGCCAGGTCGTCTGCGATCACGATCTCGGGTGGATGCCGACGCTGGTGACAGTGACGTCGATGAGTGCCTGGGCCGAGGCGACGGCGGGTGACCCAAACGTCGCCCGCGCCGAGGTGCTGTCGACGCGGCACAACCTTGCCCAGTTCGACAAGGTTGCGAGCTGGTTCAACCTGCAATCCCGCATCGCCCTCATCCGCGCCAGCCTCCTGCTTGGCGAGGAGTTCGAAGCTCAGACTCTCCACCGCGAGGCAGTGGTGCTGCTGGACACGATGCCCTCCGCGGTCTGGGCGGCAGAGCAACTGGACGAACTCGCGTCGGCCATCAAATCCGCCCACACCGCTCTGCCGTGCGGCCCGGTGTCGTTGACCCCAGCTGAACTTCGGATGCTTCGCTTCCTCCCAACCAATTTGACACTCGGCGGAATCGGTCAACGGCTGTTCGTCTCGCGCAACACCGCCAAGTCGCACGCGGCGGCCATCTACCGAAAGCTCGGCGTTTCGTCGCGCAGCGAAGCGGTCGAGGTGGCACGCCACACCGGTCTGCTCTCCGAGGAACCGATCATATGACCGACGACGCACGAAGGCGGTGCGACCGATCGCAGACGCGAAGTCTCGATCGCCGGTGACGTGGTGCTCGAGCAGAGTGAGGCGGTCGTCGGAGCAGCGTGCGACGAACGGAGGTCGACGCCGCCCAAGGAGAGGACCGAATGACTGACACGACTTCCACCGGTGACACACGGCTCACGCTGTTGGTCGTGGCTCGGCACCCGTTTCGTCCGGAGGACGTCGGACTCGAGGCGGGGAACGAGGTCGCGCAGGTTCGCCTGATTCGGCGACTGAGCTCGCTGGAGGCGGCGATCGACGAGCTCGATCCGAACGTGCTGCTCATCGACACAGGATTCCCGGAACGGCACGGGTTCGAAGCCATCGAGACGGCGCTCGCACTCGCTCCCGGTGCCGCCGTGTTGGCGCTCACGCCCAACCCACCCCCGTACCAGGACGTCGCCCTGGCCACCCGGGCCGGCGTCTCCGGCTTCATCGACGTCGATGCCGAAGCTCACGAGTTCGGCGATGCCGTGCGCACCGTCGTAGCGGGTGGGACGTGGTTCCCCAGCGAGGAAGTTCGCCCGGTCCTCACCGCAGTCGCGGGCGATCTCGACGAGACTACGGCCGCTCGGCGCTCACACCTGAACAGCATCCTCCTCGGTCTCATTCCACTGACCGGCCTGCTCGCCGCGCTCATGACGTACCTGTGGCGAAAGTACCTCGGGAAGATCGGTGTGCGCCCCGTCGACCTTGCTATCGACCCCGCATCACGCATCGTGGATGCGATCGCGGCGCTCTTGCTGTTGTTCGGCGTCCTCGGACCGCTCCTGCTCATCGGCACCTGGCTGGATCTCCTTCGAGCCTCCCCCGCGGGTCGGCGCCCGCCGATGCACCGGATCCTCCAGCGAAACAGGACAGCCCATCTCGTACTGACGCTCGTCTGGCTCGGATTCGCATGGATCATCAGCTGGGGACCCGAGCCGCTGCTCGTGCTGGTCGCCGGGCCTCTCATGGCGATCGCCGTGATCGCTCGATCCGCTGACTCGGCCGACGAGCTTCCACCATTCCTGCGGATCAAGATCCGTCCCCGACGCTTGCTGATCGGCTGCTTGACCGCGCTACTGCTCGTCCTCGCAGCGCTGGGCGCTGAGACCATCTTGGTCGGCCCCGTGCTCGGTCCCCGCGGCGAAAGCGGCGTCCTCGTGCCACGAATGCTGGGATTCAATGCGCAACCGATGCTGGCGATCCCTGTGGCCGGCGACTCCGAGCCCCGCGAGGTGCTCTATCTCGGCGGCAATGCCGACCTCTACGTGCTCGTCGACCCGTGCAACGACAACCAGATCGAACTCGTTTCGGTCGCTGCGCACCGCCTCGTGGTCATCGACGAGGTCACCTGCACCACCGCAGACGACTGAACCGCGCCCGAGTTGCCGTCGAGTCACCTGGTGCGTCGAGTCGATCTGCGCCGACACGAACAGATGAAGGCGCTCGAGCGAGAGAAACACACACTCTCATGGCTGCCGGACGGGCTTCTGCGCAGGACCGGAGTGAGAACCAGCCGAAGGCTGCACGTGCGAGGACGATCAGGGCACCTGGCTTGGGCCGTACCGTGCGGGTTGAGCACGGCGGGTCACCGGGTTACGGCGCTCGCGTTATGTGCGTCGGTGCCGAGCCGTGATGGCTCCACCAGCTCTGGGGCACCCACCGGGTCGGTCCCGGAGCAGCCTGGGGTATCGCGAGCATCGCGTCCGGATCGGGTTGGTGCCGTTGGGCGGTGACTGTCCGCTCGTGATGACCTCGGAAGTATTGGCCGCCCACGTGCCCGTTCGAGGTGGCGTTCCGATCAGCCCTCTTCCGTCGTCTCGTTCGGGCACTCGGTGCCGTCCTCTGGCACCGTGCCGTC
>Ga0316190_10004493_pt1 | contig 10178 bp, 11 predicted proteins | sample Eddworburrow2_MG_FD_204929 | JGI IMG/M metagenome (GOLD analysis project Ga0316190, IMG submission 204929) | Coastal sediment microbial communities from Maine, United States - Eddy worm burrow 2 | ecosystem: Environmental > Aquatic > Marine > Coastal > Sediment | place: USA: Maine | collected... | reverse complement strand
CCGAGGCCGGAAGGGATCTGTTCAGCTGGGTGATCTCAGACGAAGGACGCGCGGCCATGGTGAGCGTGAATGAGCAGCTGTACGGCAGGGTCGTCTACGCGCCATCCTTCTGATCGACGCGGTGTCCCCTAGAGAATCCAGAAGACGAGCCATCCGGCAGCCAGTCCGTAGAGGCCGGCAACCACGTCGTCCATCGTGATCCCCACAGCGCCCGGTAGCGACTCGGCTTCTCTCACCCCCGGGAGGACCTTGAAGATGTCGGCGAGGCGTGCAACTACGACGGCGACGAGCCACGGCCACCCCGTGAGTCCGATTGCAGCGACGAAGGTGCCTGCGACTTCGTCGATCACAATCCACCCTGGGTCGGCGTGGTCTCCCGCGAACGGAGCCGACGACCAGAGTGAGAGAGCGAACGCAATGGCGAACGCGATCGCTCCCACCCACCACGGATAGCGCCACAAGAACAGAGAGATCACCGCGGCGAGCGCGGCCCCAAACGTTCCTGCTCCATTGTCGGATCCCCACAGGCGTCGCGGGATCAGCCCGAGATAGAGCCCTGAGGCGATGAAACGATGCACGCGTGGGAGGTTAGGGCCTCCGCCGAGGAGGTCGTTGTCGGCTGAGAGCGACGGAGCTGGGCTGGGTCTGCCAAGCTTGCGCCATGGGTCATCCCGTAGTGGTCATGTGTGCGCTTGCCGCTGAGTTGGGGCTCCTGCGTGCGGCGATGACCGATGGTCGCGAGGCCCACGCAGGCGGGCAACGGTTCGAGGTCGGCACGATCGGCGGGTGCGACGTGGTGGTCACATCTGTCGGCGTCGGCAAGGTCAACGCGGCGATGGTGGCGACACTTGCTATCGACCACTTCGCTCCCCGCGAGGTGTTCTTCACTGGGGTGGCGGGCGGCGTCGACCCGGTCCTCGGGATTGGTGACGTTGTGGTGGCCGAGCACGTGCTGCATCACGATGCCGGCGTCTTCGGACCGGACGGCTTCGAGATCTACCAGTCGGGGCATGTGCCCTTCTTCAACCCGACGGCCACGATCGGCTACCGGCCATCTCCCGGTTTGCTCGATCGCGTGCGGTCTGCCGTCACGGGCCTCCACCTCAGCCCGGTGTTGGGCCGCGTGCCCAACCTTGTGTTTGGAACGGTGGTGACCGGTGATCAGTTCATCCAGTCGGAGGAGGAGCGCCGGCGCCTTCATGAGGCGCTCGGAGCTCAGGTGGCAGAAATGGAGGGTGCTGCGGTCGCACAGGTTGCTGAGCACTTCGGGGTCGACCATCTTGTGATCAGGGCTGTCTCCGACCGCGCTGGCGTCGATTCGGCTGTCGACTTCGCCCGCTTCCTCGACGAGGTATCGGCCAACTCGTCGAGCGTCGTGCTCCTTATGCTCGAAGCGACACAACGAGGCCGTTAGACGCTTGCGACTCGGGCATCCGATCTGTGGCAGAATCGGGGGATGCAGCCCACCACGTACATCTGGATGGACGGCGAGCTCGTCGCTTGGGACGACGCGAACGTCCATGTTCTCTCGCACGGACTTCACTACGGCACCGGGGCCTTCGAAGGGATCCGCGCCTACGAGACGGACTCGGGAACGGCCGTATTCCGGCTGACCGAGCACACCGAGCGACTCGCCCGTTCGTGCAAGGCACTTGGAATCCCGGTCGATTGGACCGTCGATGAACTCGTCAAGGCGTCGAAGGAGCTGTTGTCGCTCAACGGCCTCACGTCTGGATACATCCGGCCGCTCGTCTTCTACGGAACCGGTTCGATGGGGTTGAATCCGGCGGGTGCATCGGTCCATACGATCATCGCGACGTGGGAATGGGGCGCCTATCTCGGTGAAGAGGGCGTCGCGAACGGGATCCGCGTGAAGGTGTCTTCGTGGCGCCGCATCGGCCACGATGCACTCATGCCGAATGCGAAGCTCACGGGGGGCTACGTGAACTCCGTCTTGGCGAAGCAGGAAGCGCTCCGGGCCGGCTACGACGAAGCACTCATGCTGAACTCGGAAGGGTTTGTCGCAGAAGGGAGCGGCGAGAACCTCTTCGTCATCCGCGACGGTGTTGTGCGGACTCCGCCGGTGACCGCGGGAGTCCTCGACGGGCTCACGCGTGAGTCGGTGATGACGCTGCTTCGCGACGATGGATATGAGGTCGTCGAGACGAACATTGCCCGAACCGACCTGTACTACGCCGATGAGCTGTTCTTCAGCGGCACCGCCGCCGAAGTGACGCCGGTGCGGGAGGTCGACGACCGGCCGGTCGCGGACGGACGGCCGGGCCCGGTGACGAAACGAGCCCAGCAGATGTTCATGGACACGGTCACGGGCAAGAACGAGCGCCACGCGGACTGGCTCGAGTACATCTGACCCCCCGGGTTCTACCATGGCGGCGCAACCGAGCGAGTGGACGTATGGCACAACAGCCGAACATTGAACTTCGAGACTCCGATTTGCCGCGCCCGGAAGCGGGCCCAAATCCCGAGCGGCGCTGGACCCCTGATCGACCCGGTGACATGGCCGGAACCGGTGTCCCGTGGGGCGGAGCATTCGGCAGGCCAGGACCCGATGCCGGGTATGCCCTCAAGCTCGCCGCCGGACGTGAGCTCATCCTTGGTGAACACGAGCATCGTTCCGACGCGAACGCCGCCGTCGCCGCCGTCGCCGCCGCCCGGGCGTCGCTGGCGGCACGCGGGCCGACCAAGATCGACGTCGACGCAGCGATCGTGATCCTCGGCTACGACACGGAGAGTGAACTCGGGTCCAAGCGCGCCGCTGCCATCGCCGGCGCGGCCCATCACCCACAGCGGATCCGGCGCCTCGTGGCGGGGATCCCGATCGACGTGATCGAAGACAGCGCCGACGGCTTGCGGACACGCGCCGCCTCCGGCGAATCGCTCATCGAACTCTGAAACGGGGCACTATATGAAGATCGTCAGGGTCGACACCGACGTCGACGACATCACCTACGGCGCGGTGGAGCCGGAAGGCATCCGCATCTATCGCGGCACACCCTTCGTCGCGTGGGAACCAACGGAGACCGTGGTCGACTGGGAGCACGCTCGTCTGCTGTCGCCCGTCATCCCGACCAAGATCGTCGCCGTAGGGAAGAACTACGCCGAACACGCTGCGGAGATGGGTGGTGACGTCCCTGCCTCGCCGGTTCTGTTCATGAAGCCACCGACGTCGGTGATCGGGCCGCTTCAGCCGATTCGCATTCCTCAGCAGGCCGAAGAAGTGCATCACGAGGCAGAACTTGCGGTCGTCATCGGGAGCGTTACGAGGAACGTGGCGGTCGAGGACGTGGGTCCGCACATTCTCGGATACACAGCAGCGAATGACGTCACGGCCCGAGACCTGCAACGCGCCGATGGCCAGTGGACACGCGCGAAGGGCTTCGACTCGTTCTGTCCGCTCGGCCCGGCCATCGACACCGACCTCGATCCGCAAGAGGGGCTTGCTGTGATCTCCCGTGTCAACGGCGAGACGCGGCAGTCCGGTTCCACTGCAGATCTCGTGTTCGGCGTCGGCGAACTCGTCTCGTTTGTCTCCTCGATCATGACCCTGCTCCCAGGCGACATCATTCTCACGGGAACGCCCTCTGGTGTTGGCCCAATCGTGCCGGGAGACCGCGTCGAGGTTGAGATCGAAGGCGTCGGCGTGCTCATGAATCCGGTCGTCCAGGCATGAACCCCCGGGTTCGCTTCGCCCCGTCGCCGACCGGCTACCTCCACGTCGGTGGCGCCCGCACCGCCCTCTACAACTGGCTCTTCGTGCGGTCGCAGGGCGGCACGATGATTCTCCGGTCCGACGACACCGATGAACAGCGCAGCACGCCGGAGTACGCGGCCGACATCCTGGAATCGATGGGCTGGCTCGGTCTCGACTGGGATGAGGGAATCGAGGTTGGCGGACCTCACGGCGGATACCGCCAGTCGGGCCGCCTCGAACGGTACCAAGACGTCGCCGACCAACTCGTCGAGGACGGTTCGGCCTACTACTCGTTTGCGGCACCGGAACAACTCGACGCGTTTCGGAACGAGGCACGGGCCGCGGGCACGGCCCCGTCCTACGACGGCCGATTCGACCTCAATCAAGAGGAAGCCAAGAAGCGGATCGCGGCAGGGGAGCGGCCGACGATTCGATTCAAGGTCCCGCGCCCCGGCCGGACGACGTTCAAGGACGTCGTCCGTGGGGACGTCACATTCGAACACAACCAGGTGGACGATTTCGTCATCCTCCGATCCGACCGCACGCCGACCTACCACCTCGCGTCGACAGTCGACGACGTCGACTACGGAATCACCGACGTCATCCGCGGCGAAGACCTGCTGTCATCAACGCCGAAACACATCCTGCTCACCGAAGCCATGGGTGCATCCCCGGCCCGGTACGCACACCTCTCGCTTCTCATGGGGCCGGACGGGAAGAAGCTCTCGAAGCGGCACGGTCACACGGCCATCAGCTCCTACCGAGAAGCCGGCTACCTTCCCGAGGCGCTCGTCAACTACCTGGCGCTGCTCGGCTGGAACCCGGGGGACGACGAGACGGTGCTTCCGCTCGCAGACATGGTCGAGCGCTTCGACCTCGACACCGTCTCGAAGAACCCGGCGATCTTCGACACCGACAAACTCGAATGGATGAACGGGGTGTACATCCGGGAGCTCGATCCCGGGGAGTTCATCGATGCGATTCTTCCATCGATCGAGGCGAACCTTGATCGGCCGCTCACGCTCGGCGACCGTGTCCGACTGGATGCGATCGCCCCACATGTGCAGGAGCGCACCAAGCTGCTGACCGAAGCCGCTGATCAGGTGCGGTTCCTCCTGGTGGATGCGGTTACGTTTGACGAAGCGTCGTGGAAGAAGGTCATGACGAAGCCTGAGGTCGCGGATGTCCTCGACGCGGCAGTCGGTCGCCTCAGTGCCCTCGACGTATGGGACGTTCCCACTATCGAGGAGACCCTCCGAGCGATGATTGCAGACCTCGAAATTGGCGCCGGGAAAGGATTCCAGCCGATTCGGGTAGCCATCTCCGGCTCCACGGTGAGTCCACCCCTCTTCGAATCACTCGAGTCCCTCGGGCGGGAAGCCTCGCTCGACCGACTGAATCGGGCTCGTGCCGAAGTCGCATGATTGCCGACGCTCAGATTACGTTCCTCCCGTCCACTGACCTCGAACGCAGCCGCAGATTCTACGAAGGGGTTCTCGGCCTCGAGCTTGTTGTGGATCAGGGCACCTGTCACATCTTCGAGGTTGCCGAGGGGGCATTCCTGGGTACGTGTGAGAGGGAGAAGGCGGAGGCGACCGAAGGGGCCATCCTCACGATTGTGACCGACGACGTCGACGGCTGGTGCTCACGCGTGGTCGCAGGCGGCGAACGGATCGAAAGCGGACCGGAACACAGCGCCCAGTACGGGATCTACCACGCGTTTCTGCGCGATCCCGACGGACACCGCTTGGAGATCCAGCGCTTTGACGATCCGGAGTGGTCTTCGCCACCGAAGGAGGGTCATTGAGGGTCACGAATCGGAGGTTGCCGATAGGCCACCTCGGGACGTATCCTTGCCCCGCCTTCGGGGGTGGTGTAATTGGCAACACACCGGGTTCTGGTCCCGTCATTGGGGGTTCGAGTCCTCCCCCCCGAGCCGGCGGCTCTCTGAGTCGCCTACATATGGCCCCGTCGTCTAGCGGCCTAGGACGCCGCCCTCTCAAGGCGGTAGCGCCGGTTCAAATCCGGTCGGGGCTACGCGTACTCGCCTCCGGCGAGTCCGTCCACAGAAACCCCCGCTTTGCGGGGGTTTCTGCATGCGCGAAGCACTGCGCCGGAAGGGTTTCTTCGCGTTCACAGGGATAGCCCTGGTGGGTCTTGGGACACGCCGGGGACACGAACGGTTGCGGCGATGGCGTCGAGTCGGGCTGCGGTTTGCTGGTCGAGGCCGTCCATGAGGTGGCCGTAACGGTCGATGGTGACCTGGATGGACGAGTGTCCGAGTCGGGTTTGGATCGACTTGGGGTGTTCTCCTGCGGCGATCAGCCAAGCGGCGTGGGTGTGGCGCAGGTCGTGGATGCGGCACGGCGTCCCGACTGATTGGGCGACGGCTTCACGCCATGTCCTCCCGAACGTTCCTCGGCGGAGGAACCCGCCTGCTTCGGTTGTCCAGACGGTTGTGCCGGGCGGTGGGTGTTCGGCGAGATGGCGCTCGAAGGCGCTGATGACGATCTGGGGGAGGGTGATGGTGCGCTCTGAGGCTGCGGACTTTGGAGAGCCGAGTACCGGCTGGTGTCCGGATGCTTCGATGAGCGATGATTGCACGAAGAGTCGGCGGCGTTGCATGTCGATGTCGGACAGTTGGAGGCCTGCGAGTTCGCCCCATCTCAAGCCGCTGTATGCCGCGACGGTCGCCAGTGATCCGTACCGGTCAGGTAGTGCGGTGGCGAGTTGGTCGACTTGGGTGGCTTCGAGGATTCGCATCTCGGTGCGCCGAGGCCGGGGTAGTCGAAGACCGTCGGCGGGGGAGTAGAGGATTCGCCGGTCTCGGACTGCCTGGTTGAGGGTGAGCTTGACCCATCGCATGGTTCGGGCGACGGTCTCGGGGGCGTAGCCGGCTGTGATGAGTTCCGCCATCAAGCGGCGGAGCTGTTCGTGTGTGATGCGTGAGAGGGGGGTGTCGCCGATCCACGCTTTGACTCGGTCGTGGCAGAGGCGGTCGGTCTCGATGGTGCGGGCGCTGAGGTGGGGTCGGTCGGCGATGACCTGTTGTGAGTAGTCGGCCCACTCGATGTCCCCCTGGTCGGGGTCGACCCACTGGCCCCGGTCGAGCTTCGCCAGCTCGGCTCGGAGCCACCGTTCGGCGTCGATCCTTCGATCGAAGCTCTTGGAGTGCCCGCGTCCGTCCGGTCCTCGGTATCGTGCCCGCCACTGTGCAGGCCGGTCTGGCCGGTGATGGATGGACCCTCTCATGGGATGCTCACCCCCAGGTCCGGGCTATTCGGACGGCGGCGAGTTGGATCTCGCGCCATCAGCCAGCCCTGCCTCTGTGTGAGGCCCTTCGGTTGCTGATCGCAGCCGCGGGCACTGACACGGGATAGCGACCGTGACTCGAGTCCTCGAGTTGGCCGTTAATCCACTCGTTGACGTCGATGCGCCGGTAGCGGAGGTGTTTCCCGACTCGGAGTCCCGGTGGACCTTGCCGGCGGTATCGCCACGCGTAGACCGTGGCGACCGGGACGTCGAGGTATTCGGCGAGTTCCTGAGCGGAGATGAGCGGTTCGAGATGTTGCATGCACCGATCATGCGACCCAACCCTGTCAGCAGAGTGTTACCTCGTTGCCATTTACCCTGTTCTTCGCCGGTCAGAGCATGTTTCTGCAACTCCTCCGGCCGTCGATGCCGCCGGCGCAGGTCCGCTGTGACAGGGCTGCTGACACTCTGGTGAGAGGGTTTCTGACACTCTGGTGAGAGGGTTAGGCGGTGTCACCTCTGGGTGTGGAGCGACAAGAAGCGCTGTCGGCTCCAGGAAGGATCCGGGCGTTTGTTGTACACGGGACTGCCGCCCGGCGCAAGGTGTGCTTTTGTGCGAGCCGTGGAAGCATCACCTGCCGCACTCGCCTTGCAGCGGCGGGGAAAGCGGGGCAGGCGCCGACAAACTCGCAGTCGTGCCCTTCGATGTCGACCGGCACGCTGAAGTCCCAATGGCGGATGATGCCGACCTTGCACGTCCCGATGAGCGAGCCATCCGGCGAACTCGGACGACCCGGATCTCGGAAATGGTCACGGAATGACAGGGTCCTCTTCGATGATGAGGGACATGAACCACATGCGAAGGAGGAACCCGATGTCAACGCACCACCAACACGACGGCACCACCGACGACGCGTCAACTCGCCGATGTCCAGCCTCAAGCGCGACTCGCGCACAACCCTGTCAAATACCACACGCACGTGCAACAAGTTGCCGGATGTGTACATGTGTACACGGGTGGCGATGATGGGCATGGACCGGGGCCTGCTGGCGAGGATCGATCGGAAGCTGTTGGCCGGTCTCGGTAGCGACGAGGCGTACCGGACGGTGCGGGTGCCAGCGGCTGCGGCGAAGTGGTCGACGTGGAGGCGGTATTGCGAGTCGGTGGGGATCTCGATGGGTCGAGCCGTCACCCTGCTCATCGACCGCGAGCTCATCGCCGTGTTCGGCGAGCACATCGGAGATGACCCGCCGGTGTTCGCTCAACGCGCCACCGAACAGGTCGCAATCCGAGAGGCGAAGATCGCAGCTTGAGAGAGCGAGGTCGATGCAGAGCGGGAGAGGATGCGCGGGTGGGGTGAGCGGCTGCGACGGTGGGAGGGTGAACTCGAGGCCCAAGAGCGACGCGCAGCATTGGTGTCGAAGCTCCCGTCGGGTGACTCGACCGTTCGCGTCAAGATCGGACGGAACGAACGCTGCCCGTGCGGATCTGGCCGCAAGTACAAGCACTGCCACGGCGTGCCCGGCAGCCGAACATAATGCCGGATATGGACGGTCGTATTGGGTCGTTTTCGCCCTTCACCTGAAGGCCGGTGGGAGTACGGTTGGTGGGACGGCGCTGGGCAACACTGAGGAGTTCTCATGCGGCGACCGTACTCACTCCCATTGGCGGTTTCGTTCACACTGGTGGTGCTGCTGTTGGCTTCATGCGGCGACGCCGACGCCCAGTTGGACACGAGCGAGCCGTGGGATCTGGTGTGGATCAGCGACTCGATTGGCGAGAACGTCGCCCACCGGTGGGCCGATCGGATCGAAGAGTCTGAGGGTGTCGAAGTGCGGGTGCACGACTACATGGTCGGGTCCCTGACTGTCGAAGGAGCCCAACAGATGATCACCGACGACGCGACGCTTCGCGAGGAGTTGGCCGACGCCGAGATCATCGTCGTGTACGGCAACGCGTCGGAGACCGCCCCGGACGACGCTTCTGCGTGCGCTCGATCGGGGACGGATCCCCGCGATCCGCCGGAGTACCACACGTTGGCTGACTTCGCACCCTACGGCGACGTGTTCCGCGACATATTCGACACCGTCTTCGAACTGCGCTTTGGCCAGCCGACCGTGATCCGAACCTACGACTTCTTCGCCGGGCCGCTCGCCGACTGGCGGGAGGCCGGGATCGAACCGGAGTGTACGGCAAGCTGGGAGGCGCAGGCGGATGCGATCCATGAGGCTGCAGATGAGTACGGCGTGTTGACTGCGTCGTTCTACGACGAATTCAACGGGGTCGATCACGACGAGGACCCCCGCGAGAAGGGCTACATCTCCGCAGACGGGTGGCATCAATCGACTGAGGGCATGACGACCGAGGTCGAGGTTCTGCACGCTCTCGGATACGACCCGATCATCCCGTAGGCCCGCGCCGACAAACTGCCACGACCCGCGCCCATATCGGCACCTATGGGCTACCCGGCTGGCAGTACAGAATGCCGGATACGGGCTATCTGGGTTGGCGTGAGATTCGTGTCGTACGATTGGTCGTGTTCTTGCTTTGTTTGGGCGAGAGTGAAGTGACGCGCGGCTGGGTTCCGGTTGGGACGATGGGAGACTTGAGGAGGTTCTATTCATGCGTCGGTTGGTAGCCGTTCTTGTTCTTTGCCTTGTCGCGGCGTGTTCTTCCGGGGGGTCACAGCTTGAGGTGGGCGATGGTCCCTTGGTGTATGTGCCGATGGGGAACTCCTTGACGTATTGGCCTGAGGGATCAGCCTTGATCGACCACTACGCAGCGATGTTGGAAGAGGACTTCGGAGTCGCTGTGGACCGCCGTGCCTATGCGGTTGCAGACCAACGGTCCGACGACTTCGTCACGCAGCTCCAGAACAACGAGGCGCTCCGGGCTGACCTCATTGAAGCGGACGTGGTCACCTTCCTGATCCCCATTGGTGAATGGGAGGAACCGTTGATGACCTTTGCAGGGGTTGCCGGACACGATCGTTCCGAGTGTGGTGGTGACGACGACCAGCAGTGTCTCCGTGACATGGTCGCCAACTACAACACCGTCGTGGATGAGGCCTTCGACGAACTCGTGTCGATTGTTGACCTGGCAACCCAGGTCGTTCTCGTGCAGGACATCTATCAGCTACACACTGAGCGACAAGGCGAAACGACACAGCTCATGTACCCGTACTTCCAGGAAGCCCAGCTCCATGTCCAGGAG
>Ga0316190_10004492_pt1 | contig 10179 bp, 7 predicted proteins | sample Eddworburrow2_MG_FD_204929 | JGI IMG/M metagenome (GOLD analysis project Ga0316190, IMG submission 204929) | Coastal sediment microbial communities from Maine, United States - Eddy worm burrow 2 | ecosystem: Environmental > Aquatic > Marine > Coastal > Sediment | place: USA: Maine | collected... | reverse complement strand
GCAGCGCATCAGCTCCGTAGCCACTGTTTATGACTTCTAGCGGGTCAATTCCGTTGCCCTTACTTTTTGAAAAGAAAGTTCCATCAGGAGCCAAAATCTTAGCGTGTAAGTACATCTTCTTGAATGGCTCTGGGTCACCGACCAGGCCTTTTTTGTAGAAAAAGCGTGTAAAGAAACGGGCGTACAACAAGTGCGCAGTAGCGTGATCGGCCCCGTTATAGAAATCTACTGGCAGCCATTTTTTTGCCACCTCCACGCCCCAAGCTTCCTGGTCGTTATGCGGATCAAGATAACGCATCTGATACCAACTAGAGCAAACGTAGCCGTCCATAGTGTCGGTTTCGCGCTTAGAGGCCTTGCCACAAGATGGACAGTCAACGTTGACCCAACTATCAACTTTAGCTAGCGGACTTTTACCATCACCACTTGGGTGGTAATCGTCAACAACTGGCAACTCAACCGGCAACTGGTCCTCGGGCACTGGAACGGCTCCACAATCCGGACAATGAATAATAGGAATCGGCGCACCCCAATAACGCTGCCGACTAATCAACCAGTCGCGCATTCTGTAATTCACGGTTGCCTTCGCAGAGCCCTGATTGGTCATCTTTTCTAGAATCTTGGGCTTCACTTCTGTAAAATTCATGCCATCAAATTCACCAGAATTCGCAACCTCGTAATTATCAGCGTCTTTCTTTATGTCTTGATAGCTAACGAACTCTTGATGCTTGGTAGTATAAATAACTGGCAAATCGTACTTGTTGGCAAATTCATAGTCACGCTCATCTTCACCGGGAACTGCCATGACCGCACCGGTGCCGTATCCTGCCAAAACGTAGTCCGCCACCCATACTGGAATTTTTTGACCGTTTGCTGGGTTAACTGCAAACAGGCCCTCTATCGGCACACCCGTCTTGTCTTTATTGGCCTCACGGTCAACATCGCTTTTCCCAAGCGAGTTCTTAACATATTCGATGATGTCCTTTTCATTACCAGCCTGACCAGAATACTCGTTCACTACTGAGTGTTCAGGGGCAATAACCATAAATGTCGCACCATAAATCGTGTCATATGCCGTAGTAAAAACGTCTAGCTGCTTTCCGTCAGAGCCAAGCCCTTCTAGCTTGTAGGTCACCACCGCACCTTCGCTGCGGCCGATCCAGTTTTTCTGAGCAGTTTTAACCCACGGTGTCCAGTCTAGGGCATCGGTAGCCTCTAGGATTTCATCAGCGTAATCTGTAATCTTGAAGAACCACTGGCGCAGAGATTTCTTAGTAACTAGCGGGTCGCCGTCACTATCATGTCGCCAGCATTTTCCACCGATGACCTGCTCGTCTGACAAAACACTTTTGTCTAAGTCACACCACCACTGCAGAGACTCCTTCTGATATGCCAAACCATCGTTAAGCAGCTGCAAGAAACACCACTGCGTCCATTTGTAATAATCAGGCTTACTGGTATCAATTTCCTTACTCCAGTCCATGCTCCAGCCCAGTGCTCGGTACTGTTTTCTGTAAGACTCCAGCGCTTCGTCGGTAGTTTTGCGCGGACTTTGACCAGTCTTAATGGCGTAATTTTCCGCAGGCAAACCAAAACTATCAAAACCAACTGGCGAATAAGCCTCAAAGCCACTCTGACGTTTGTATCGCATCAAAATATCTGGAATAGTAAAGTTTTTAGCATGGCCTAAGTGAATGCTGTTACCGCTAGGATAATTAAACATCCCAAAGCCATAGTATTTAGGCTTGTCGCTGGTTAAATCGGCCTTATAGGTACCGTTTTCATCCCAGTACTTCTGCCATTTACCTTCAATATCTTTAGGACTATATCTCTTCATATGAAATTATTCTAACAGACATGCAACAGACTAGACTAATTCGAACTGTTGAGTGCCACACTCACCATAATGCCTACAAGGTCTTCAATACTCATTCCACTGCCTTCCCAGAGCTGCGGATACATACTTATAGATGTAAACCCAGGCAAGGTGTTGACTTCGTTTACATACAATAGACCCGTACTACCGTCCTGCAAGAAGTCAACTCTGACCATGCCACGGCAGCCGAGTATATCGTTTACCTGTAGAGATACTGACCGTAGCTCGTTTTTTAACTCATCCGACATATCTGGGTTTACAATTGTCTTAGATTGACTTGACGAAGCGTACTTCGCGTCATAAGTATAAAATTCACCATCAGCTACTATCTCACCCGCTACACTTGTCTTAAAGCTCATAGGCTCAACTTCAAGTACTGCAACTTCAAGTTCGCGAGGTTCTTCTACAGCACTTTCAACCAATACAATATCGTCATATTTGAATGCGTCTCCTAGGCCGTGTTTGAATGCATCTTCATCAGAAACCTTGTGTACCCCTACAGATGACCCGGACCGCGATGGCTTTACGAATAATGTATCGCCCAATTGATTTACGCATGCACTATATGCTGGAGTGTCTTTATTCCTGTCGATAATAATTTCGTCAACAACGTTCACACCGTGCTCCCTCAGAATAGCTTTGGTCGCGACTTTATCAAAGCATAGCTTCGACGCTCTGGATTTAGTACCAACGTAGTGCAGCCCCCAATCCTCAAGTTTGGCCTGCAAGACCCCATCTTCCCCGCCAACACCGTGAGTAATCGGGAATACAATATCAATATGCAATTTATCGTGTATTGTTTTCCATTGGCGACCCTCCCGATCATAATCAAGCAACACCCCCTCACTTTCTTCACCGGGTCGGTTAACCAGAAACCATTCGTCCTGCTTGGATATATAAGCTGCGTAAACTTTATGATTTTTGGATAATGCTTCGTAGACTGTCTTTGCTGACCGTATCGAAACCTCATGCTCCGGAGAAGCACCACCATAAACAACAATGACTTTCATGATTCTATTTTACCAAAGTTACGAAGCTTTATTGTTTTCCAAAACACATTTTGACGGACCAACTTTTTGGCATCTTCAGGATTTTCTAGCAACAGGAGAGCTGCTTCTTCTGCAAACACCTTATTTTGTGAGCCCTTCAGTAGCACGTAGGCACCATCTTTTAAGTGGTCTTTTATAGCCTTTGCCGCTTCATACGGAGTCTCTGTCTCGACAACAGTGCATCCGTGAACCCGGGCTGCTGCCGCGGTGTGTTGATTGGCGTGCGGGCCCAATGTCACAACCAAATCCAATTCTTCTGGATCACAATATTCACCAACCTCAATATGAGCTTGCTTTGACATGTCGCCAAGCTCATTCATATTGCCCAGCAGGGCGATTCGCTGTGGTGCCTTCACGCCATATAGATAGTCTAGAGCAGCTTTTACTGCCACTGGACTAGCGTTATAAGTGTCGTCTATCAAGGTCGAATTCATAACTCCAGACAAAACTTGCATACGTCCAGGCCTCGAGGTAATTTTCTTAGCACCGGCCTGTAAGCTGTCGTCATCAAGACCAAATTCTCTACCTACGCTCAGCGCAGCCACTACTGCATCCAGGCTATGCTCGCCCACAACCCTGAGCTCTAATGGCTTTAGCCCAAAGCTAGCCAAGTCTGTCCTGTCGTACATAGTCGTTTCATGACCTTTAATCATTTTAATAAACTCTTTATCAACCATTCGTTTGTTGATCCACGTCTTTTTGCTGTACTTAGCCACGGCCAACTCTTCTTTGGCTACGGCCTCAAGAGTCTTGAAAAACTCCATATGTTCTGCTGCTACAGCGCTCACAACAGCAACGTCGGGCTTAAGCCAGCTAAACTGAGCTATCTCCCCAGGCAAGTCAGTGCCTATCTCCAAAACCAGCACCTCAACGCCCTGCTTCTTCAGTAAACTCAATTCGTTTTTTAGCATTATTAACAGCCAAGATAGGGGATTTTTCAAACTTTCCGGCAACCTATGGCCAAAAATAGAACAAGGAACACCCACGTCAGTATTGTAGTTGGAGATAGTACTGCCTACAGAAAATTTGTCAGATAAGACCAGCGCGATGGCCTGGGTCGTTGAAGTCTTGCCGGCGCTGCCAGCAACCACCACCACCTTAGGGTGATATTTCTGCAAAAACCTCTTGGCCTGAGCCGTCAATATTGCTGCTATTAGCTTGCGCATGGCCTACAGCTCGAAATCGTCCAGCGGATAATCGTACAGATCTTCAAATTCCGTTGATGGGATGCCTAGACCACCGCCAAGCCCACCAAAGAGTCCACCCAGCAGCGAATCCAAAAGTTCGTAGACATTCTGTGATTCCTCAGGCTTAGCCACTTCAACTTCTTCGTCGCTAGCCTCAACCATTATCTCGCCCTTAGCCACCGTGCCAACTCCGTCGAAAGTTACATCTACATCGAACCATAACTTTGTCGCTAAAGTACTACGGTTAAATTCAACGCCAAACCCAGCAGCTCCCTGCGCATCGTCGCTGTCTTCTTTGAGCCGCAACGTAATTGGTATGACATCAGATCCGTCCTCATACGGTACAGATATGTCCATATAGCTGGTCTTGTCCTCTGAATAAAACCGGATGTTGCGTATATATTTACCGTTAGCCTCAACCCAGACCTCAGCAGTAGCCTCTGCAAAATCGTAAGACTCAATCTCATCAATCAAAGCATTAAAGTCCACTAGCTGCGCGTATGTCTGCATCAGAGCATTGGAAGAAAATTCTTCACTTTCCATCAGGTCTTTCAGACCTGACGTAAATTTCTTTATGTTGTTCTTATCAATGCCTATTTCAAACTTTTGTGTATTCGTACCCTCAAAGTCCTCGTTGCCCGCGTTCGAAATAACATTAAAAACAGCCTTGCCTTCGTCAGTGCTCAGCAAAGTGTCGTTAAACAATGTCAGCAACGACCGAGTCAGTTCAGCACCACTGTCAGTAGGAGTCCCAGGCACAGGAGCAGCCAACTGGTCTATTAGAGTGTGGTCAATCCCGTACCATTTATTATTAGCGGCCAGCAAAACACTATCCAGTTCTTCAAATCCAAGACCAAAGATACTCAATATAGACTTCACATCCGACAGGCCGTCAATCTTGAAATACATGTCTGAGCTAGTAGGATTGTTGGCTTCAATTGACCTAACTTCAGCATCCACTCTAACCCCAGCTACACCAAAATCAACATTCATTACGCCGTCACCGCCGTGCCATTGACCGCTAACAGATCCGTCCATAACCACAGGCGAGGTCATGGAAAACGATCCATCAATTTTTGAACCTTGTGCCTTAGGCTGCGCATTTAGCTCCATGAGTTCATCAAGAGCCATAGAAGTAGAGCCGAGTGCCCGCTCCCAGACTTTTTGCGGACTGTTAACCACATACTGAACATAGGCAGCCGCCCCACCGCCGACCAGGAAGATTGCCGCCAGTGCGACAACCATAATCAACTTCATCTTATTGGCAGTTGCTAACTTGCCCGTCGGCTCCACCCCAGACGGCTTAACCGCAGGTGTATTTTCTGGGACTAGTGTATTTTTCTGAGCGTCGTCTTCCATAATCCCCCTAAACTAACCTCACTATTTAGCCTAATTATAACGTCATAATCCCACCCGAACAAACGCATAAACAAAGTAGACTTACAAAACCCCTTGTAACTCTTCTTGGACAATCCGCTCAAGTTCACCTGATTCGTACTTGGTTTCTGGTTTCTCAATAGTCTTTCGTATGCCGTAGCCACTGTAGCTTTCCTGACGCCCACCAAATGAAACTCCCGCTATAGCACCCGACTGCTTGTCAACAGCAATGGTCACAGGAACCCGTGAATCTTCAGTATAATTTGCAGGATCTAGGGGAGGAAATTCCCCATATCCAGCATGAACAAACGCTCGTTGTAATTGCTCTACGTAAGGCTTCAACCGCACAGATACCGGAAATAATCTGACATCGCTGCCATCAATAACATCATCGCTCACTCCAGCAAAGTTTATATCGTAAGCGCCGCTGTCTTGGAGACTTTTAATAACATCGTTCCTAAATTCAGCATCAAAGTTACCAAACACTACCAGTGTCACCAACTCACTCACATAGTTGAATTTGGACTGCTCAAGCAATTCTTCCTCAGGTATGTTAGCTTCCCACTCACCGAGTACTGGATCTAGAGTCGGCTTAGTCCCATCAGGCTTACTGCTAGTGGTGCTAAATTCCGTGTATCTTGAGTACAATGCATCAGGAAAAGAAATACCCTCAGTAGTTACCAGAGTATCTTCTGTTGCGTTTCGCTGGTTGAAGGTAACCAGGCTGTTGGTAACCATATTGGGTGAAAAATGAATCTGGTTCTTCTGCACAACTTGATTTCCAGTCCCACCGCTCGTAAGGGTTCGTGTCACGCTAGGAGTAGACATACTATTTTCAATAGCCATCCAGAATTTACGCTCATCGTTCAGATACAGTCTGCTGTACCACAAATACGATCCGCTTAAGGAGAAAATAATTCCAAAAATTACAAATATTCTAATTAACCTTCTTAGATTCCACTGCGAAACCATGGAGTAGACATTCGTTCCTAAACTTCTTTTGTTCATGGGTTTAATTGTAACAGCTGACAGAGCATTATTTAAAACTCCAAAATTACATCAGTGCGACCTCAAATATCGGCTAATAAAAAATGTCCATCCGCCTGGGATAGACATTTTTGGTGGAGCATAAGGGACTCGAACCCTTGACCTCTTCAATGCCATTGAAGCACTCTAGCCAACTGAGCTAATGCCCCAACAAAAACATTATACCAAAAGAAAGAGACCGATTACTCGGTCTCTTTGTATTCGGGTGTGCCCACCCTGGCCCAGGGCAAGAACTTTTTGTTTTTTAAGTTTTTATTTTGCGCGAGGGCCTTGGACACCCGTATACCCTATTTATAACACTTGTGCTTAGGCCCCGTCAAGCCTCTGCACACCCCCAAAGACTAACCCAGGGTAACCCTCTATCGTGATAGAATTAGCAGATGAAGTTCAAAAAATACGGAAAAGATTGGGAGCTACCCGAAGCTTTTTATAGAGTTGCTGCAAAGCTAATCATAAAAGACGAAAACAACAAAGTGCTGGTCTTGAAGGATCTCACCACCGATGCATGGGAAATGCCCGGTGGCGGTGTAGACCACGGCGAAGACATCAAACAAGCCATAGGCCGAGAAGTATCAGAAGAGCTCGGTGTTGAGCTAACGCATATAGATAACGACCCTTTTACTATAGAATTCGGTCTGCACCCAGACAACTACCGAACTGTAAAAATATACTTCCAGGCCAAAATATCCAGCTCTGACTTTAAACTAGAAGAAAAATTCAAATCAAAATTCGTAGATAAACAAGAGTTCATGAGCCTACACATGTTCGGTGACGAATCCCCCATCCAAAAACACGCCAACCGAATCTGGCCATCATAAAATTATAGGACCTGTTACTGTCCGTTTTCTTTGATAAACCTAGCAAGTTCATCAAACGGCTTCACTTTGGCGTACCAAATTTTAAACTCATCATCGTCCATCTGACCAAGAGTTTTATCGGCACCATCAGGCGTAAATATGGCATTCCAGCCAAAGCCACTATCACCTGCGGGCGCCTTTGCTATTGAGCCAGCCAGTTCTTTTTCAAAAATCTCCAATACACTGCCATCAAAATATGCAATTGCCGCACCAGCAACTGCACCGCGGTTATCGTAGCTATCCAACACCCTGCATAGCCCTTCTGCGCTCAGCTCATCTAAAAACCACTTTATAAACGGACCTGGCAATGCCCCTAGTGCGTTAAAGCTCAATTTGGTGTCTTCCACAATAACTGGGCGCTTGGCTAGATCAAAAGCCTGCAGAGCTTTGTGCTCAACAATTTCCGCTAGCGACATACTCTGAATCTCATCAACATCAAATTTCATGCGCTCAATGTCCAGCCCAGTCATCAGATTAAAATACTTCGCCTTATGCGCGTTGCCAGTTACATAAACTACATCTTTCATTTCAATAGCCCCAGCATTTTTTTCTCGTCAATTACTTCTGTGCCTAACTTCTTAGCTTTGTCGGCTTTGGATTGGCCGGCTTTAGCCCCCATAACCAAATACGTAGTGCCTTTAGCAACTGACGTCTGAAATGTGCCGCCTAGTTCGCGAATACGATCAGCCGCCTTGTCGCGATTCATGTCCTGCAATGTGCCAGTAATCACAAAGCTTTTGCCGCTCAAACGCCCGCCGGTATGCTTAACGTCCTGCGGCCAAACACCAAGTTTGCGAAATTTTGCCAGCAGAGCCAAATTGTCATCATCAACAAACCAAGCCAAAATAGATTCGGCCACGATCTCCCCGACACCATCGACATTTTTGAGTTCTTCATAGGTTGCTGTGCCGATGTTGTCTAATTTTCTATACTCATTAGCTAGATCAATTGCAGTCTGGGCGCCAACGTGCCGTATACCCAAACCAAACACAAATTTGCCGAGCGACGGAGTCTTCTTGTCGGCAATAGATGCAACTAAATTGCTAGCCGATAATTCGGCAAAGCGTTCTAGTTTTTCTAATTGTTCTTGGTTCAACGTATAAATATCAGCAAAATCCTTAACAAGTCCAGCATCAACCAAAGCCTCAACATTTTTATCACCCAGCCCGTCAATGTCCAAGGCACCTCTTGATGCAAAATGCTGCAGGCCTCGCTTCAAAAGTATCGGACCGCTTGTACCCTTGACTCTGTACACAACGTCTCCTTCAGGCCTGACGAATTCCAGCTCTGGATACTGCCGCGCCAGCTCCGGCTCGTAGCGAAAGCGCTTGGAATTATCAGGGCGCAATTTTAGCAACACTTCCTGAACCTGCGGAATAATGTCACCCGCCTTGTAGATAACGACCGTGTCACCAATCCGAATATCTTTGCGATCAATCTCGTCTGCGTTATGCAAACTAGCGTGTTGCACGGTTGTTCCAGCTACCGTGACGGGGTCAAACACGGCGACTGGCGTAGCCGCACCCGTGCGCCCAATGCTAATCACTATATCTTTAACAACTGTAGTGGCTTCTTCGGCTGGGTATTTGAAAGCCACCGCGCCGCGCGGCGTCTTGCCGACAACGCCCAAATCGCTAAACAGTTCGCGGTCATTAAGCTTTATAACCAAGCCATCAGTATTAAAGTCTAACTTTTCGCGCTCAATTTCCCACTTCTTAGCGTAGTCCAGTAGCTTATCTATAGAATTAAAGGTCGTGGCGATTTTGTTAGCGTTCACTCCCAGTTCCCTGATTATTTCGTAGCCCTGCATGTTGGTCTGAATCTCTTTGGGATCTTCGCGCAAGATGTCATAAGCATGAAAGGCCAGCGGGCGCTTAGCGACAAGTTTTGGGTCGAGCTGGCGAATGGTGCCAGCGCTAAGATTGCGTGGATTTTTAAAAATATCTAGGCCCTCGGCCGCGCGTCGCTTGTTTAGACGTTCAAAATCTTTTTTATACATCACAATTTCGCCGCGTATTTCGGTTCGACCTTTTAGGAATTTTTCGTATTTTTCAGGTTTTCGCAGTCTCAGTGGAACGCTGTCAATTGTCCGAATATTTGTAGTCACGTCTTCGCCAACGGTGCCGTCACCGCGGGTAACAGCAGTGGCCAGAACGCCGTCCTCATAGATTAGCGAGGCGGCCAGACCGTCCATTTTTATATCCACAAAATATTCACGCTTGTGAGCCGGCGCTAGTTTTTCAGTCCGCTCTATCCACGCCTCAACCTCTGAGCGGTCGAACACATCACTCAAAGATATCATCTTGTGTTTATGCGGCACTTTTGTGAATTTATCTAGCGGCTTGCCTGCAACCCGTTGAGTAGGTGAATCACCCGTTATCAAATCTGGATATTTTTCCTCTAGCTGGGTCAGCTCATGCTTCAACCCATCAGCGACCGCCTCGCTCATCGTCGACTCGTCCAGCACGTGATATCTATAGCGATAATCGTTTATAAGCTCCCGCAACTTCTGTACGCGAACAGATGCCTCATCCCTATTCATAATCTACAAAAGCTCTCGGTACAACACAAACAGATACGCCACCACGAAAGGTAGCGCTAAAATCGTCAAGATAAAGAATAATATCTGCGCCAATAGCGCCGACGTTAACAGTGCTGGGAAAATAACTGCAACGTAGATGGCTCCCATCAATAGAACAAGAGCAATAATTTTAAGTAAGACATTTATGCGACGGTGCAGGACCAACTTCCTGGCTTCGACCAAAGCTGTTTTTGGGGTCATTTCC
>Ga0316190_10004490_pt1 | contig 10180 bp, 7 predicted proteins | sample Eddworburrow2_MG_FD_204929 | JGI IMG/M metagenome (GOLD analysis project Ga0316190, IMG submission 204929) | Coastal sediment microbial communities from Maine, United States - Eddy worm burrow 2 | ecosystem: Environmental > Aquatic > Marine > Coastal > Sediment | place: USA: Maine | collected... | reverse complement strand
TGCTGATTATTATTTAACACAGGCAGGATCTCCAGGGTTTGGATTACTTGGTATTGCTATTGCTTTTGGTTTTGTTGTTGTTGCCGTAGCGTATTCACTTGGTTATATTTCCGGTGCACATATAAATCCGGCCGTTACCGTTTCAATGGTGGTATCTAATAGAATGGATGCACAAACCGGCTTTATGTATATTGTTTCACAGTTAAGTGGAGCAGCAGTTGGTGGATATTTGCTTAAGATGTTGTTTCCTGCCGCCATGGCTGTAAACCTTGGAACGTGCGATCTTGGTGGTGGTGTATCAATAATGCAGGCGCTTATTATGGAAGCGATCATTACATTTATTCTGGTTTTTGTTGTATACGCAACAGTTATAGATAAAAGAGCAACTCCTGCTCTTGCCGGATTAGCAATTGGATTAGTTGTGCTTTTTGGTGTTATGGTTGGTGGAACAATTAGTGGCGGAGCAATGAATCCTGCCCGTGTATTTGGCCCTGCTTTAGCTTCTGGACATTTCATAAATCACTATGTCTGGTGGTTAGGTCCTATTGCTGGTGGTGTTATGGCCGGATTGGTGTATGAAAACTTTTTTGCAGAAAAAGATAAAAAGAAATAACTACAATTATTTGTTTCTTAAGATTTTTATGATGTAAATTATAAGCAGGGTTAACATCAAACAATGTTAACCCTGCTTTTTTTTTTAATTTTAGGATTTCTGACTTACTTATGTTTTTAGATGAAGCTGTTATATATGTTAAGGGTGGTGACGGAGGAAATGGGTGCGTCAGTTTCCGGCGTGAAAAATATATACCCAAAGGCGGACCAAATGGTGGCAAAGGTGGAAATGGCGGGAGCGTAATCCTTCATGTCAGTGCAGAAAAAGACACTCTTATGGATCTGTCATCAAGAATGGAGTATGTGGCAGAGAATGGGAGGCCCGGAAGTGGTGATAATAAAACCGGTAAAAGCGGGGAAGATCTTGTAATCGATATACCAGTCGGAACTATGATCAAGGACAAAAAGACTGGTTGCATTTTAAAAGATTTTACTATTGATGGCGACTCGTTGATTATTGCAAAAGGCGGACGCGGCGGGCATGGTAACAAACATTATGCCACATCAACCAACCGTACCCCTAGAATAGCACAGGATGGAACACCAGGGGCAGAACGGCTAATAAAGCTTGAGTTAAAACTAATTGCGGATGCAGGTCTTGTGGGATTGCCAAATGCAGGAAAATCAACATTACTTTCCAGGATGTCATCCGTGCATCCAAAAATAGGTAATTATCCGTTTACTACAAGATACCCTCAGCTAGGAGTTGTTGACCTTGATGATTTTTCACGGTTTGTTGTTGCTGATATTCCAGGCCTAATAGAGGGAGCACATAACGGAACCGGTTTAGGCGACGAATTTCTCCGGCATATAGAAAGGACTAAGATACTTGTACACTTGCTTGATATTGCGCCTATTGACAATACAAATCCGATCAATTCATATTTTACCATTAGAAATGAATTAAACCTTTTTAATCCAAAACTTAGTGAAAAGCCAGAGATTGTTGTGGTAAATAAGATTGACCTGCTTGATGAAGCAACCGGCAAGGAGAGATTAACGGAAATAGAAGAGAGGTTGTCAAAAAAAGTATATCCTATCTCTGCGGTAACCGGCAAAAACATATCACAATTAATAAACGTAATTAAACTCTCTCTCTCTGAGACATAAAGATGAGAAATCTCTCTTTTTCTTTTCCGGTACAAACCCTTAAAGCTTTACAATAGTGACGACCAAGATACTCGCCGTAGATATAGGCAATACAAACATAAGCATAGGACTTTTTGATAGAGGAACCATTGTTAACCATTCCAGAATTGCAGTTCCCCACTTAAATCAAAAAGACGATCTGGCAGAAACATGGTGGAAGGATTTAGATTTTACCGGGATAAAAGATGTTGTCACTGCATCTGTAAACCCTGAAGCAGAATCACTATTTTCAAATTGGCTAAAAACTAAATACAATAAGAAACCTATTGCGATTGGAATAGACGTACAACCCCATATTACCATGAAGGTAGATAACTACGAAACGGTTGGAATAGATCGTATATTAAATGCTATTGCAGGTTATCAACTTATGGGCAGGGGTACAATTATTATAGATTTAGGAACTGCAATCACATTTGATATTGTTTCTGATTCCGGCGACTTTATTGGAGGTGTAATCTCTCCTGGAACCAATATGTGTTCCAAAGCATTGAACGAACAGACCAGCAAACTACCATATGTGCCCATTAAAAGAGTGGAAAAAGCTTTGGGAAAGGATACACATTCTGCTATTTTGTCTGGTATTTATTGGGGGACCATCGGATCGATCAATAAAATAGTCGAGGAGTTGTCAAATGAAATCAATTTTAAACCGGCAGTTATTGCTACAGGAGGAGGAGCAGAGCTGTTTGCAGAGCATATAAAAGGATTGGAAAAGACATTCCCACTCCTAACTCTTGAAGGAATAAAGATGGTGTATGACAAAATCAATTAGACAATAATACCCACACTCTTTTTTCGTAAAATTTCCATAAGGTCCTTATACCGCTTGTCATCCCTAAGGTTATTTATATCACTATCGTTCTCAATTTGTTCTATATCATCATATCCCAGATCTATTGCCTTTTCTAATGCAGAAATTGCCAAACTGACCTCATGGGTTAAAGAGTAACTACACGCCAAATTATATATAATAACAGAGTCTTCAGGCCTTAATTTTGCAAGTTTTTTGTCAACCTCAAGCCCTTCCTGGTACATCCCTTTTGTTGTATAAGCGTTTCCTAAATAGTTAAGGCACTCCACTAAATACGGATTCGTTTTTAGAACCCCTTCATAAAAGTCTATGTTGAAATCTTCCCCTTTTTTCTTAAAAACAGGACTACTTATTCTAAATTTATAATTTGGCAGTGAAGCAGATATCTCATCGTCCCCATACCTTTTAATCCCCATTTACACATACCTCCATAATTGGCAGTAATTTAGATATAATTGGCAATTTTACATTTGCAAAATATATATGTCAAGCTATATGCTTTTTGGTATAATATTTTTAAAGCAAATTCATCTATATGTTAACAAAATTGTCTAAGAACAAAACAATTTACTCGTCCAAGTATGTAAGTACAACAAATTATTAAGATCAGAAAAGGAGAAAAAATGTTAATCTATAACAAAATGAGGAGATCGCTGGAACCGGAAGACCACAAATTTATTTTTCAGGACGTTAAAGAACCAAACCTTTTTAGAGAAACATTTTCATACAATCAAATCCCTAAAATCCCATTTAACTATAGACAGAATCCCATGGAGATTCCAGAAGAGATCTGGATCACCGATACCACATTTCGTGATGGACAACAATCAAGACCTCCTTATACTGTCCAGCAAATTGTAGATCTATATGAAATGATGCATAAGCTAAGTGGACAACTGGGAATAATAAGGCAGTCTGAATTCTTTCTATACACGGATAAGGACAAAGAAGCCCTTAGAAAGTGCATGGAGAAGGGGTATAAATATCCGGAAATCACAGGATGGATAAGGGCGATTAAAAAAGATTTTAAATTAGTCAAAGATATGGGTTTAAAGGAGACAGGTATCTTAACGTCCGTTTCTGACTACCATATATTCCTTAAACTAAAAAAGACACGGAAACAAGCATTGGAAGGATATTTGGACATTGTTAAGGCTGCACTTGATGAAGGTATTATTCCACGATGCCATTTTGAAGATATTACACGCGCAGATATCTACGGGTTTGTAATTCCCTTTGCACAGGAACTGATGAAGCTGTCTCTAGAGTATAAAATCCCCATAAAGATAAGAGCATGTGATACAATGGGGGTCGCTGTTAGTTATCCGGGAGCAGCCCTGCCTAGAAGTGTTTCAGGTATAATCTACGGATTAACACACTTTGCCGCTGTACCGCCGGAATGGCTGGAGTGGCACGGCCATAATGATTTTTACAAAGCTGTCAGTAATGCTACCACCGCTTGGTTATATGGAAGCTGTGTGGTAAACGGTACACTTTTGGGGCTTGGTGAACGGACAGGGAATACACCCATTGAAGCCCTTGTTATAGAATATATTGCGTTAAGGGGCAACGATGAACTACTGGATACTACCGTTATTACAGATATTGGAAACTATTACAGGGAGAAGATAGGATACACTATACCAAATAATCAACCGTTTCTTGGTACAGACTTTAATGTAACCAGGGCAGGTATTCATGCAGACGGGATATTAAAGAATGAAGAGATTTATAATATTTTTAATACGGACAAACTGCTGAAACGGCCCATGGGCGTTGCAATTACAGATAAATCGGGTATTGCGGGAATTGCGCAATGGGTAAACTCACATTACAACCTAAGCAAAGATAAACAGCTTGGGAAGGGACATCCCGGCATTTTAAAGATAAAAGAGTGGGTAGATAAAGAGTACGAAAACGACAGGACTACATCCATCTCAGATACAGAGCTGGAAAAACAGGCAAGAATTCACCTATCTGAGCTTTTTTGGAAAACTGATTGATAAATTAGCGCATACGGCGGACTTTTTAGCTTTTAAAATCTTAATCCAAATTCATAATTTTAATTTTAATCCAGACATAACGATTACGATTATGAGCATAGCTCTTATTTGACCCTGAAAGGGGCTGATATACCAGCCCAGGGCAACGCCCTGGGACAAGAACAAAAAAAATATAGCCCTGTAAGGGGCGTAACATAACATTAACTATGAATCTGGAAAATATGTCGCACCCATTCAGGGTGCGACTTAATGGTTATCGTTGGCCCAGGGCGCGACCCTGGGCTGGTATGTGTAACCCCGTTGGGGTACTTTGCATACCTTTAAATTTTTCTATTTTCAGTTAACTGTAAATTTATAATCTTAATCCACACACTGCGATTAGGATTAAGACTATAGTAATTTTTGGTGGGCAATGCAAACCCTACATTATTAATAAAAAGTGAAAATAAGTGAATATCAGGCAAAGACTATCTTGTCAAAGTACGGTATACCTGTTCCGGAAGGAGATATTGCCTGTTCGCAGGATGAAGCAGTAAAAGTATTTCACCAGATAGGCAGAAAACCCTGTGTTGTAAAAGCACAAATTCTAACTGGCGGAAGGGGCAAAAGCGGTGGCATCAAGTTCGCGGGGAATGAGCAAGAAGTGCAAGATGTATCTGGTCAACTGTTGGGATCGACAATCGCAACCTCTCAATCCGGTCGAGCAGGCATGGAAGTCCGTAAGCTTCTGGTAGAAGAAGCAATTAATATAGCCAGGGAGATTTACCTGGCTATAATTTTAGATCGCCGTTCGGAATCTCCCATGCTGATCATCTCTACTGAAGGCGGTATGGAGATCGAAGAGATCTCTGCAAAACACCCGGAAAAGATATTAAAAGAGAGGATAGAACCCCTTTTTGGGATACATAAGTTCCAAACCCGCCGCATTGCGCAAGCATTGAATATAGATAGTGCCATGCTTTCCCCTTTTAGCACCCTTTTGTCTGGGCTATTTAATGCCTTTTCTGAGAATGATTGCTTATTACTTGAAATAAATCCTTTGATAATAACAGAAAACAGAGAATTCTGTGCAATTGATGCAAAAATAAATATTGATGATAACTCCCTCTATCGGCACGAAGAGATTGCCAAATGGCGGGAATTCGAAAAACATGAAGAGCTGGAAGCAAAAGCATCTGAGTATGGATTTAGCTATATAAGCCTTGACGGTAATATTGGTTGTATGGTAAACGGAGCGGGGTTGGCAATGGCAACGATGGATATAATAAAATTGTACGGAATGACGCCAGCCAATTTTCTTGATGTGGGAGGTAATGCCACGGTTGAAAAGGTCAAGCACGCATTTAATTTAATTCTTTCTGACCCAAAAGTTAAGGGTGTGCTTGTAAATATATTTGGTGGTATTATGAAATGTGATATCATTGCAACGGGAATAACAGAAGCCGTGAGCAACATGCGTATTGATATTCCGCTCGTTGTTCGGTTAGAAGGTACAAATAAGGATTTGGCAAAGAAAATCTTAGATGATTCAGGTTTAGAGATAATCTCTGCCGACGGAATGCAGGATGCTGCAGAAAAAATTGTTATGGAAGTTAGAAAACAATAACGTGGGAATACTAATAGATAAAAGTTCAAGGGTAGTATGCCAGGGAATTACTGGCAGTGCAGGCAGTTTTCACACCAAGCTCATGATCGAGTATGGGACAAATATTGTTGCCGGAGTAACACCTGGCAAGAAATGCGATACTCATCAAAAGATTCCTCTCTTTACCTCTGTTTCTGAAGCGGAAAGGAATACCGGTGCGAATGTTTCAATAATATTTGTTCCCGCCGTCTCAGCAAAAGATGCTGTATTTGAAGCGGCAGAAGCGGGAATAGAGTTAATTGTCTGTATAACAGAAGGCATGCCTGTTTCAGACCTTGTAAAGATAAAAAAATATTTTGCATTACTGTCAGCGGAAACAGGAAAGATAACGAAATTAATAGGTCCCAACTGCCCGGGCATAATAACACCCGAAGAGTCAAAGGTTGGTATTATGCCTGGCTATATACATAAAAAGGGAAATATCGGCATCGTATCACGGAGTGGAACCCTCACGTACGAAGCGGTACATCAGCTTACGAATAACAATTTAGGGCAGTCAACATGCATTGGAATCGGAGGTGACCAGATCATTGGTACCTCATTTACCGATGTACTTAAATTGTTTGAAGAGGATAATGATACCGATCTGGTTGTCCTTATTGGAGAAATCGGAGGGTCGGCAGAAGAAGAGGCCGCTGAGTTTATAAAAGACAGAATGGCAAAACCGGTTGTAGGGTTTATTGCTGGACGGACAGCCCCTAAAGAAAAAAGGATGGGACATGCAGGTGCGATTATTTCAGATAACAAAGGTACCGCAAAAGACAAAATAGACGCATTAAAAGACGCAGGGGTAATAATGGTTGAAAATCCCGCTAATATAGGCAAAACCGTACTGAAGATCGTGTAATTTCTAATCACATTGCGTATAGTTAAGGACAAACAAGCTTGTCCATACCACACCAATTTCTCTTCGATTTATACCGTATTTTTAAATCGTAAATTTGACCGAGGCCTAGCCGCAATATGAATCGTTTGTCAAAAGAAAAAACTAATGTGCAAATTAACCATAAGTTTTGTAAACTTTGTGGGATCTGTGTTGATTTCTGCCCGGTAAAAAACCTATTAATAACGGATCAAAAACTAATAGACTTTGCAAGGTGCACAGGTTGTGGCACATGCGAAAAACGCTGTCCCGATTTTGCTATAACTATAATAACTTCAAATGAATAAAGAACTGTTACAAGGCAACCAGGCGATTATTCGAGGTGCTGTTAACGCCGGCGTTAACTTCTTTGCCGGCTATCCAATAACTCCAGCATCAGACATTCTTCATGAATTTGTAGAACGCAGAGATATAAAAACTGTACAGATGGAAGACGAAATAGCATCTGTAAATGCCATTATAGGCGCTTCTCTTGCAGGGGCAAAGGCAATGACCGCAACATCAGGTCCAGGCTTTTCACTAATGCAAGAGAGTATTGGCCTTGCTCATATGATGGAGGTGCCTTTTGTCATAGTCAACGTACAAAGGGTTGGCCCCAGTACTGGAATGCCCACAATGCCAGCACAGGGAGATATTTTACAGTGTCGATACGGCAGTCACGGAGATTATTTTCCCATTGTTTTTTATCCCAATTCAGTTGAGGAGTTTTATAAATACACAGTAGACGCTTTTAACGCAGCAGAAGAGTCATTAAGTCCTGTAATTATTCTTAGCGATGAGTACGTTGCACATCTTTACGAAACAGTTTCAGTAAATGATGATTTTGAAATAATTAATAGATCACGACCTCCATTGGGAGAGTCAAACAGACATTTCACTGGACTTTCACATAAAGGCTCTCTCCCTGCGACATCAGATACAGCTACTTACAAAGAACTGATTCATCATCTTCACCTGAAGCAGAAAAAGGTCGCAGCGAAGTATAACTTCTATGAGTATATACAAAACAAAGAAAGCGATACGCTATTGATCTCATACGGAGCATTATCAAGGGCTACTATTTTATTAAAAACAAAGGTTTCATTGTTTAGGCCCATAAGAATGTTTCCCATCATTGACGAGCTAAAGCCAATTGCAGCTAAGTACAAAAATATTATTGTAATGGAAATGAATTGTGGTCAGTACGTTAAAGAGATAGAGCCATTACTGGAAAGAAAGGTAAAATTTGTACCAATACTTGGCGGTAATATTGATATTGACGAGATAGAATCCTATGTGTAGGATAGGTTTACCATTCCTGTTTTAAGGAACGGACATGCAACTCCTAGATTTACGTTAGGTTTCTTTAAACTAATTAAGCCAAATAGATAGGAAGCACGTCTTTCACCGCTTTGAGGACTTTTGTAATTGAAAACATGACAAAGATAATGCGAATATCAGTGTTACGCAACTTATTACATACTCCTTCTTTAGAAAGTTCCACAACATAAATTACTAGTTATTTGATTAAATTATTTCACGAATTTTTTTTTGGTAGAAAAAATGAGAAATCTTTTTTTTGTTATTATCTGTTTTATTACCCTTTGTACACTCTTAACCAATGCATCATCAGCCAGACCAAAAGTCAGATCAAATCAGGGAAAGACCCTCTTTGAAAAGAATTGTATCCCCTGCCACTCTTTAGCCAAAAGTATGAACAAGATTAAAACAATGGAGTCCTGGAAAAAGGTTGTGGAACGTATGCGACGAAAAAAGCCTAAATTGTTTTCAAAAGGGGAAGGAGATGAGATCGCCGAATATCTATACAGCGTAAGGGGAAAAAAAGGAAAGAAAAAAAAAGTGGGAAAGATTACTCCTGAAAAAAAAGATCATTCTGGTGTATCCAAAGGACCTGCCAACACGCAAAACAAATTATCTGTAACAAAGAATGAGAACGGGCACTTTAATTTTAAAAAATTGGATATTCACCAATTTATAGAACCGGATCAGTGTGCCGGTTGTCATGACGAAATTTTCAAACAGTGGACTGGCTCCATGCATAACAATTCATTTAATGATCCGTTCTGGAAGGCAACAACAAAACTTTTTGCTGAAGAAGCAAAGACAGAAGGCGAGATCATGGAAACCAAAATGTGCATTAAATGCCATGCCCCTTTGGGTTTTAGGTCAGATACAATTACCTCCGCCAAAGATGACTTTAATAATGTGCCTGGCATTATTAAACAAGGTCTATTCTGTAACTGGTGCCACAATATTTCAGAGGCGAAAAGCATAGAAAACGCAGACTATGAATTAGCTCCGGGGAACGGGGAAGATGATCCCTCTACCATGCTTGGTCCTTTTGTTGACTCTAAATCCGATTTTCACCCTAGTAAATTTTCAGAACTTCACACAAAATCCGACTTTTGCGGATTATGCCATAATGTGTCCCACGGTATTAATTTAACACCTATTGAAAACACATATGAGGAGTGGAAAAAGGGACCGTATAATACCGGCGATCCAAAAACCACTGTTCATTGTCAGGACTGCCACATGCGGCAGACTCCATCGGTTGCATCGACCGGAAAGACAGAACGGCCGGATAATCCTGGGTTTGCATGCATCACTGGTCCTAAAAGAGCACACGTACCAACTCATTACTTTGTAGGTGGCAACACGATTCCGGGAGAAGGATTTGGTAATAAACTGCATCAGAAGATGGCAACACACCGTCTTAAAAATGCGGCAGATTTGGAAATAATTGAATCTGGCAATTACCGGAAGAGTAGCATGGCGGTTATTAAGGTAAAAGTAATAAACTCAGGAGCAGGACACTATTTACCAACTGGAATGTCAGAGATTCGGCAAATGTGGCTTGATATTAAGGTCAAAGACGGTGCAAACAGGGTTATTTTTTCATCCGGTTCCGTTGATAAGGATGGAAAGGTAGACCCCGAAGCAGTTATGTATAATACTGTCTTAGGAAACAGTAAAGGTGAACCCATTATAAATATTGCCCTTGCAGACAGGGTCTTAAAAGACTACAGAATACCACCAAAAGGATATGTTATGGAAAATTACTCATTTTTTAT
>Ga0316190_10004488_pt1 | contig 10182 bp, 9 predicted proteins | sample Eddworburrow2_MG_FD_204929 | JGI IMG/M metagenome (GOLD analysis project Ga0316190, IMG submission 204929) | Coastal sediment microbial communities from Maine, United States - Eddy worm burrow 2 | ecosystem: Environmental > Aquatic > Marine > Coastal > Sediment | place: USA: Maine | collected... | reverse complement strand
TATGCAGAGGAAAAACGTTATAATGAAGCAATTAAACTGACTCAACACGCCATTTTTGATGCACAGCGATATCCTTATATTTTATATCGTTGGGAATGGGAATTGGGAAAATTATTTAAAAAGACAAAGCAGTTTGATGCAGCGATTAGTGTCTATCAAAACGCCGTTCAACATTTGGAAAATATTCGACAACCCACATTAGAAAAAGGCTATCGTAATCTTACTCAATCTTTCCGTGAAACAGAAGGACAATTGTATTTTGAATTGGCTGATTTACTTTTAGCTCAATCTGTTAAAACACCCATTAACAAAAAACAAGGCTTACTCAAAGAAGCAAGAAATCAGATTGAATCATTTAAGCTTGCCGAGTTAGAAAACTATTTTAAAGAAGAATGTGTCAATGAATTTCAAAAAAACAAAGAAGATATAGATAAAAATCTACCGCTTCATACGGCACTACTTTATCCTATTATGCTAGCTGATCGTGTTGAATTATTACTCAGCGTGGGTAAAAAAATTCAACAGTTTACAATTAAGATAAGTTATGAGTCTTTGGCACAAGAAATTGATCAATTTCGTCAAAAATTAGAAATAGCCAGAGAGGTTAATAGTTTAAATAAAAATGCTGAACAACTTTACGAATGGTTCATCAAACCAATAGAAGAAACATTATTATCTTATGATATAAAAACATTGCTTATTGTACCTGACGGCATTTTGCGTACCATTCCTTTTGCGGCTTTGCATGATGGTGAATATTATCTTATTCAACGTTATGCCATTGCTATAGTTCCCGGAATGAAATCAGTTGATTTGAGTCATACATTTTGGCGTGATAGTATTTATATATTAGCTGCCGGATTATCAGAAAAAATGCCAAAAGGATTTCCAAAACTGCCTTATGTCAAGAAAGAATTAATTGGTATTGGTAAAAATTTTAGAGGGGGTAAAATACTAAAAGAGGAGGAGTTTACGATTGGTATTGTGGAAAGAGAATTAACAAGATGGCCTTATTCAATTGTACATTTTGCCACTCACGGCTATTTTGAAAGTGATCTCAGCGATACTTATTTGTTGACTTATCATGATCGTATGGACATGACGGATTTACGTCAACTGATTGGCATGAGGGCATTTAGCCATTCTCCTTTAGAATTACTTGTTTTAAGTGCTTGCCAAACAGCGAGAGGGGATGATAAAGCGGCTTTAGGATTAGCAGGTGTTGCCATCAAAGCGGGGGCGCGTAGTACATTAGCCAGTTTATGGTCTGTGAGTGATGTTGCGATAGCCCAATTAATAGAAATATTTTATCACCATTTGAAAAAACCGGCTTTATCCAAAGCACAAGCATTACAAGAAGCGCAAAAAGAATTGTTAAAAAATCCAGACTGGGATCATCCTTATTATTGGTCTGCATTTTTGTTAATTGGAAATTGGCTATAAACAGAAGGATTTAAGATGATTCCCTTTTTTCGACAATGTATTATTATCATCCAATGTGGTTTAATAATAACATTTTCAGCAAAAGCCGAAGTGATTACTGATGGTAGTCTTGGACGGCGTACTGTATTGCCCGGCCCCGATTATCAAATTGGTGCTGATTTGGGGCAACAATATGGTGGTAATCTTTTCCATAGCTTTCAAGACTTTAATTTGCAAGCTTCTGAAAGCGCGACTTTTTCAGGGGCAAACAGCGTTCAGAATATAATCAGCCGCGTGACGGGTGGTAATCCCTCAAATATTGATGGATTAATCCGCTCAGAAATTCCCGATGCGGATATGTATTTTCTGAATCCTTATGGGATTATGTTTGGGCCAAATGCCAAATTGAACGTGCAAGGAAGTTTTTATGCCAGTACTGCTGACTACTTACGCTTGAGAGATGGCGGAAATTTTAATGCTAGAAATCCCAGTGAGAGTATTTTGAGTGTTGCGCCTATTGAGGAATTTGGTTTTTTAACAGAATCGCCAGCCTCGCTTTCCATTGATGGTAGTGAACTTTCTGTCGCTATTGAAAAAACTTTATTTTTCAGCGGGGGTAATATTAATATTATTAATCAAGCCAAACTTACTGCTCTGTTTGGTCGTATTCGTCTTGTGAGTGTTCAAGGCATTTATATCAATCAAGCTGAATTTACTGCCGAAGTAGGCCGTATTTTTTTTAGGAGTGTTCAAGGTATTGATATTAATCAAGCTGAATTTGCTGCTTCGTTTGGCCGTATTGTTTTTGCAAGTTTAACTGGTCAAGCTATTAAGATTAATCAAACAGAACTAACTACTCCGTTTGGTGGCATTTTTTTTGTGAATTTAACTGATCCGTATTATTATTATAATAATTTTGTAAATAATTTTGTAAATTTAATAGTTTATCAAGACAATATTATTAATCGAAAAATTCCATTTGGTAGTACTTTTTTTGTGGATGATTTAATTGATCGAAATTTAACTGATCAAGGTATTAATGCTAATCAACTCAAACTTACTGATCTGCCTAGTGAAATTTATTTTGCGAGTTTAACTAATATCACTTCTTTTAAAATAATGTGGTCTGATCCACCAGAGAACCCTATAAATAATAGGTTAAATGATATATTCAACGTGATTAACTCCCTTAATGAAGGCGAAAAAATAAAATTAGCAGGAGATGCATTATCATCTACGCCTATATTTTTTTCAGTAGACAAGCTGTTAATGAATAAATGTGCAGGATTGACAAAGGAAACTTTAAGTAGTTTTTTTATAGACAAAGGCCCAAAAACACGTCCCAGTGCGCCCGATGATTTAAAAACTCATGCCATACAAATCACTGATGTCTTGCCATTAACAGCTTATCAAACCAATACATCTCAAATAGGTGTATCTTTTGATAAGAAGAGGCAACCGCTGCCATTACAAATTGGATGTGTTGGCAAATGAAAAATTTCTCCCATGCCCCAACGTAATTTCTCGTTTTCTGGTTCCAACGCTCCAAAGTGTTGGAATGCGGATTGTGACGCTCCAGCGTCACTTCACAAAAGGACGTTAGTGCATGATGGCGGAAATTTCCATACCACCTCCTAGTACAACGGATTAGCGGTATCAACGGATTTTTTCAAGGGTGATTGACTATTGAAATGATATTTTGTCAATACAAATCATTTTAATCAAGTCGTTCCCAAAAAGAGCGTTTCAGTCAATCCGTTGATACCGTTAATCCGTTGTACTAAACTGAAGCAAAATGGTACAAAAACTGTAACGATCCTGCACTAGAGGATTCAGGAAAGAAGGGGATGAACCAAATCCATTGTGTTCTATAAGATAGTTGAATTAATGATTTATTTTCGCCAATGATTTGTACTTAAAGGAGATTATATGACTGGATTAAATCTTGTGCAATCGGTTCAATTTGTCACCGTGAAGGGGGAACGTTTGGCGGTTTTAAGTGCTAATGATTGGGAAGCCCTTATGGAATGGCTAGAAACTTTGGAAGATTTGCAATTGACTAAAACCGCTTATGCACAATTGGAAGCAGAAAATGGTGATCGTAAACGTGCTGGCTGGTTAAAATGGGATGAAGTGGAGCAAGAATTAGCATGAGCCGTTATAGTGTTTACATTATACCTGATACCTTTAAAGAAATTAAAAATCTACCCGGCAATATACGACAACGGGTTAGAAAAGCCATTAGCGAATTAGCTGATAATCCGCGCCCCAATAACAGTAAACAGCTTAATATTTCCGATTTTGAAGAAGAATTATGGCGACTGCGACTTGATAATTGGCGAATTGTATATGTGATTACTGAAGCAGACAAGATTGTAGATGTTATAGCGGTGCGTAAACGTCCACCTTATGACTATGGAGATTTGCTAGTATTGCTTGAACATTTGGATTAGCCAGCGGGTGGGGTGGTGAAAATCCTTAAAATAACTTCCAAAAACATGACAGGTTTAGTGCGTGAAACGCAGTAACGAAGTAAATTATTTACCTGAAAATCTATAGAGTGTCCACGACTGGGTTCCAACGCTGGAGCATTGGAACAAAAAAATTCCTTAAGTATTACTTGTTATCACGGAAAATATCCTTATGAAGAAAACATTTCATTTAATTGCCATAAGCCTTTTAGGTTTACTCATGCCTATATTCACATGGGCTGCTACCCCCTGCGATAATGCAAACGCGCTCATCAAGCGTTCTCAACAATCACCACCAACACAAGCTGAGAACCTGCTAAATCAAGCCCTCAAAAAGTGTCCAAACCATCCTGCTGCGCTTAATGACCTTGCAAATCTTAAGGAAAAGCAGGGTAAATTATCTGAAGCCCTGCGGCTATATAAACGCGCTATCAAAGCGGATCGTCAATTTGCTTATGCTTATGCTGGCATCGGTGATGTGTTAATGGAACAACAAGATTACCGAAAAGCGGCTAAGTTTTTTCAAAAATTCCTGACTTTGCAGGAAAAAAAGGGTCATAACAATTATGTCCCACGTTACAAAAAGCGTTTGAAAGAAGCCCAAGAGGATATTTTCATTTCTGCGGATGAAATATTTCAGGCATTGTCTGTCAAAAGAAGCTACTTTATTCCTAAGGTAGCAGTTCCAATACAGTTCGACACAGGTTCTTCCCAAGTAGAAACTAAAAGGAAGGTATTGAAACAATGTCAAGCAATAGCCAAAGCAGTTCGTTATTTTTTTGACACGGATAAGAATAGCCTAATACGCATTGAAGGGCATACCGATAACAAAGGAAAGGCTGGAGACAACAAAGCGTTGTCTAAAAAACGAGCCAAAAGTGTAAAAGAAAGGCTCATTAAATTGAATATTCCTCGCCACCGTTTACTCGTCAAAGGATGGGGTGAAGAAAAACCAATAGAAGGCAATGAAACGGAACATGGGCGATTTTTAAATCGACGTGTGACATTGGTGAGAATAGATAAATAATCTTCTCTGTTCACCGAAAAGTAATAACTACGAAAATTACTTAAAAAAAGGTAACTACTCAGCCTTGATATTTATCTCAAGGTTAAAAACGAAACTCTGCTAATGAATTAATACCTTCTTCAATTCACGGACATATAATAAGGTTTTTATTTATATTTTAAAAATCAAGTACTTCCATAGCAAAATTTTAGTGCGTGAATTGACGAAGGTATTATAATGTTTGTGGTTATTTTTTATTTTTTTAGAATTAAGTAAGAAATATTCTTACCAATTATTAGGTATAAGAATAGGTATAAGAAATGGATATAGATTTTGTAAAAATCGTGACTATTTTTGCAGCAATCATGACCATTTTTATTGGTATAATTGAACTAAGCAAGTTAATGAAACCTTTAAAAAAATGGTGGTGTAAAGTTTCCAATAACAAAGAGACTGAAAGTTCTCACAAGACTAAAAAAAGTCCAAAAAAGACTGAAAACCATAACAAACTTTCTTTTAAATTGGCAAAGATAGCAGTACTTTTTTTGCTTTTTGCTGGAATTTATTATTTTTTGTCTAAACCTGACTCTTTGAAAGAGTGGGCAACAGTGTTAGTAGATGATTTAAAACATGATTTAGAATATGATTTAGAAAAAGACATGAAAATTTCACGCAGCCTTTATATTCATCCACTTACTTTGTTTGTATTACATGAGAAAAAATCACATCTGGATATATTTGATAGTCCATTGCGTGATGCGCTTAACCAAAGTGAATGGTTAGTTTCCTTAAATCCAAAAGAAAAATTGAGTTCGGCAGACCTTTTCTTTTTACGCGAGCAAGCAAAGTGTGGTGCTATACTTGCAGTGTTGCCTTGCACGAGTCTCATTGCTAATTTAATTCAAGCTGACAGTGAACTTAAAGGTGAAGTACGAATCAACAAAGAAAAAGTCAACGTTAGGATCTGGTTGAATAATAATAACTTTATCGACAGAAAAAGCATTGCCTATGCAACAATTGATTTTCCTAAAAGTTTGCTAACTCAAGAAATGGTTGAACAACTGAAATCCCTTAAAAATGCTGAAACGTTTTCTAAAGGCTACTTACAGATAGAAATGTCCACATCGCATGGGGTACATAATGTCACTTACCATCACGGAGAAAGTTTACGCTTATTTATTCGTACCAACCAAGCGGCTTATATTTATGTATTTGTTTTCGATGCACAAAATCATTCTACCTTGTTATACCCTGAAAGCAAATATGATGAACCAAAAAGACAGGATGCAGATAAATTATTTATCTTGCCTGAAGATGGTTTGCCCCATTATTCTTCATTACCCGTAGAAGAACCATTTGGAGCAAGAACACTTTGGGCTGTTGCCGTCACAACTCCCCTCAAATTTCCAGAAGAAATGGATGATACTTGGTTTAAGGCAGATATATTACGTCAGCAAGTGCGTAAGTTGGGTTTGGCAAAGGCAAATTCATATGGGTTTATAACGGATTATGCAATGGGTTATATGGGTTATGCAGAAGTAGAAATTGTCGTCGAAACAATTGGCCCTACCGACAAAGAAAATACTGATAAAGAAAATGATGATGAGTTGGATTCACTCCTTGATTGAGATGCTTTAAAAAGAGATAAAATCCGATTGCACCTTATGCTTTTTAGGCTAAATCAGTGATGTAGGGTGGGTAGGAACTTCGTTGCAACCCACCATTTTTCCAACGTAACGGTGGGTTTCCGTTTCACTCCTACCCACCCTACGCTTCACTGCCATTAAGTTAAGAGATTTTTAGTACGGATAAAATGAAAATATTTATAAGTTTCAATAAGTTATGAAAATAATTTGACAATTCCTTAACTTAATGGCAGTGGCCCTACGCTTGCTACGCTTGCTTAAGTTATTAGTGACAAATGTTGTATGCCCTTCGTTAGGATTTGAATATGAACCATGAACTATGTACAAACCATCAATCAAAGTTTAAAACCAAAAAATCCCTTTTATTATCAACTCATTGATTTATTTGCGGGTTGTGGTGGATTATCGTTGGGATTTGAAGCGATTGGATTTAAAACACAAGGGTTTGAAATGGAAAATGCTGCCGCTAAAACCTACACACAAAATCTTCAGGGAAATTGTGTGACTAAAAAATTGGGGACAGATATTGATTTTATTGATGAGGATATTGACATCATCATTGGTGGCCCCCCTTGTCAACCTTTTAGTGTGGGTGGACATCAAAAAGGTAAAAAGGATAATAGAGACGGTTTTCCGATTTTCCTCAATGCGATTAAAAAAACCAATCCCAAAGTCTTTTTGTTTGAAAACGTCAGGGGTATGTTATATGCCAATAAAGGGTATTTTGACCAAATCACCGATGAATTAATTGCGTTGGGTTATATTATTGATTATCAAATGTTAAATGCAGTGAATTATGGTGTACCACAAAACCGAGAAAGATTATTTGTGATAGGACATCGTAGTCAATTTACCTTTCCAAAACCAAACCTAAAAAAGCTAACGGTTACTGATGCGATTGGTGATTTAATGTACCAAGTGATTGATGAAACTAAAATTTTGACTCCTTCAATGGATAACTATGTCAAAAAATATGAAATCGCATCCCATTGTATTAACCCGCGTGATTTATTCCCCAATAAACCAGCGAGAACCTTAACTTGTCGAAATATCGCAGCGCCGACTGGCGATATGCAGCGAATTAAATTACCCGATGGCAGACGACGACGATTAGTTGTCAGAGAAGCAGCAAGATTACAAAGTTTTCCAGATTGGTTTGAATTTTATGGCACCGAAACCAATCAATTTAATCAAATTGGTAATGCCGTGCCGCCCCTATTAGCTTATCATTTAGCTATTTCTATCAAAAACTGCTTAGATAAAGGGCAATTATACGAAAAAGAGGAAATTCAAAAAAAACGTCATTTCTTTAAACCGGTTCCGACTTTATTTTAAATGCGCATGTCTCTAAAAAATCACAAAAAATCGGTATCAGTCAATAAAATCATTGAGGAAGCCATTGACATTCTTTTAGCTGTGGGAATACCTGTTCTTGAACTAACCGAAAGGAGAAGAGAACGAATGGCAATGGCTTTTTTGGCGGTTGCCGGTGTGACAAACTCTTGGAAAAAAGCGCAAGGGTTAGAAGAAAAACGCATCCTCAAAACCAGAGAGATCATCACTTTTATTAATGAACATTTTGAAGAAAATATTTCCAGTGGTTCTTATGATGATATTCGTAGAAAAGATTTGAGGCTGCTGGTTTTAGCCGGATTTATTGTCAATAGTGCAGAGAACAAGAATGCAGCCACTAACGATCCAACCCGAGGTTACAGTTTAGAACCAGATTTCAAAAAGTTAATAGTCTGTTACAAAACCAATCGCTGGAAAATTAAGCTGCAAAAGTATATTGCCAATAATGTATCCTTGAAAACACAGTTAGCCAGAAGAAGAAATATTGAAAAAGTACCCGTGACTTTACCCAATGGCCAATTACTTGAACTATCAGCCGGACAGCATAATATTTTACAAAAACAAATTGTTGAAGAATTTTTGCCTCGTTTTGGCAAAGGTTGTCAAATTCTATATCTAGGTGACACATCAAACAAAATGCTTTTTATAGAAGAAAAAGCACTGATAACGCTTAATTTTTTTAGGGGTCCACACAACGAATTACCTGATATCATTACATACAACGCGGCTAAAAATTGGCTCTATTTGATTGAAGCAGTTCATAGTAGCGGTGCGATTAATGAAGTGAGATTATTGGAATTGAAAAAATTGACTAAAAACTGTCCCGCAGATATTATTTATGTCACAACTTTTCTGAGCAAAAAGGAGTTTAAAAAATGGTTTTCAGGCAAAAGTTTCGCGGAGCGAAACTTTTGCCTGAAAAGTTGAAATTGCTTGGGAAACAGAAGTTTGGATAGCTGATAACCCAGATCACCTAATCCATTTTGACGGTCATAAATTTCTTGGCCCTTACTAATTATAAGAGAAGTGAGCGTGTGCGTCCTACGCACCATCAATTCATACAATCATACACTTAATGTGCGTGGGACGCACCCTAGGCTTGCTGGATAAATCGTATTAAAACATATACTTATACTTATTAACTTTACATTTCAAGATAACATGGAGTCCAAAGCTTTAGCTTTAGGAGCCATATCAAGATAGCATGGAGTCCAAAGCTTTAGCTTTAGGAGCCTTTCAGCTTTGGACTCCAATTTAATTAAATTCTTTCATGCACGTTCCTAAACAATCCCTGTCGCTGCTTTATTCTTAAAACTCTCATCATCCTAAATACATTTAAGCACTGAGTCGTTATGACTAAGATAAAATAAGATAATAGACATTATACCGATTAAATTTAAGTACTTGATTTTATTCATTTTACCAACATAGAAAATTTAAATAAATCAATGGGTTACATTAAATTGGTATAATGTCTCATGTCTAATATTCATTCTTTAATAAGCAGTGTATATGATGCAAGAAAATCTATCAGATATTGAAGTATTCAATCATCTTCAAGATGATATCAAACAAAATCCAGAAGATATTCAGTCACAAATACTGCTCGGTGCGATGATGTTTGAACCATTCCATGAAACCGATAAAGCAATAGCTATTCTTGAACGAGTGATTGAGATTGAACCAGATAATGTAGATGCACTTTTTTGGATGGCAAAGTGTTTCTATCACGATTATGTGGATTTGGAACGAACCCAAGCGATTTTACAAAAAGCACTCGCATTCGATGCCAAACGGGCAGATTGTCTTAGCCTAATGGCATCAGTGATAACCGATTTGGGGGATACGCCATTACAAAGGCTAGAGTATTTAGAACAAGCGGTTAAACAAGCACCAGATTGGATATCGCCGCGTCAATACTTAGTACAAACGCTGATGGAAATAGGAGATATGGATAGAGCTTATGCCGAAGTCATCATAACACTTTCTTTTGTGAAGAATCAAAAAGAAATACAGCTGTCAAATCCGGTAGAAGTCTATTATGAATCGGCGGTGACGGGACGAACTTGGTTCAATGTGGAAAAGGAATTGATTCATCTTTTTGATACGATCAAAAGAAAACGTGAACCAACATCCTTAAAGCTTAGACAACGGCAAATGGGAAGACTAAAAGCAGTACCAGTCTTTGCGACACTGGCATAAATGACGTAGGGTGGGCAAAATATTTTCCTTGCCCCCAATCGTGGAGATTGATATTTATAATATACCTTTTGCTGGCCCCACA
>Ga0316190_10004486_pt1 | contig 10182 bp, 9 predicted proteins | sample Eddworburrow2_MG_FD_204929 | JGI IMG/M metagenome (GOLD analysis project Ga0316190, IMG submission 204929) | Coastal sediment microbial communities from Maine, United States - Eddy worm burrow 2 | ecosystem: Environmental > Aquatic > Marine > Coastal > Sediment | place: USA: Maine | collected... | reverse complement strand
CTTTGCTTTTCAAATCTTAAAAGACACCAAGTCGTCAAGTATTCAGAAATAGAGTTGTAATAACCGGAGCAAGGAAAACACAAACTCCCAGACTTAACATTTATGCCAGGAACATTCATTTGTCTAGCGAAAAATCAAGACTTCCGTTTTATCAAAAAACTCTGCATATCTTTTTACTGTCAGGATTTCTCTTTGTACAGCCTTTGTTGGATTTGATTGGTGCCAATGTCGAATTTTTAGTCGCCAGAAACGTCGGTCGGGTTGAAGTGTACATATTGCTGTTTGCGCTATGCATACTTATTCCGTGTGCTATTACCATAATCGAAGCAATCACACACTTATTGGGACAAAGAGTAGCTGACGCCGTACATATAGCGATAATATTTGTTCTTACCAGTTCTTTATTTACTTTGACTCTAAATAACACGGTCGACATGCCAGCAGTGACGCTTGTTGTCGCTGCTATCGTCATGGGAATAATTTCAAGTTATGCCTATGTAAAATTTTCAACTGTTAGAACCTACTTGAATTTTTTATCACCAGCAATAATCATTTTCCCGATTTTCTTTCTACTAAATTCGCAAGTAGTAAAAATAACATCAAGCAAACACGCACCAATGCCGGCGGGCATAACATCAGCCACTCATACCCCGGTGGTGATGGTGATTTTTGACGAACTACCGCTAGTATCTTTGCTCGATGGAGAAGGCATCATTGATCCAGATCGGTATCCAAATTTTTCGTCTCTTGCAGACGACGCCATTTGGTTTCGCAATGCCACTACTGTGAGTGGTCAGACAACAAAATCCATTCCTGCGATATTAAGTGGTCTACGGCCGAAAGATGGCTTGTTGCCTATCTAAAAAGATTTCCCACAAACACTGTTCACGCTATTGAGGGAAAGCCACGAATTAGAAGTATATGAAACCCAAACATCGCTCTGTCCCGATGTTTCATGTGGTGGGGATATTATTTTACCCAACGCAGGCTCATTACAAACAAATCTGGCAGGACTATTTTCAGATATTTCAGTAATTTATCTACATTTATTGTTACCCGAAGATTTCACCAGCAAATTGCCGGTGATAACTCAAACCTGGAAGGATTTTCGCGAGAACCTCCAGGATGAAAATACGAAGGGCAAGCGCAAGGAACATTGGAAGGTTAAACGACCAGTGGGGTTCGCAAATTTCGTTGATAAAATTTCTTATTCAGAATCGCCCGGGTTTTATTTCATTCACAGCTTGTTACCGCATGTCCCCTGGAAGTATTTACCGGACGGAAAGGAGTACATGACACAACAGGTGTATGACGTACCCGGTCTGGACATAAAAACTGAGCAGTGGAGCAACAATGACTGGCTAGTAATTCAAGGCTATCAACGGCATTTGTTGCAAGTAGGCTTTGTCGACAAACTGCTTGGGGATCTTATCAATAGATTAAAGGAACAAGGGCTTTACGAACGATCAATAATAATCATCACAGCGGATCATGGCGTCAGCTTTTGGCCGAACTCTTCTCGTCGCGGCATAACAGAACAAGAAAATCGAAGGGATCTTTTAGGCGTCCCACTCTTTATCAAGTTACCCAATCAGGAACAAGGAGTGATAAATGATTATGCCATTCGCAGTATCGACATTCTTCCCACTTTAGCTCAGATTTTAGAGCTTGAATTACCGCTAGAAGTTGACGGTATTGGCGCGCCATTATTTTCATCAAATCAGGAAAGCAAACCCGGCGCGGGACCTCCTTATTCCGACAGCAAGAGTCTTAAGCTAAAACTCGAATTATTCGGATCAGGCGAACAAAATGCCAAGGGGCTATATCGATTTGGTTTTTATAGAGAACTTATCGGCCGTAAAATCAGCGAACTTGCCGTCAAAGATGACAACGATGTGTCAGTGACAATCGACCAAATCAAGGATTTATCCGCGGTAGATTTTAGCAAATCATTTATTCCTGCCTACATTACAGGGAGCATATTGGGGGTATCGAAAAATATTGAACAGCTGAATTTGGCTCTTGCGATTAATGGAACAATTGCAGCAGTGACCATGTCGTATCCAGTTAAGGGAGGACATAAGTTCTCAGCAATAATTCCAGCGTCCAGCTTTCGAGATGGCTACAACGTGACCGATGTTCTTGCTATAAAAGAAGATCAAGGTACACCATTTTTGTCAAGGTTGACTGCAAGCAATGCAAATCGTATCGAAACCGGGCGTGTATATGATTTTGCAGATGACACCCAAGCCACTCTTTTCTTCGGTTCAGGCTGGTCAAGTAAAAGTGATTACGGGGCGAGATGGAATGTTACAAATGAAGCTTCCCTTAGTTTTCTGGTAAAGAACAATGAATTTCCTTTGGAACTGATTGTGCAGTCCTCGCCGTTTATTGTGAAAGGCAAGCACGAACTACAAGTAATTGAAGCCTCTTTCCTGTCCGGTACCAAGCAGTTTATTAAACTGCAACAAGGAGATACGGATGGTAGGTTTACTATTCACCTTATGCCAAAAGATATCGGCCCTGGTGGAGAAGTAGTTGTCGAGCTTAAATTCCTGAACGCAATATCCCCGGAATCATTGGGGATAAACACTGATACTCGATTGCTTGCTATCAGGGTAAAAACGATTCAAGTACTAACTGCAAAAGTGACGCCTGACTAGAATTCCTGGGTTCTTAATTTAGTTGGCTGTCCGTCTCTCAAGGCTTAACACAGCAATACAGCGTTCGATCACCATTATTCACGTCCCGCTGTTGGCGAATCTCGAAGTGGCGTTTCACATTCGCTTCTAAAGACTCTCGGCTGTAATCCCCGTACTTGTCTTCCTTGTTACGCAGCAGGGTTTCTACCTTGTCATCCTTTCGCGAAACGTACTCGATCACCAGCTTATCCGTCAACCCGGCCAGCCAATCGATAAATTCTGCCAGCGGAATATTCGCCGTAATCACTACGTGGTGGATCAGCGCCAGGCACAACACCATGTCGGGCCTACTGCGTGTCTGTAAATCGCTGCGCTCCCGGTTGCGCCAACCCCAGTTGGGTGAAGGGTCTGCAACGTTTTGTACCAACGGAAGAATATTGTCCGGGGTTTCCGGGTTCAGAAAGATTCGTTCAACCGCAACATGGTCAATATCGGTGGATACCACCCGTAAGCACTCCGCAGCGGCAATACGTGAGAACTGACCAGTATTGCAGCCGATATCCCAGACGGTTGCCGGTTTCTCATCCCGGATTGACGCACGAATGAAATCTTCCTTGCGCACATGGTCTTCATCCGAGTAATTATGAAACTCGGTATAGTCGCCCCACTCCGAGCCCGTCGCTTCCCACTCGAGTTTGTTAACAAGCTTCTGCAGCTTACGAACATTTACCAGGATCAATTCGCGGTTAAAACCGGCGGATTTAAGGTTGGAACGTACATTTTCCGAAGAACCGCCAAAGCGTCGGTCCAGCTTGGATTGCAGCCACACGTGGCTCATCACACCCTTGCGGAAGCGGTCACGGAATCCGAACAGGGAGGCTGCCGCCTGTACATTGACGCCGTCAATGGAAGCTCGCATGAATGGCTGGAAATTGCAGCCCTTATACGCCTGCAGGAACAGCGGAAAAAGGAACATCTCGCAAAACTGCCGGTAGCCGGACCAGGGCTCCCCTTCCTGCAGAGGTTCGAAGGATGGGATATCGATAAATACGGGCTTCCGGTCAACGAACTGGATGTTGTACGGCGTTGCATCTTTGAGTGTGAAACCGTTACTCACAGCACGTTCCACCAGGTGTAACTGCAAGGCTGCTGCAGCCTTGAGCATACTGAAGGTCCACTCGTACGGGTAAGAGATCACAGGGACCGGATCATGCTCAAGAAACCCTGCCCACCTGACTTTTATGTCATCAGGCAACGGGTTCTGTGCGGTTGGAACCTCGCGTGTACCGATCACCTTGCCGGATTCAGCCAGCTTGGTATAAAAAGGTTTTTGTGTCAGTTGCCGGAAATTATCCAGTGCGGGCGCACTCAAGCCACGAAATATACGTCCCTGGAAGTGATAAACACGACCGTCACGATCGCGGAATGAACCTGCGTTGACCTCAGCATTTGGAATATTCATGAATTGTTCAGGCCGATTCGTCTTCCGGATCTGCTTTCTTGGCCATACCGAATGCCGCTCTCAGCTTGTGCCAGTACAACTTGATCGCCACGCCAATAGCCGCAATACCACCGAGGATGACCTGCAACAACATACTGCCTGTACCGGGATCAAGATAGGCTATGGCATCGGTAAACATCAACAACAACAAAATAGTGATAAAAACTCTCATAAATAACTCTCTATGTATTGGCCCCAAGGTACCTGCCTTATTGGGCTTGTGAAACATTTCCAGACTTCCTGCGCTCCCTGAAAAAACTCTTTAAACGGGTTGAACATTCATCCGCCATGCAGCCACCTGCAACTGCCGGGGCGTGATTGTGTGCCGGATCAAGCAAAAGGTCAAACTTTCCGCCGGCAGCGCCTGTTTTGGGGTCGTTTGCACCGTAAATAATTCGATCAAGCCTGGCATGAATCATTGCACCGGCACACATCGGACAAGGCTCCAGTGTCACGTAAAGACTGCAACCGGTCAGACGGTAGTTTGCAATCGCTGTTCCCGCCTCCCTCATTGCCATGATTTCTGCATGCGCAGACGGGTCATTGAGACCAATATTCCGGTTCCAGCCATGGCCGATTACGCGACCGTCCTTTACCACGACGGCACCAATAGGGACTTCACCTTCATCGCCAGCGCGTTCCGCCAGCTTCAAGGCTTCTTCCATCCAGGCACGATCCTGTGGATCAAATACTACTTCTACCTTCATTTCCTTACCTTAATGAAAGTGTTCACCAAATCCCTGCTACACAGGACTTTCATATGCTCATGCTTTTGAAAAAATAGATTTTTATTGGTTTCGCAATCATGCATTTTAACGTATATCCAAAAATATTTACCGCTGCATACCCAGACTTTATAAACAAAGCGGCCAGAGTTCTATAAAATGAGGGTTTGCTCAATGACGGTCAATCGATTGCACCCACGCTGGAAAATGCCGGTCGTGTGTCAGAAACCGATTGAGGCTGTGACATACCGGCCAGAAAAGGAGACATGATGCTGCATGGCAAGCGTTTGATGGTGGTAATGCCGGCATTTCGCGCCGCTCGGACTTTGGAGCTTACCTGGCGGGGGTTACCTACTGAAATTATAGACAGGGTATTACTCGTAGATGATGCCAGTCATGATGAGACTGCTGAGATTGCCAGGAACCTCGGAATAGATGTGCTGTTGCACGAAACCAATCTCGGATACGGCGCCAACCAGAAAACCTGTTATGAAGAAGCGCTTAAAGACGGCGCAGATATCATCGTTATGGTACATCCGGATTACCAGTATGAGCCGAGACTACTGACGGCAATGGCGGCCATGATCGCATCAGAGGTCTATGACATTGTCATCGGCTCCCGAATCACCGGTGGTGGTGCGCTTCGCGGCGGCATGCCGGTATGGAAGTACATAGCAAACCGTGGACTCACAGCATTTCAAAATCTGCTGCTTGGCGCGAAGCTTTCGGAGTATCACTCGGGCTACCGTGCTTATTCACGCCAGGTACTACAAACATTGAACTGGCAGGACAATTCAGATGACTTTGTGTTTGACAATCAATTCCTCGTGCAGGGGATAATTGCAGGATATCGAATGGGGGAAATATCCGTGCCCACCAAGTACTTCGATGATGCGAGCTCAATAAATCTCAAGCGCTCAATACAATACGGACTGGGTGTTTTATGGACATCGGTCACAGGGTTTTTGATGCGGACGGGTCTGTACCGGAGTTCGTTGTTCGAGAAGCAACGAAGCAGTGGTAACTCTTGAACAGTATTACCGGATTTTTGAAGCGTGTACTTACCCCCAGGAGCAGCAGGCACTGGCATATCCAGTTTACCCAGCACCTTTTAACCGGTGCCATCGCGACGGCTGCCCACTATGTGGTCATGTGGTTGGCTTTGTCAGCTCAACTGTCCCCTGCCGTAGCAACGTCGGTCGGTTTTATCGTTGGAGCAGCCACAAGGTTTCTTTTCTCTTACTATCATGTATTCGAGCCTGGCAAGGGTGCGGCTGCTACCGTACCCCACTTTATCCTGGCACTTGGGCTACAGATGCTCGTCAATGCCGGATTGCTAACGGTTTTTCTTTCAATGAGCCTGCCGGTATGGCCATCGCAGGTATTAACAACGGTACTGCTCACGATTTTTAATTTCCTGATCCAGAAATACTGGGTGTTTAAATAGCAGTTCACTTTCAACTCCAGAGCGCAGGTCCAGAAAGAATAACTACTTATCGATATCACGATCCCATATACGCCCCTGGGTTTCCAGAGCGTGAAAATTGTTGATTACCTTGTACATCCGGTTGATTTTTGTATCACTGCCTGGCTTAACGAAATATTCGTTCTGCACTTCAATTCCGTCTTGCCCGATCAGATAAATATGACCTTCTCCATAGGCCAAGCCTTCATTGGTCACACGGTCAAATATCGACCGCCCCAAAAATGAGTTCGATCTGTTTCGAATACTCATAAGGTGTGCAATGGTAGGGGCGAGGTCAATGCTGCTGGCGAAATTTGCATCGAACTCTTTGGGCAATTTCATCCTGGGGTGATAGATCAATAGCGGAATTTTGTCGACAAACAGGGGCTTGTAATCCGTTTGATTATTAACCAGCCCCAAAAAGTCCTTGCCCTGGAAATGCGTATGGTCAGTGGTAAAAATGACAATAGTATTTGTAAATAAACCAGATTCTTGAAAATACTCCCAGAATTTCCCAAAGGCGTCATCATAATTATGGATAGCGTCCAGGATATAGCTGTCATTTTGTTTGTATGTCACTCCATCATCACTGGCATGGTAATAGGCATGGGTTTCGATATTGTATAGGCCTAAAAAGAATGGTGTTTCATCGCCTGATTTTTGCCGATCTTCCAGTGCCCGGAGTTGCGCGATCGTAGCTCGCATGAATTGTTGGTCACTCAGAGCCAATGGTCGTTTTTCGGACTCACCACCGAGGTACAAAGACTGTAAATCCTCCTGGGCAAAAATGTGACTTATATTGGTTTTTGCTAAAACCTCGTGAAGTTTGGTTTTCTCTTTTTGCTGTGAAAACAAAAAATAGGTTTCGTAGCCCTCTTCATTGAACAGGTCGCCAAGGCAATAGTATTCTGTGTCGGTACTTATTTGGCCACCCGCATACACCGGAAAAATCGAGCACAATTGTCCCAACAAGCCACGGTAGGTTGCGAAGGTGTGGTTGTAGTAATTGTCTACCCTCATCGCTGAATTGGCGAAATCAGCAATATTGGGAGTCAGGTCTGGATACTGGTTGTTATAAGGCTGCATTACCCTCGCAGCTAAGCCTTCGCTTAAAAATACAATGACATTCAAGCGTGTATCTGCACCAGCTGTTCCGCTTTGCCGTGTGAATGGCAATTCAGACTGGTATATGTAGTCCTTGATTAGCGGGTAAGCGTTCTGCTCATCATAGGTGATACCAAAACCTTGCAATTCCTGGAGTTCGATTTTCGTCAAGGGCCTGCTTTTTTGAACTGTTTGCCATACCCGTCCCAGTGATTGCTTGAATATCGGAAGTGGCGACAGATAATTGGCGTAGTTAACTTCTGAGTGATACAGGCTGGATCTGGCTGACAACATTTCTTCATTGAGCCAAAACGAGTCCAGCTTGAACAATGCTGCGACGGCAAAGCAGCCTATCGCCAACAGGGCGGCCTGTTTCCTGGTTGATGTTTTGCAAATACGTTCGGCCGTAAAAACTATCACCAGCAGGAAAATACCCAGCAGGCCGACGATTGTTATCTTTATGGGACTTAAAACTAATCCAATGTGTTGGACGTTATCAATCGCCGTTGGACTTAGATAATCCCCGGTGATAAAAACCGAGGCATATTGGAAACTATAGATCAGTATGAACAGTACAAAAATTAAGTAGCCGGTGAAACGAGAGAAGACCCGCCCACTAACAAAAAGCCCGACAAGGCCTGCGACAAACAGAAACTCGGCAAGCTGATGATTCGCAGCGACTGCACGACCGGTCAAGGTCGCAGTTTCATAGCCATCAAGTTGGTAGAAAAATAACTGACTGAAGATTAACGAAAGTACGACCAGTACAAACAGGAAAAACAGACTCTTGGTCATAAAACTAAGGCCACACGTTATTCCCATTCAATCGTCGCTGGCGGCTTGCCAGATATATCATAAACTACACGAGATATACCAGATATCTCATTGATTATCCTCAATGAAACTTTCTCAAGAAACTCGTAAGGCAGACGCACCCAAATAGCAGTCATAAAATCGACGGTCTCGACCGCGCGCAAGGCAACCACCCATTCGTAACGACGTTGGTCACCAACCACACCAACGGATTTGACCGGCAGAAATACGGCAAATGCCTGGCTGACCTTGTCATAAAGGTCGTGTTTACGTAGTTCCTCGATGAAGATGTGGTCTGCCCTCGCCAGTGGCTCAAGGTATTCTTCACGCACTTCGCCGAGGATACGGACACCAAGACCCGGCCCGGGAAACGGATGACGGTGAACCATTTCAGGTGCCAGCCCCAACTGCATGCCAATCCGCCGTACCTCGTCCTTGAATAGCTCACGCAGGGGCTCAATCAGTTTCATTTCCATGTAGTCAGGCAAGCCGCCGACATTATGGTGCGATTTTATGACATGCGCTTTGCCGGTACGGCTACCTGCAGACTCGATCACATCCGGGTATATTGTTCCCTGCGCCAGCCATTTAACGTCGTGATCAGACCTGGCACAGTCCTTTGCCTGCTCTTCGAAGATATCGATAAACAGGTTGCCAATAACTTTACGCTTCTTCTCTGGATCCTCAACACCTGCGAGCCCGGCCAGATAACGTTCACGCGCGTCAACACGGATCACATGAACACCCATGTGGCGGGCAAAAGTCGCCATGACCTGGTCACCTTCCTTGTAGCGCAGCAATCCGGTATCGACAAAAATACAGGTTAACTGATCACCGATGGCCTCATGCAACAATGCTGCAACCACGCTTGAATCAACACCGCCGGACAAACCCAGCAGGACATGGTCGGTTCCGACATCCCGGCGTACATTCTCAATGGCATCTTCAATGATATTGGCGGCTGTCCAGTGCGCATCACAGTTGCAGATATCGAGCACAAATCGTTGCAGGATTTCCTTACCGCTGGTGGTATGGGTTACCTCGGGGTGAAACTGGACACCGTAGAAGTGGCGTGATGCATCAGCGATGGCACTCACTGGCGCCGAGGCAGTACGCGCCACCACTTCAAAGCCTGTTGGCAGACTGGTTACCTTGTCGCCGTGGCTCATCCACACATCAAGCAGGGCATTTCCACTTTCGCTTAGGCGATCGGTTATACCTTCAAAAAGCGCTGAGGCGCAAACCAACTCGACTTCTGCGTAACCGAATTCCTTCTCATCCGACGGCTCCACCTTGCCTCCCAGCTGGGCGGCCATGGTATGCAGACCGTAGCAAATACCCAGAACCGGCACCTTCAAGTCGAAAACAATAGCGGGTGCACCAGGTCCATCTTCCGTGGTTGCTGATTCCGGTCCGCCGGACAATATGATGCCCCTGGGTTCAAAATCCGAAATTTCCTCTCCAGTGACATCCCATGGCCAGATTTCGCAATAAACACCAATTTCCCGAATACGTCGGGCGATCAGTTGCGTGTACTGTGAACCAAAATCCAGGATCAAAATTCGATGCTGGTGAATGTCCTGCGTCATTTGCGTCATCTCAGGGCCCGTCAACCCAGCTTGTAGTTGGGGGCTTCTTTGGTGATCTGGACATCGTGAGCGTGGCTTTCGCGCACTCCCGCACCGGTGATACGGACGAATTTAGCCTCGTCACGGAAACGCTCGATAGAGTCGGTTCCCATATAACCCATGGAAGAGCGCAAACCACCGATCAATTGGTGAATCACACCTGAAAGCGGTCCTTTGTAGGGTACACGGCCCTCGATGCCTTCCGGCACCAGTTTGTCCGCCGCAACATCCATCTGGAAATAGCGGTCCTTGGAACCTTCCTGCATCGCACCCAGTGAACCCATGCCGCGGTAAGACTTATAGG